>JYMV01013352.1_pt1 | contig 10915 bp, 10 predicted proteins | sample 338911 | NCBI WGS metagenome assembly JYMV01 (sample SAMN03354496, study PRJNA234377) | hydrothermal vent metagenome | biome: Deep sea; feature: Hydrothermal plumes at the Eastern Lau Spreading Center, Western Pacific Ocean; material: Seawater | place: Tonga | collected 2009 | depth 2000 m m
ATGCAAGTAAGGATAATGTTATCGGTGAAATATTTCCCGGATCTTCGGTCACAAAATTGAAAAAAGATAAATCTGGTAAGTTTATTAAAGCCACCATCCAATTTTATATTCCTGTTGAGTCACTTCTTGAAGGACGCGTTTCACATCCAATAGGCACTACACAAATTGCGGATAATGCAAAATACAAATTAATAGAGGTAATTCAGACTGGTACTCAGGTAGTGCTTAAGTTGCGTGTGAAAAATATCAGCCATACCAAGGAATTGGATTTCTCCGCAATGGTTTTATTGAAGGCTATTGGTAAAGGTAGTAATAAAGGGGAGTTAAACCCCTTCCAGGGTAAATATCAAGATCTGGCTATTATTGCTCCCCGAGATTACGTAATTGCTGAACTATTCTATGATTTTAAGTCAAACCCGAAAAATGTAGAGCTGGTCTGTACTGGTAAAATGGGTGGAGATCGAGTCTACTACACTTTGGGGTTCTGAGTTATTCGGGTTTCTTTTCTATTACCTTAAATACTTTTTCACCCTTTTTTGCCATTCTAAATCTTTCCCGAGCAAGTTGTTCAATGTATTTTAAATCAGTAGTGAGTTTATTTTTCTCCGCTTCTAATGTTTGTTTATGCTCCCGGAGTGTAGTAATTGAGGCTTGTATCTCGGATCGCTCAGAACGCAAGAGATATAATTGATACATACCGTGATCTCCAAAGAAAAAAATGATGAGTAACATCAATGCGCCGATAATAAGGATAGCGCGGATCATTTGCTGCTGGATTTGATTCGCCTGCTTTTTATTTTGACGTATTCGTTTGGGATTACTTCTCATTTTCCTCCCAATACTTCTTTACCAGGAAATTGGCTAGTTTCCCCAATCGTTTCTTCTATCCGCAGCAGCTGGTTATATTTGCAAATACGATCTGTACGCGATACGCTTCCTGTTTTGATTTGACCGACACCAGTTGCTACTGCGAAATCTGCTATAGTTGTATCTTCGGTTTCACCAGATCTATGAGAAATAATTGCACCAAAACCAACTTCACTTGCTAATCTAATTGCATTGAGCGTTTCAGTAAAAATTGCATTTATGGCATGCAAATCAATAGCTTTTTGAAGTCTGTCAATATTTGTGACAGTTAAGTCATCTCCAACGATTTGAATCTTATTTCCCAATTCAGCATTCAATTCTACCCAGCCTTTCCAATCATTCTCCGATAACCCATCTTCAATTGAAACGATAGGATATTTATCAACTAGGTTCTGGTAGTATTGAATCATTTGATCTGCTGAAAGAGATTTATTCTCAGATTCAAGCTGATAGTGTTTTCCATCGTAAATTTCACTGGCCGCCACATCTAGTGCCAGATAGATATCTTCACCCACTGAGTACCCAGCTTTATCAATGGCCGTCAGTATAACTTCTATCGCTTCCTCATTTGATCTTAAATCTGGGGCAAAGCCTCCTTCATCCCCGACGGCTGTATTAAGCCCACGTTTTTGTAGAACTTTCTTCAATTGGTGAAAAATCTCTGTACCCATCTGCAGTGCTTGTGAAAAAGAAGATGCGCCGATTGGGAAAACCATGAATTCTTGAATGTCAACATTATTATCAGCATGACTTCCGCCGTTAAGAATATTCATCATCGGAATTGGCATTGTATAATTGTTATTCGTACTCAGATATTCATAAAGGGGTTTGTTAGATGATTTAGCTGCGGCCTTCGCAACCGCAATTGAAGTTCCAAGTATAGCGTTTGCTCCAAGAACGGATTTATTTTTCGTACCGTCCAATGCAATCATATTTTGATCTATGGTCTCTTGTTGGGTTGCATCCAGACCCTTAATAGCATTTCCAATAATGTTGTTCACATTATCAACAGCCTGGTGTACACCCTTACCTAGATAACGAGATTGATCACCATCACGAAGTTCTACGGCTTCGTGCTCACCAGTTGAAGCGCCAGATGGCACTGCGGCGCGGCCGATACTATCATCCCGAAGGATAACATCCACTTCAATAGTTGGATTCCCCCTCGAATCCAAGATTTCACGAGCGGCAACCGTTACAATAGTTGAATCAGACATTTAAACAGTAAATCATTTTCTCCAAATTAGAGCGATTTTTTATCTGATATCAACTCCTAAGCTCGATAAAATTTTGGAACAAACCACCTTAACTTATTCGTTAAATTCTTACTTACGATGCAAGTTAAGAGGTTTAACGAAAATTTTGCTAAGGCATGGGATGAAATAGTCTGGGGGGCAAATAATGGCACAATATTTCATACCCGTCAGTTTTTAGCTTACCACCCGCCAGATAGATTTATTGATCACAGCCTTGTTTTTTATAAAAAGAATAAACCCTATGTTTTATTACCAGCTGCAGAAGTAACCAATGTACCAGATAAAATGCTGATCTCCCATCCTGGTGCATCGATGGGATCATTTGTAGTACCCGAAGACCTTTCTTTTGCTGACGCACTTGAACTGGTGGAGGCACTGAATAGTTATGCCAAGGACCAGGGATTTTCTGGGGTAAGAATTACCCTGCCACCAACTATTTACAACAAAAGACAATCAAATTATATTGACTTTTCACTCCTGCAATGTGGCTACCAATATTTGAAGCGGGAAGTAAGCAGTATCTTATTTCTAGAAGATTCTATTGAAGAAAATTTGGCAAAATTTAATCCTGCACATCGACGAGCTGTACGCAAGGCACAGCGTATGGACGTGGATGTAAGGCAGACTGATGATATTGACTCATTTTATGAAATATTGCAGAAAAACCTGAAAACACGTCATGGCGTAGAACCTACTCATACGGTGGCAGAGTTAAAGAGTCTGCAAACTTTATTCCCCGACCATGTACAGCTTAATGGAGCGTTTGTTAAGGATATTATGATTGGCGGAGTAGTGAATTTTATTGCCAACAATGATGTGATTCTTGCTTTCTATATCAGTCATGATGAAGACTATCAGGAATATCGACCAATCAACTTATTGTTCTATGAAATTTTCCGCTGGGCAATATCAAATAATTATTCTGTTTTCGATTTTGGAATTTTTACAGTTAATGAAGAACCAAACATGGGCTTAGCCAAATTTAAAGAAAAATTTGGCTCCAGCGGCATCTTCAGAGACACTCTGGATTATCATTTTTAATCAATTGTGATAAAAGAGATAAAAGCACTTACGTTTAATACGTTGGTTTATGGTGCTGGCCATATCTTGGCACGAATTGTCACTTTTTTATTACTGCCATTATATACCAATGTTTTTAATCCAAATGATTATGGCGTTATATCATTGGCCTATACATTTATGGGTTTCATGAGTGTCGTGTTGCATTATGGCCTGGATGCAGCTCTCTTGAAACGATATGTACAGTCTGGTGTATCAGAAAAAACTGGTTATTTAACATCAGCTTGGTTTTCGTTTTTAGTTACATCAATTGGTTTTGGGCTATTAATAACCTTGCTCCGGAGTTGGCTTGGTCCGATTATTCTCGGGTCAACAGATCATAGGTTGATGACATTAGTGGGCTGGATCATTGCAATGGATGTAATGTGGTCGATTCCGCAATTAATTTTCCGTGCAGAAGAAAAACCATATATATATATAACCAATAGTCTGCTGAATGTATTGGGGTCGCTGACGTTGAATTTGTTGTTTGTCTTGAAATTGGGAATGGGAATATATGGTGTCCTGTTAAGCAACTTTATTGTTTCCGGAAGTCTTTTTTTACTGACATTACCTGCTATTCTAAAACGTATTAAATCATCTGCAATCTCTGTGTTAGCGTGGAAAAAGATGATGCGTTTTGGCCTGCCCTTTCTTCCTTCAGGTATATTTGCGATGATAATGGAATTGGCTGACCGTTATATTCTGAAAGAAATGACAGACTTGACTACTGTCGGTATTTACAGTGCGGGGTATAAATTAGGAATGCTAATGATGTTAATCGTAATGGGATTTAATATGGGTTGGCAACCGTTTTTCCTTAAAGTAGGCGGTACGAATGAACAAAAGCCGTTATTTGCCAGAATTACTACTTATGTATTGGCAATATTGGGATTTATCTGGATTATTTTACTGGTCTGGGTGGATGATATAGTTCGGATCCAATTAGGAAGTATTACAGTTTATAACGTTGCTTATTGGTCTTCCACAAATATTGTGCCTTGGATCGCACTAGGATATGTATTCCATGGTTTATATTTGTTGCAATTGCCGGGGGTGTTTCAACAGGAAAAATCAATATGGGTAGCAAGTACTAGAGCCATTGGTGCTCTTAGTAACGTTGGTTTAAACGTTTATCTAATTCCGTATTATGGTGCGATTGGCGCTGCCATTGCTACTTGTATATCTTTTATGGTAATGGCGGTGATCCTATTTAGTGTTAATCGTACGCTTTATCCAATCGCTTATGAGTGGTCTCGCTTGTTAAGAATTGCAATCCTAATGATTGCTGTTTATTTATTACATGATGTTAGCAGTCATGATCTTTTTGTTAAAGTAATGTTAACATTATTTTATCCTATTGGTTTAACAATGGTGGGGTTTTTGAATCATAGCGAACGAACCTGGATTCGGCGATCCCTTAATGTTTGGCCTGAACAATCGAACTGATTGTCTCCGTGATTCGTGTAACATATGTTTTATCTCCATATTGTTCAAGGGCAATGTGGCGAATTTTATTGGGATCATAAGTAGAGTAGCGATCAATCATCTTCTGCATTGCCTTTGCTAATTTAAACGGATCATTGCGCTTCACTAGCATACCAGTGTCTGGCGATACAATTGATTCTGGTCCCCCGCAGCGTGTCGCTATTACCGGCAATCCCGCTGTCATCGCTTCCACAAGTGCGACGCCAAAAGTTTCTACTTCACTAGATAATACCAGCACATGATGGTGCCTTAGCATTTCGGCCACAGCAGGTTTTCTCTGGTACCCGGTAAAGTTAACACGCTTGCTTATGTTAAGTTTTCGTGATAACAGCTCCAGATTATCTTTTTCCGGACCATCTCCGACAATTGTAAGGACTGCATCAGGCATTTTTTCGATTAGTCTAGCAAAGGCGTTGATCAATATGTCTAACCTTTTTTCCTGGCGCAATAAAGCAATTGCAATAAATGTGAAAGGGCCTTCAATATTTTCTGTTCTTAGCGAGAATGATTGCACATCCGCAGGATTGGGGATTAGCACGATTTTTTCATCAATAATATTAAATCCTGACTGAATATTGTTTTTTAATGCAGCACTGGTGACGATTATTCGCGAAGCATAATTGTAACTGTCTTTGATACATGCTTTTTGAAATGCTGTCCATCCATCAGCAATGATAAATTCTTTCAGGTGTTCAGAAACCATAAAGGGAATTGATTGCTCATGAAGGTTTTTAGCCAGCGCCGCTCCTGCGAAAAGTGATGAATGGATGAAAACTAGGTCTGGTTTACCTTGTTTGGCAATGATATGTTGGACCAATATTGAAATTGATTTTTTATAACTTTTGAATGCTTGTTTAGGTAGCTTGGGGTAGGGATTGAGCGCCTCTGTTTTATACACAATCATTTCATTATCACTTACCGGCATGTTATCATTTGGGTCTGGTTTGAATTTTAGCACATCACGGGCAGAGTGTACGATGTGAGCGGCAATTGTTATGTTGAAACCATGGCGTTGCAGTATTAGCGCCCGTTCCCGAAAAAATGTACCACTTTCCGGGTGGATATTAGATGGGTACCAAGATGGTATAATTAACAGCTTCATTGAATTTGATGTGGTTGTAAATTTACTTTCATTATGATTGAAACCATCAATGAAGATTAATCGATGTTGGTTAGTATTTAACCTTCGTTTTAGTAACTTGAAATGATTCAGGAACTAACCGGTTCCAATTTTCTTTAATCAAGCAAAATTATGAAAATTCTGTACATCTCTCCTGAAAATACCGTTGGTACATTAAGCTTGTGGAAAAAAGCACATGAAGCCCAAGGTAATCAATGTGAGTTTGTTACACTTTTTAAGGCGCGGAACGATTTTGATTCTGGTATATGCTTGAATCTGCCATTAGTTATGGCAAAACCTTGGTATATGACAGGTCGCCATAAATATTACCAGTTTTATAGGGGTCAGTTGGGCGATTACCAAGAAAAGGATGGTTTCCCTCCAATATGGAATCCGCACTCCAAATTGGAAAGATGGTATTTTAGTTTTCGCGATTGGCTGTGGCATTTCAAAATAGAACCAACCATTGAACAATACCAATTATTAGACTTCGATATAATCCATCTCGAATGGGGGCTTGAGTTTTATCGGGATTGTAGTTTTGTTAAACGTCTTGTAGATTTAAATAAGGCAATTACCTGCACCTATCACGGACAAGATTTACGTACCAGAGGTGTACTGCGGGCGATTGACAGGGTAAGTAAATTAAATTTGACCAGTGAAGTTGATTTGCTTGAAAAACATCCCAACATGAAATATATGTTTTTGCCTTTTGATACGAATCAATTCTCACTCAACGTTGCATTGAATGATCCGATCCGCATTTGTCATTGCCCTACAAATCGGCATTATAAAGGGAGCGATACAATTATTCCTATATGCGAACAACTGGCCGAAGAACAGAAAATTGAATTTATTTTGTTGGAAAATAAACCGTTTGACGAGGTGCAGAGCATTAAACAAACGTGCGATATACTCATTGATCAGGTTCATAATCGCGGCGGGTGGGGTTATGGCATGAATTCGGTGGAAGCGCTGGCGATGGGTCTTTGTTGTGTGACGGAATTAGTGCCTGAATACGTGGAATTTATTCCAGATCACCCATTTGTTAATGTCACTGGCGATACTCTTTACGAAACGCTGGTTGATCTGATCAGTAATAATGAGAAAATAATAGAATACCAGCAAAAAGGTCGATCTTGGGTACAAAACTACCACGATCTTTACCAGACTGCAGATATATTGTATGGTTATTATAATGATCTAGGTTGGGTATGAATGAATTAGCAACAGTAGCTGTTGTTGTGCCCTGTAATAACGTAGCACATATCGTTGACCAATGTATTAAAAGTCTTGTTCGGCAAGACTACCCTCAGGATAAATTTTCGATTATAGCCGTTAACGATGGATCTACAGATAGCACAAAAGAACATCTTGAATTTTTTAAAACGCATCCAAACTTTTATTTTTTCAACCATGATAAAAATAAAGGACTATCAGCAGCACGAAATACAGGGATTGAAAACAGTCAATCAGAGATTGTATGTTTTTTGGACAGCGATATGGTCATACAACCTGACTGGTTACAACTAATTGTGGCGGAACTTATGGCTGAAGAAGTTATAGGTGTTATCGGAAATACAACCTTGCCGAAAGGAGAAGAGTCAAATCTACTGGATCATTATTTTTACAGTGCTCAACGTGGCGCGCGGCAATTTGGAGAAAGCTCAGCTATCGGTTGGAGGTGGTTTCTTTTCAATAATACAGCTGTGAAAAGATCTGCCATTAAAAAGACGGGTCTGTTTGATGAAAAATTTACTTCCTATGGTGGCGAGGATACAGATATGGCGATACGTTTATGGCATAATTTCCCCGATGCATTACGCTTTTCCTCAAAAATAAACGCAGAACATCATCACAAAAGAACCTTGAACCAATTTTGTAAACAGATGGAAATATATGGGCAGACCAATCTTCCGCTTCTGTTAGATAGGTACCCAGAATACAATAAAGAATTAGCAGGTGATTTGGTAACTACTTGGAGAGGTAGATTTTTGTTCAATGCACTGCTTAGTAAGCTTTTGCGCTTAATTAATATAATTTTACCTAATATTACAATAACCCGGTATTTGGTTATTTATAGTGTTATCTGCGGTGCTCGAAAGGCATATTATCGTCGGTGATTATTTGCAACTGTATTCAAATTAATTACATTAATCATTATACATTTATTTTAATTCTAATGTTGAAATATATAGAAATGTGCTTAAATTTGGCTAATACAATGAAGATATTCGTAGAAACGAATACAACGCATACCATGAAACGGGGAGAATAGTCCCCGTTTTTCTTATGAACCAAATCAAGGAGGAACAACATGGCTGATCTGTCATCAACCGTTAATTCCGTAGTCGGTGGAATTGTTAGTCTAATTAAAGGACTAATAGTTTTCTTTGTCTTTGCCAATATCCTATATCCAACAGGAATGGATCCAATATTGGGTCTTACCGAACTGGTAAATTCCTTTATGGATGGCGGCCTGGCAGGCCTACTCGCACTGTTAATATTTGTTTCTTTCCTGTAGGTTGAAACAATAGGGTATGACGTTGGGCTCTCTTTTCGAGGGCCCAAACTCTACCTTAACATATAGGAGGATAAATATGAATGATGCGATAGTAAAGATTACTGGTTGGATTACACAATTAACTGATTTACTAATTAGTTTAGTAGTTCTCGGTATAATCGTTGGCATATTGTTCAACGACCCTTTCGGTGTAATCGCAGGTGTAGGCAACTTATTCTCGCAAATTGGCGATAATGGATTAGCGGGTTTACTAGTTCTATATCTGGTTTATATGATGTATCCGAACAAATAAACCGATTGTCACATTAATTAATGAAAACGCCCCATTATAAGGGGCGTTGTCATTAATATATCATATTTCTGATTTTCAGTTAAATAATATATGAACTTTGGTCATGGCCAGTGTGGTTATTCAAAGAAAATTGTTAATGTATGTAGCTGTTTTATTTTTAATTAGCGGGTGTACTGATTACAAGTTTGGCCAATTAGATTTACTCCCCAAAACAAATATAAAAACAGCATTGGATAATTTGACTGTGCTTATTCCCCATAGGTACAAGGAAAGGATTACGAGACGCTATACAGATGGATCACCTGCCATCATTCGTACATATGATATAATGTATAATGATCTAAAGAAAGAAATGCGCTATCACCAAACGGGATCATTGCGACACGAAGCAATGTATGTCAATGGAACAATTGCTCCTGATAATTCAGCTATCTGGTGGTATCCTAACGGAAATCGCACCTCATTACTCGTAATTGATGATGACTTTAATATGGTTCAAGGTACTATTTGGTATGAATCTGGACAAATACAGTTTCATTTTGAAGACGACGATTATTACTGGTGGAATGAGGCTGGTAGAATTGATCGTAAGGGCAGTCTAATTGATTCTAGTTGGTCGCTACCTGTGTGGTCGTATCGCGGTCGTTTTATTGGCACTCGCCAACTAACACAGCTTGAAAACCGTTTTTGGATAGAAAAGTGGGTGCTGTTTAATAATGATTTACAACCAGTGATAACTGGTAATGTTGCGTGTTCAATGCGTGACAGTTCTACTGTTGATAGGATCATTAATGAAGAATGGTTGTTACTTGATTCGGCCAAAAGTGTAGCAGAATTGCAAATAGCTGCCCAAAGGTTGCTCAATTTGATTCACGGAGGCACCCATTTTGTTACTGGATCTGATTGGTATTTAAATGATGATGTAGATTTATTAGAACCAATCGATCGCTTGGGAGGCAATGAAAGTTTTATATCATTTATTGGCGGTGAACCCAGCAAGTACTTTAAGGGAAGACACTTCAATCAGAATTATTATTTGGAATTTTTCCCCGATGGCTATTTTACACATTTGTGGTATGATCACTATACCGATTCAGGATATTTCCGCGTTAGCCCTTCCGGCAACCGTTTATTTTTACATTACAAATCAGGCATCTATTCGGGTGAAAGCCATGCAATAGATATCATCAATCATCGTAAAATTCATTATCGATTCCGGAATTGTTCCTATTTCATTGCCCCTGAATAGCTAGTATCATTATCTTCATTAATGTCGTCCCTGCTAAATCTGCTATTTTCAGGGATCTTTGATAAATAAGGTGCGTTAATTTTACAGGTCAGTTTTTAGTTAGTGCATTTGCAATCAATTAAGTCCGGGAATAACTTCGTACCCATGAGCGCCAGATTTTTCAAAGGTTTATCCACCTTTGTACTTTATATATCTATTTTATTCACTGCAATAGCTAGCAGTGCGTCCATAGATGTATTGAATCTGATCGATCAAAAGGATAATGAACTAGCCGTATTGGATGGGGAACGGGAGCCTTATGTGTCCGTAAAAGAAGTTTCCAAACTTTTCACAGATAGGTTACCGTTTGAAAATGCAGCGCGGCAAAAGATCGTGCTATACATAGGTAATCAACGTGTTAAGATATCGAATTCATCCAGTTTCGTGGTTATTGATGATCAGGTTTTCCAGATGTCCAAACATGCTCTTGGTAAATATGATGATATTTATGTACCCGCGGAATCTTTCTTTTCAATATTGAAGCAGAGCATACTTCCCGGTTTGGATTACGATGCTGCTAAGAAACTACTCAGTCTGAATCTGATCGAATTCAATATTAACGGTGTCACTATCGAGCAGAAGTCTAATGGAACCATATTGCGGATTAACACATCTCGGCAATTTTCTGATGGTGATATCAGTTCGTTCGTAAATAATAATGGTTGGTTTTACCTTACAATAAGAGAAGGTATTATTGATACATCTATGATAAAGAAAACTGATATCAGGGGTGTAGTCACAAAAGTAACATCAAATCAGTTTGATGAATCGGCACAATTGGCTTTTCGACTGCGCTCCGATGTTATTGGTCATGAGATGTACCAAAGTAGTGATCCAAATGCTATTGTTGTAACCTTAAGAACACCATTTAAGAAACTTGCATCGCATATTAAAGATATGAAAAACCGCTGGAGATTGGATACGGTTGTGCTTGATGCAGGGCATGGAGGTAAAGATCCAGGTACTATTGGGAGAAAAGGAACAACAGAAAAAGACATTGTATTGGATATTACCAAAAGGG
>JYMV01013654.1_pt1 | contig 10915 bp, 2 predicted proteins | sample 338911 | NCBI WGS metagenome assembly JYMV01 (sample SAMN03354496, study PRJNA234377) | hydrothermal vent metagenome | biome: Deep sea; feature: Hydrothermal plumes at the Eastern Lau Spreading Center, Western Pacific Ocean; material: Seawater | place: Tonga | collected 2009 | depth 2000 m m
ATGGGAAGAAGAATAGCGGAATTATTATTGACAACAATCATTTCGTTGATATTTTCAATATGTCATTCAATATACCTACAGCCTCAATTCTTATAGCAGAGGAATCAGAGTATATAAGTATCATTAACAATCATATGTTTCAGGATACAACTTCTTATCCGCAATTATTAAATTCAAGTGCTATCATATATTTTGATGCTAATAGCGGAGGTGGGCATAACATATCAGGGAATTATCTTGGAGGTTCTGATACAGCTTGTACGGGAAGTACGTATTCCATATCAGGGAGTGACAAATTCAGCGGTATCTTTTTTGCTGACAATAATACCGGGCCTCCAAGTCGTATCAGTGGTAATCACATTGCTAATATTATCTATACTACGGATTATAGTAATAATAAATATCCTCTAACAGGTATCAAGATTGCCGGAAGCAACTCTTTTACAGTTGGTTCTGCTGGAAATGGAAACATTATTGGCTCTGATGATGGAACAAGGAGTATTATCCTGGTAAACAATGGAGGTTCTAATAGCTTAGGGTTTTGTGGTATCTATTGCGATGCGGTGGATACATCGAATGTTGAATCCAATATTATTGGAGGCATTGAAGTAAAAGGAAGCAGATCAAATGCTACCACTCGTTTAATACATGTGCTGAATGGAAACTATGTTAATATTACAAAGAATGTTCTAGGTGGCATTAAGCAGAACAATGTCGTCATATTTTCACAATCCGATCTGACAGGAATTTTTCTGGAAATGGGTAGTGGAGATGTTGCAAAGAATTATATAGGAGGGCTTACAAACAAATCTTCATCCTCCTCTACTAAATTGATTGGCATTCAAAATGAAAGCAGTAAATCATATTCTATAACAAATAATGTTCTGCTAATTGACAATGGAGATTCTGTCAATGATATTCTGATTGACGGTATAGCTGACAATACACCATTTTCAATCAATCCTCATAATTATTACCATAATACAGTGAAAATTCATGGCGGCTCATCATTTACTGGCACGGCTAGAACAATTGGATTTAATAAACCCGGTTTTGGCAATACAATTCTTAATAATAATATTTTGCAAAACATAAGAACCGGAGGTTTAGGCGGAAATTATGCGATAAGCAATACAGGTGGGGTTTTGTCCAATAAATTTAATTATTTGGTTGTTGCGGATGACTCAACCAAGCTTGGAATAGGACCTTTTGGAAATCAAACGTTTAGCCAATGGCAAACGAACACAAATGCTACGGGTTCTATAGGTGGTGGTACTCCTGAGCCAATTGATTCATTAGGCTATACTCTGGCATCCTTTCTGGGAGCGGATCAAGGAGTAGACCTGGTTACTTCAAACATAGTTGTTGACGATAAGGATGATGTAGCCAGGAGTACTACACCATGGATGGGAGCTTATGAAGGCCCTTCGCCTTTTGCCTGTAATATGACAATAAGCGTCTCAAGCTTTACAAACGCCTTATGTAATGGCGATAGTACTGGATCAGCAACTGCGATACCAAGTTCTGGAACGCCCCCCTACTCCTATGAGTGGGGAACAAACCCAGCACAGACAAACGCAACAGCTACAGGGCTTAAGGCGGATACCTTCAGGGTTATCGTAACAGATTCGTTATATTGCATAGATACAGTATTTGTAACTATTTCAGTACTACCATCAGTAGTAGCAATTGCAGGAGCAGACCAAACGATCTGCCAGGGAGATACTACCCAGTTAACTGCCACAGTGAGTTCTGGAGTTTCACCCTATACATTTAGCTGGACTCCAGGCATTGGATTGAGTGACTCCGCCATTTATAACCCATTTTGTAATTCAATAATAACAAGAACCTATTCACTAATTGTAACAGATTCAAACTCCTGTTCTGATACTGACACCTTGGTTATTAATGTTGATACACAAGCTACTGTTTCTGCAGGAGCTGATGATACGATTTGTGGAGAGGATAGCTATACATTAGCAGGTGCATTTGGCGGCTCAGCCTCCACCATTAGCTGGATAACATCAGGTACAGGAGCTTTCAGCGACACCAGTGATACCAATGCAATATATACTCCTTCGGAAGCAGATGTACTACAGGGAGGAGTTAAGCTTATTATTACTTCCGACACTCCCGGTATATGCAATGCTGCTAGGGACTCCATGATCTTATCCTTTTTTCCAAATAATGGTTATAGCACTGATAGCATTGCAGTGTTGTGCAAGGGAGACAGCAGCGGACAAGCCATCGTGACTCCAAATATATCTGGGATATATACATATAGCTGGGACGACCCCGGGTTACAAGTCAGTGATACTGCTATAGGGCTTTCTGCAGGTGTTTATCATGTTACTATTACTAGTCCTAACGGATGTGTCTCAATTGACTCTGTTGAGGTTACAGAACCGGATTCATTATTAGCATCAGCCATAATAACTTCCAATCTATCCTGCTATGGAGCATGTGATGGCATTGCAACTGCTGATATCACTGGAGGTATGCCTAGTTATAGCATTGTATGGACCAATACTGACATTGGCACTACTGCAGATTCTTTATGTGCTGATAGCATATATTATTTAACAGTTACAGACTCTAATAGTTGTGTCAGTGTTGATACATTTTCGTTATCCCAACCACTATTACTGGATATATCTATCACAGATAGTACGAATATAACATGTAATGGTTTGAGCGATGGGAATGCTACTGCCAGTGCATCTGGTGGTATAGGTCCATATAGCTATTTTTGGTCCAATGGAGTAACGGATACTATAGCTACGTCTCTTTCTTCCGGCATCTATTCTGTTTCTGTTACAGATGCACAGGGATGCACGGATTCTGTTTCTGTTACCCTATCGGAACCTCCGATACTTGATGTTGTTATATCTGACAGCAGCAATATGTCCTGTAATGGGGACTGCAATGGCACTGCTACAGGGCTGGTTACAGGAGGTAATCCTGGATATGTTTACTCCTGGTCCAATGGGGATGCTGATACCCTGGCGGACAGCTTATGCCCTAATACAATATATACACTGACCGTTACTGATACAATGGGCTGTGTGGACTCTGTATCCGTTACCCTTTCAGAACCCCCTATCCTTATTACTGATGCAGGCCTGGATACTGCAATTTGTCTTGGAGATACTGTTTCGTTGTCGGCATTTACTTCTGGAGGCACAGGAGCCATTAGTCATTCTTGGAGTCCCTTAATAGCTTTAATTTGTCCGGCTTGCCAAACAACTAAGGCTTCTCCTGCTATTACTACTGTTTATACAATAACAGCAGTAGATACCAAGGGCTGTACTGCACAAGATACCATCCTAGTAACAGTTGATCCTTTGGTGACAGCAAGTATTACAGGGGATTCATCTATTTGTGATGGTGATACCATAACCCTAACTGCTACAGGTGGAGGCTCCTATCTTTGGAATACGACGGAGACTAATGCTTCCATTACGGTTTCGCCTTCTGTCACTACAATATATTCCTGTGTTGTTGCCAATGGTGCTTGCGACACATTCGTAGTTGATACAGTGACGGTTGATCCTTCGGTGCCAGCAAGTATTACAGGGGATTCATCTATTTGTATAGGTGATACCATAACCCTAACTGCTACAGGTGGAGGTACCTATCTTTGGAATACGGGGGAGACTAGTGCATCCATTACGGTTTCGCCTTCTGCAACAACAACATATTTCTGTGTTGTTTCTAATGGTGCTTGCGACACTACCGTAAGCAATACGATTTCGGTTGATTCTTCGGTGATAGCAAGTATTACAGGGAATTCATCTATTTGTGATGGTGAGGCCACAACCCTTACTGCTACAGGTGGAGACTTCTATTTTTGGAATACGATGGATACTAGTGCTTCCATTACGGTTTCGCCTTCTGTCACTACAGGATATTCCTGTGTTATTGCCAGTGGTGCGTGCGACATATTCGTAGTTGATACAGTGACTGTTGAGGTTGTGTATGTAATAACGGATACTTTTTTCATCTGTTCAGGAAACGGTGTCTATATTGGAGGTTCTTATTATGATACTGCTGGCGTGTATTATGACAGTCTTTTGGCTAATTCTGGTTGCGATAGTATCCTGGAGATAACCCTTTTTGTATATGAGTTGCCAGCTACCAATAATATATATTCAATTTGCAGGGGAGACAGTATTAATATTAATGGAACCTGGCATTATAATGAAGAAGTGATAAACTATACGCTGCAGTCACTGGCAGGTTGTGACAGCCTGGTTAGCAATGAAATAATCTATTCAGATTGCGGATTTCATATTTACAATATTTTCAGCCCCAATGCTGATCAGATGAATGACCTGTGGATAATTGATGGGATTGGACAGTATCCTGAAAATAATGTGATCATATTTAATCGCTGGGAAGATGAGGTGGCAAGATTTCAGGGATATGATAATTCCAGGGTGGTATGGAATGGCACATCAAAAAATGGGAAAGAGCTCCCCAGTGGAACGTATTTTTACATTATAGATATCATCAATGAAAAATTTAGTGGATGGGTAGAGATTACAAGATAGCGAACAAGTTACATTTTGTGCTGACAGTAATTCTTGCTGGTTTTACAGGCCATGTAAATGCCCAGCAGAATGCACTGTATAGCCAGTATATGTTTAATCCTTTTTCTATTAATCCCGCTTACGCGGGAAGCAGGCAAGCCACAAGTGCTGTTTTATTATACAGAAACCATTGGGTTGGACTGGATGGTGCTCCTGTAAGCCAGACACTTTCTGTTCATTCGCCATTAAAAGGCAAGAACGTTGGCTTGGGATTTAATGTCTTAAATGAAACCATTGGGCCTAGAAGTAATATTGCATGCTTTGGAACTTATGCATACCATATTGCTCTTCCCATTGGCAAATTATCATTGGGCCTAAGAGCAGGAGGCTACCGCCTTCAGGTTGATGAGGCGCTTTTTGATTTTAAAAACAAATCAGAGACATATGATAACAAGTACTTTACCGGAAAGTTAATCTCGAGCTTTGATTTTGGAGCATACTATTATTCTAATCAATTTTATAGCGGAGTTTCTATAACCCATTTGGTGCATGGCAAGAATGGACAGATTAATGAGGATTTCCTAAAACCACAGATTCACTCTCACTTAATCCTGACTATCGGCTATGCTAATGCAGTTAACGATTGGCTTGTACTTAAGCCTTCTTCCATGGTGCGATATATGGAAGGTGCCCCCATAAATATAGATATGAACTTAAGTGCTTTGATAAAGAGGACATTCTGGATAGGCTTTTCATATAGAACAGCAAAAGACCTGGTATTAATCAGTGAATTTAACTTAACTGATTTTATCAGGGCCGGTTATTCTTATGATTTTATTTTAAGTGAAGTCAAGAGCTACAGCACTGGTTCTCATGAAATATTTCTTGGAATTGATTTTGATGTACGTAATAAAAAAACGTTGCAGAATCCAAGAATGTTTTAATAAATAATTCTTCAAATGGCATAAATGGTTGTGAGATACTTTTTAGTTATAATGTTAATTTGCCTTTCCCTGTTTTCTCATGAAGGGTTGGCAAGGGCTGAGCTTGCAGATTATCCTGACACTTCACTAAGTCCATTTTTTTCCATGTTCAATGTTAAGCATTTGAATAGTGCTGGGCTGGATTTCAGCCCCGTTTATTATGGCAATGATTTGGTATTCATTTCAGAGAAAGAGCTGGACCTAATCAACTATGGGGAAGCCAGGTTTAGTAAATTGTCCTATTTGGCTGTCTTATATTCTAATCTGGGCTCACAGGGGGATAAGGCATATAGCACCCCAAAAAGTTTTTCCGTTCATATCAACCAGTTAAACCACAATGGCCCAATAACCTTTTCAGCTGATGGGAACTATGCAGTGTTTACCCGCACTAAGTATGAGAAATCCAGTATTGATAATATATTCAGGCCCAGGCTCTATTCCGCAAAAAAGATTGGTGGCAAATGGAAACATATAGAACAATTGGACTTTGGATACGATCAATATTTTTATGCCCATCCTTGCTTATCTAAAGACGGAAGAGAGCTCTATTTTACTTCTGATCGTGAAGGGGGCTTAGGTGGATATGATATTTATAAGAGTGTTAGAGTACATGATGATACTGCCTGGGGAGCACCCATAAATTTGGGTGCAGCAATCAACTCTAATAAAAATGAGGTATTTCCTTATTTTCACGAAGATGGCATGCTTTTCTTTTCTTCTGATGGTTATAAGGGAAATGGAGGCCTTGATATTTATTACTCTATATTATCTTCTGATGGTCAATGGCTAACGCCTAATCACCTGGATGCCAACATAAACTCAGGAGCAGATGATTTTGGAATAATATTCAATGATAAAAATGACCAGGGCTTTTTCTCTTCTAATCGTGATGGTGGCAAAGGGAAAGATGACATCTACGGATTCTTTGTTACATGGCAGGGTTCTGAAGAAAAAATGCTTGAGATTAATGGCAGATTTAGATTTACATCATTACCCCCTAAAAGTGCTGCCGGCTTGGATGTCTTTCTGATTGCAGAAGACGATTCTCCAGTTGAGTTTCAAAAGACCGATGTGGATGGCTATTTCTTGTTTGAAAACCTCTCTGCCGACAGAGATTATCAGATAAAAACAGAAGAAAAGATCCAGCAGCTTGAACTGGAGCTGCTTAGCAGCAACTATCAGCCAGTGGCACTAGCTGGTGATGCTGAAGGAAAGTTCTTGTTTAGACGATTAGCCTATAAACAATTTGATGAGGTGCCTTTCCTTTTTTCACCGTCAAAAGATACTAGTCAAGGTGGGAGATCTTATAAATCATTTGAAGGAAAGCTTACTGGCAGCCATGGAAAAGAACAGCACATATATGCATATAATGAAAAAAAAGAAGCAAGTGATTCTGTTATATCTGATCAGGATGGGTCCTTCTCCTTTCGTCAATTGCCAGGGGATGATGCCATTTTTTTCAAGACCAATGCATATTACCAGGATATGGAATTATGGGTTTATAAAGACAACAAGAAAATAGCTGAGATGATCCAGAATGAAAAGGGTGAGTTTATCTATGTCAAATTATTCGACGATATTATAAACAAGCTGGATCTAGAGGGGATATCAGCTTCCAGTTCATTATTAGAGGCAGATATTAAAGGTTACGACTTGAAATGGGTGGCTGCTGACAAACAAAAACAGAATCTATCGGGCAGATTTAAATATAGCAAGCTGCCCTCAAAACCTGTTGAAGGACTTGAAGTAATTTTGATCGATGAGGATAATAAGATTATTTCAACAACCTTTACTGAGGATGGTCATTTTCTTTTCAGGAACTTGCCTGTAGGTAAAAAATACATTGTAAAAATTGCCTCTTCACCTGATGTCCTGGAATTAGAGATGTTAAATATAAATACAAACAATATCACCTTTATCAGTGATGATGAAGGCAAGTTTGTTTTCAGAAGGTTGTCTTACAAAGATAATGATGATTTGTCGTATTTGTTTGGAGCTGACATTGACCCTGAAACTGAATACTATACAAAGTCATTCAACGGCCAGCTTAGTGGCAAGAATATTTCTAAAAGAAGGGTTATATTATTAAACAATGATGGCAAGGAGGTTGCTGTTGCCACGACGAATTCTGAAGGTGAATTTAAATTTAGGGCACTACCCTATTCGGAAAGTTATATCGTAAAGCTTGAGGAGCCTGATTCTGGTCTTACCTTGTTGGTGCATTTAGAAGATGAGGTGGTAGCAGAAATGAAAACAGATTCGAATGGCTATTTTGTCTATATTGAGTTAAAGCATGCTGCATTAAAAAGGATAAGCCTAATGGAGTCCAGGGATGCAAAAATGATACTTGATGATGAATTTACAAGCTACGCTAGCAAATGGGTAAGACCGACTAAGAGTACTTATACAATTTCAGGCAGGTTCCTGTTTAAATCATTGCAATCAAAGGTGCCGCCAAAGCTAAGGGTTCATCTTATCAATGAGCTCGATGAAATTGTTCAATCCAGTGAATCTGATCTAGCAGGCAACTTTATATTCCAAAATCTTCCATACAATAAAAAATATGTTATTAAAATAGAGGAACACGTATCTGGATTATTGCTGGATTTGTTAGATGAGAAAAATGAATCCAAAATCAGGCTAGCAAATAATCAAGAGGGAAAATTCATATATCAGGAACTTACACATAAGGATCTGGAGTTTGTTGGATTCCTATATAGAAATGAGAAGCAACTAGATAATCTAGAAAGAAGCAAGTCTATAAGTGGCCAGATTAAATTTACGAAACTGCCTTATAATGTGGGCCATAAGGTATCCCTGATTAACAAAGCAGGAGGCATTGCATATACCACCACCAGTGATTTAAATGGGGTTTTTAGCTTTAGAAACCTTCCTTATAAGGACCATTATATCATTAAGGCGGATCATTATGATACAAATATGGAGATTCTTATTTTGGATGGAGATAAAGTTATTGCAGAACTTAGAGGAAATCAGGCTGGAGAATTTACTTATTTAAAACTTTCCTATAAAGTAGCAGGACAGATAGCAATGATGGATAAGGGGAGGAATTCACATTTAATTGTAACCAGAGGTATCTCTGGGTATGGAGAGGAATATTTTTTTGAGACAGCAATATTATCAGATGATTCAAAAACGGCCTATATTTATAATACGATTAAGCCAAAGACTCAAGATGAGCTTGCATTAATGCAGGGAAGTACATTGGGGCTTTGTCCAGAAACAGAGGATCTGCCAATGGAAGAGCTAGATGATTGCATAGATTATACTATTGAAGAGCTTCTTTCCAATGGAGTAGTAGCAGAAATGGTTGATGTATCGACCGAAGAATCCAATGTTATAGAAGAAAAGGAAACTGCACCGGACTCCAACACTGACGGACTTGCAGAAATGGATGAAAAAAAGGAAATTAAAAAAGAGCCATTGAAAGAATCACCAGAAAGTTCCACCATTGCAAAGAATCGTTTCATACTCTATTTTGAATTTGATTCTGAACGGCTTGTTCCTGAATCAGAACATTTGCTATTAGAGGTAATTACCGCTATAAAATACCGTGCTGAAGGCATGGTCATTATTAATACCCATACAGATACACAAGGAGCAAAAAACTATAATTATGCACTTTCAAGAAGAAGATCAGCCTACTTGGTTAAGAAAATCTCTTCTAAAGGGATCTCTTCTGCAAAAATTAACACTAAGCCATTTGGAGAGTCTAAGCCAATTGTAAAATGCCCCATAAACTGTTCAGTAGAGCAACACAAGCAAAATAGAAGGGCAGAAATCATTATCCATTAATGAGTATTTAATTTCCCATCTTGCTACATTTAATTTCTTTATCCTGCTTCTGAGATAAAATTTATGGAATTGTCCAGAGGATTAATAGTCTCTTTTAGGTATTTAATTAGCTCAAGGTCGTACCTTACCAATAAAGAAAGCAAAGATTCATGGCGTTCCTGGAAGATTCCATTTGGAAATACCGTATCTATTAAGTTATGAATTTGATGAACCTCTATCTCATACTTTTGCTTGTCCGCTTTATCCATTTTCTTTTTCAAATAAGTCAGCGAGTTTATAGCTTTCTTTTTTTCTGCAGCAATCCGGTTTCTTAGCGAAGGGTATCCACATATTAATTTATCATGTATATTTTCATATAAGGCTTCAATCCGTTTTTTATCCGATTCTAAATCAACTACTGAGCTAATTTGACTTTTAACATAAGTTTTTATCACTTGGGAATCTTCATTAAAGAGATTAGAAATATCCAGTTTTAGTCTTTTGATTTTTGAATTTGCGGCTTTACCAATGATAACGGCACTTTTACGTACAATCAAAGCTGGGAAGTTGACTTTATAATGTTCGAAGAGCTCTTTAAATTCCAGCCAGTAAGCTATTTCGGATGGCCCTCCTATATAAGCCAGGTTTGGTAAAATATGCTCTTGATAAATTGGGCGCAGCACAACATTTGGGCTGAATCGTTCTGGATTATTTGATAGTTCTGATTTTAAAGTTTCTACATCAATATTACTTCTCTCTCCTATTTTATAACCTTGCTCTCCATTATATTCTATTTTTGTTCTGAGGTGATCTTCAAGATAAAATAGGTTAATAGGCTGCGGTTTTACAGGCAGTTTATAGGCTGGGGCTAGCTTTGCAATGGTCTTGTTTACCTTTTTCTCACCAATACGATTTTCCAGCTCATCAAGCATGATCCCAGCAAATGAAGCCTTAAGGTCTTTGTGGTCTGCATCCAATACTACCAATCCGTAGGAACCGAACAGGTCATTTACAAGACTCCTTGTAGCATCCGCGAGGTTATTCTGTTTCAGATAAGCATCTGAGATTAATTTAAATAGCTTTTCATATTTCTTATCCTCACCAATAATTTCAAATATATCAGCAACAATAGTATCCATGTTAGCAATATTCATTCTACCTACAGGCCCACCCGAAACTCTATACCATTCGATTTTTTTATTAAACAAGGCAAGATGATTGATCTCTTCAAAGTCGTGGTCTTCCGAAGCCATCCAATATATGGGAACGAAGTTGTAATCTGGATATTTGCGTTTGAGTTGTTCAGTAAGATTGATGGTGCTTAAGATTTTATAAGCAACATAAGCCGGCCCCATGAATAAGCAAAGCTGATGACCTGTCGTAACCGTAAAGGTATTAGCTTCCTTTAATAGATCAATGTTTTTGGGTTTTACTGGTATATCTTGGTATTGTTCCTTAAGTACACTTACTAAATTATTTCTGTTAATATTAAACTTGGTTCGTTTCTTAATTGCCTCTTCGAGTCCTTCGATGCTTGGCTGGAAATTATATAAGGGCCTGTAGGTAGAATGAATATTGCTAACATGGATACTATTGTTGCTGATA
>JYMV01025912.1_pt1 | contig 10914 bp, 10 predicted proteins | sample 338911 | NCBI WGS metagenome assembly JYMV01 (sample SAMN03354496, study PRJNA234377) | hydrothermal vent metagenome | biome: Deep sea; feature: Hydrothermal plumes at the Eastern Lau Spreading Center, Western Pacific Ocean; material: Seawater | place: Tonga | collected 2009 | depth 2000 m m
CTGGTTCACCGTAAAACTGGCAGTTCCTACCTTTTTCGTTCTGTAGTTCCCCTTGATCTTCAACCCCTACTTGAATCCAAACAGTTTCAATTGTCTCTGGGGTGTGGTATCTTGAGTCAATCCAGATTACTCTCATTTTACCTTAATCGGGTGACACAGTCTCTATACAATTTAATCCGAGAAAACCCAGAAATGAAGAAACTGACCATCAGTGACATCAAGGAGAACTACGGAACGAAAAAGGTAGGAACTGCCAGTTTTACGGTGAACCAGATAAGAGTTTTTCATGATACGAAGTGTGTCCTCCAGTGTGTCCAAAATGGACGAATGGGTGATAATTCGTATCAGGGGATTGAAACAAACACAGTCTATGACTGGATTTGTAAAAAAGTGGAATAGTTAAATGGAATAGTTGACCATAAACCATTCTATCTTCTAGATCGGATGAAAGTAGAAGATCAGACTTTAACTTTCTCGACCTGTCCTGTTTGAATTGAACGATTGGCCGCGACCGTCACAGCTAGGGTTTTTACTGCGTCAGCATAACCTGAGCGGACAAGGTTCTGATCGTTTATTTCGACCGCTTTGACAAAATGTTCAACCTGTCGATAGTAACCCGATTCAGTCCCGTCAAATTCGATCGATTCTCCATCTATATGTCCCCGAAGTTGGTAATCAAGATTCAAGTTGAGGTAGAGGTTATCGCCAACCAACTCAGCGGCGAATCCATTAGAAGTATTAGCAACACACGTGCTGGTAACATTACCAATAGACCCGTTTTCAAAACTTAAGTTGCAGGTCGTACATTCCTCAAAGTCGGCGATATCTTCGGAAACGTTCTTGATACCGAAAGCCTGCACATGAGTAACGTCTGAAATCAAGTGTCGAAGAAGATCAAAGACATGTGTACTCTGCTCTAACATTTGCCCCCCACAAACAGCGAAATTTCCCCACCAAGGGTGGCTAGATCCCATACGGCACATGAAGCGACCAAGTCCCATAGCAATTTTCCGCTCAGCGACCACTTGCCGTACTTTCTCGGTTAGGTCGCTATAACGTGCCATGTATCCAACTTGGTTAATCAGATTAGCATCTTCTATGGCATCACGGGTACGCAAGGCTGTGTCCAGATCAATTGCTACCGGCTTGGCAACAAAGAGGGCCGCCCCCGATTTGGCCGCATCAATAACTTGTGTGGTATGGGCTCCCGGTGGAATGCAGGTAAAGATAACGTCTGGTTTTTCTCTGGCAAGCATTTCCTGATGATCGATATAGGCGACTGCATTCTCTTGATCTGCTATTTGATTGGCTCGATCGGGATTCACGTCGCAGATGGCAGCAATCGGTCGGTTCAGGTTCTTCAGGCTGTTTCGATAGTTGCCAGCAATGCCACCAGCACCGATAAAAGCAATTTTCATATTTTATTCTCCTACAGTTCCTCAATTTCCAAGTTTAGCCACTGCATTTCTTTCTCAGTTAATTCAACGTCCTTAGCTCCTAAACTTGAGTTCAATTCATCAAGATTTCGTGGACCAATAATCGGAAATATAGGAAAAGGCTGTTGCATAACGTAAGCAAGCGATATCTGGATGGCTGAACTCCTTTTCTCCTGTCCCAACAACTGCGCACGATCCAGTCGTTCAAAATTTTCATCATTGTAGTAAATCTCGACCATATGCTGGTCATCGCGTTTATCGGGAGTGAACTTCCCGCTAAAGAAACCACGTGCCTGTGAAGACCAGGGCATAAGTGCCAACTGCGTTTCCTTGTGCCATTCCCTAGTGAGTTGATCTACGCATAAAACACCGTGCCAGTGTGGACGCACGGCCACGGCAAGACTGAAATTGTTACTACTGACAACTAATCCCTCGAGTCCTCTTGAAGCAGCATATTCATTGGCATCGATAATACGTTGACGCCGCCAATTTGATACCCCGACCGATCGAAGTCGACCACGTCCAATCTCCTCATTGAAATAATCGATTACCGTACTAACTGGGATCTGTTCATCGTCACGATGCAACATATAGAGATCAATGTAATCGGTCTGCATTCGAATCAGGGTCGTATCAATATCGGCTCTGACTTCTTCAGGGGCAATCCGTGGTCGAGGCACTTTGCCATTCGGGTGACCGCCTTTACCAACGACAAAAATATCTGTCCGATTTCCATGTTGCTTCATCCACATACCGAGTAAGCGTTCGCCATCACCTCCACTGTAAATATAAGCGGTATCTACAACATTTCCACCAGCCTCAAAAAAGCGGTCAAGTAATGCATAACCAGCGAACACATCATTTAGCGAAAAAACCATACTCCCTAAAACCAACCGTGAAATTTCTTGATCCAGCGTGTCAATCTTTCCGTACTTCATTACGTTTCTCCAATATCAATTTACCCCTTTCAATCCTATCAGAAAAAAGGGAAAGAATCTATTATTTTCAATCTGACTGACTATTTTACATGCTAAAGTTTTCTTTCCCAGTTCCAGTTGTTCTCTTATGGTGTCTGTCAGTTTTAGCCTAAGATGGCTCACAGGATTATCAACAGTTGCCAATTGAAATTATCGTCAAGCTTCGTATCGAATCCACACGATCTGATCTTGAAAAAACCGCCCAAAAACCAGTGGCTATTGCCATAAATCCGGTTTCCCCTCCTACGATATCTGTTAGAAAAAAATCAATTCTAACACGGATTTTCTGCCTGCGGTTTCCAGTTGGACGACAAACAGATCAAATGATGAAAAAATTCGGACCTAATCGCTTCATTGGGTCAGTTGAGCTGAATCGGAAAATAGACTACTTGGCATATCGGGTTGAGGAAGTCGAGAGAGGGAGATCGGAAATTGTAATCGTGGTGGTTGACAGCGGAATAGATCTAATTTGTCAAAATCTACAAAATCAAATTTGGGAAAATTAGGAAAAATGCTAAACAATCGTGTTGATGACAATCTCAATGAAACAGGCTACGATACACACGTGGCCGGAATTATCTCCATCCAAACCAACAATAGAGTGGCCATTTCGGGATTGGCTAACAATTGTCAAATCATGCCGTTGAGAGCCGACTTCGCGCTTGCCAATGTAAGGGAGGTCTTGCTGAACGATGATGTTTCTGATGATATCGTCTATGCAACCAACAGATGGTCACACATAGCTAACACAAGTTGGGAAATAAAATGGAGAACTTTAATATTAAAAACGCAATTGAATGCGCCTAAATATTAAGGTTGCGTACTGGTGTCGGGTTCAGGCAATGCTTATGCAACTGACGCTCTATTCCTAGCAACGTTTAAGAATGTGATTGCTGTTGTTGCAACGGAATCTATATTTACACATCGATACTCGGAGATCCGAAAAAGACAGGAAAGATTGCGGTACGACGCTAGGAACAGCCAGCAGTATTAGTTGAAAATAGGGATGAAGAGGCTGGAATTGGGATATACTACCTGTATCGATTGGTTAGTAGGCCGGTATTGTCTTTAGCAAACCGATCGAATTCGGACTCTGAGAAAGGACGTTTCTCAATTATCATCCGACCTGAACTTGCTGATCCAAGCCGAACACTACCGAGCTGAAGCGGGGAAAAACGCGCGCGAGGTTCGAGAAAGTCTTCAGTTGACGCATTGGGGTTTTGTCGAATACGAATGCCGAGAACTACATTTTCGTGCTGTAGATCGCTGACGAAAATCGAATCCGACCGTCGAATTTCGGTAGTTAGCCTTGTTGGCTCAGGTTCTTCTGGCAAGGTAATCGCGTTCAGTTTTTCAACTTGCTGTCTCAAGATATCCAAGCGGGCATTCAGGCTATCGCTGAAGTCTCGAATAGCCTGATCATCTATAATCTGCCCCAGATTCAACGAAGTAGACGTAACAGGATTGGTTGTAATCGCGGGATCTCGTCCCGAAAATTCCCCAGCTAAAGATTTGGTCGGAGACAAGCCGTGAGATTTGGCGTCAAGATCTATACCGCCATTAAGCCTCACCCTTGTTTCAAAACGATCGCTAAGCTTACGGCTTCCAAGGTTCACATTTATGGTGTTCTTTCCAGTTGCATAAGCAGTCAGGTTCAAACCATTGGGATCAATTACTATACTGCTAACCTGGCTCGTATTCTGCAAATCTGTGATTGGTGTTCCTGGAAGGTCTACGCTGATTGGAAGGTTTACGCTGAAGGCATATATATTATCGGTACCACTGGTTGCCGTCGACTTCATAAATGGGAAGTCGCGCAATTCTAGTATTAATCGATGCAACAGCTCAACACGAATTCCTAACTTATCTCTAGCAGTCAGACTATCTTCGGAAAGGCGTGTTTGGGGACCATAATCATCTGAATCGAACGTATTAAGCTCACTGATAATTGAATCGATAACACTGCCATCTTCCAAAGATTCAGAGCTGGTGTCCCCACCACTATTCCGACTATAGCTCGTTATCTGATGTTGCAATTCAGCAATAAGTTGATCCTGAACACCAACAGTAGGAAGAATACGCTCTAAGTTGACAATCAGCTGATCTATCTTGTGGCGAGTTGAGTCTAGTAGTGAGTCTTTCAAGTTATCAGCATCAAAATTATCAATCAGCTCCTGTAGTTCAACAAACAAAGCATCCAGAGTTTCAAACTCTTCACGAATATCCTCATCAACGGCAGCGATTTCGGAGAGGAACCGTTCGACATCTTCAGCAGAAGAGATCCTGGGCGCCTTTCTCTCAGCAGGGAGCTTTCTACCTCCCTGACCTCTACCATCACGCGGTATACCAATCGAATTAGTCACCAAACTGTCATTCCGTATCGTCTCGCTGAAACTGGAAGCAGTATAAGAACTGGTCAGGAACTCTGTTTTGAGAGCAGAAGTCACTCGAGACTGCGAGCTGGTAACAACAGAAGTTGATTCCGGCAACTTCTCAGGAGAACCAACATCCAATTTAGGGTCACGACCAAGGTTTGTAATCCATTGGTGGTCGCGATCTCGGAGAACGCTCGCAAGTCCACGAACGCTGGTTAGGGTTGTTAGGTTAGTAGCCACTCCTCTATCCTTACTGACATTTCTAACAATCAGATTTCAATCGTATCATTGGTGTTCCTTATTTGTCAAGCGAATTCAACTTTCCTTCAGCAATTTTCCAGACTTCATCGGTTGTAATAAGGCGCATCATGTCGTTTCCTTTTGACCTATCAAGTGAATTACCATGCCGAATTACCGTGTGCATCGGATCAAGCGGCCCAAATTTCAAATGATTAGTGGCGCCGAATAGGACAATGGTGGGAATTCCGAGCGCTACAGCTATGTGAGTCGGTCCAGTATCATTGGAAACAAACTGATCGCAAAAGCTAATTAAGGCAGCTAGCTGACCAATCTGCAGATTGGTATCAAATAAGATTGGATCTGCCTGCATTGAATCACGAACTTGGCTTACCAAATCAGCCTCTGCTGGTCCTCCAAACAGCAGGATCGCAGCATTATATTGTTTCCCAATTCGATCAGCTACTTCTGCAAATCTATCGGCAGGCCAACATTTGTAATCCCATCTAGCTCCGGGGAAAATTCCAACTTTCACCTGGTCACCCAGCAACAACTTTTCGTTTAGCAATTCCTGGGCGAAACATTGGTTTGCTTCGGTAACATAAAATTCCAGACTCTTGTCGTTCGCTTGAATTCCAATTGTGCTAAGTAGCTGGAAATGATCATCTATGGCATGGGTATTGGGTGGATAGATATCCCGCCTAGATCCAATCCGCTGCCTCCCGCCGCTCAGCCCAGAGAGTAGCCGAGTGCGGAACTTACCGTGCAGGTCTATAACCAAATCGAATTTTTTCTGACGTAATTGTCGGACAACTCGAATGGTTTCAGCGGGTTCTTTGCCCCTTCTGTCAAGCGTGATGATCTCATCAAGATACGGAATTTCAGAAACAAGATCGATATACTCCAGGCTAGTCAACATCGTTACACGATGGAGGGGAAAGTGCTGACGAATTGCACGAATTGCCGGTAACGTCAGAATGATGTCTCCAAGCGATGTCATGCGTATCAACAGAATACCGCCAAGATTCTGAGTCATATCGCTAAGATATCAGAGGTTGTTCGGAAATGGAGTTTAGCAACGTTTCGCAGTTGCTGTTTTCCGTAAATTTGAACGAACTGCCTTCCGAGATCGACGACGTGCACCGCACCTTTAGGAATTGTCAGACCATAGGCGTGAGAAAGATTCTCTATCTGTTGCAAAAAGAAATAGCGCGCAATAATTGAAGCTGCTGCAACGGCAATATCCGATTCTGCTTTTGGCACCTGTAGCAACTGAGCCTCGGGTAGAATCTTCTCAACTCGTTTCCGCAAAACATCCTGATTAGCAAATCGATCGACAATGACATTTAAACAGTTTGTCTCATCAATTAATGTCTGAATAATGCCTGCATGCAAATCGGCCAACATATCATTCAGGTTCTGACCGTTTTGCCGCAGAGATTCGTAACGCTGATTGTAAGCGGGAGGATCAAGTTCTACCCATGCCACCCTGTTTGTATGAGTTTCGAAGATCTGTGGGGCAATAGCCCTAATCTTTTGATCAGATAACTTCTTGGAATCAGCAACGCCGATAGCCCGTAAATCGTGACAGGTTTCCTCACCGACAAAAACACCAGCCACAACGAGTGAACCGAAATAATCACCTTTCCCTGATTCATCAGTACCAATCCAATTTGTCCATCGATGATATTTCGATAAGCTCATGGTAGAACTCCTAACACACCATTGAAATACCTGTCAAGAATATTTTGAGTTGTTCAATCCAATTTGATACAATTATCGGAAGGGAGACAAAATTGACCAGAGTCAAAGTTTGCGGTATCACCAATCTTGAGGACGCTTGGACGGCAACTGAAGCGGGTGCGGATGCTCTCGGCTTTGTTTTTGTATCCAATACGCCACGTTACATCGAACCGGATCACGCTAGGACAATTATTAGACAACTTCCTCCCTTCATTATCACGACTGGTCTCTTTGTGGATTCAGATAGTGCTCAGATTCAAAATGTAGCTACAAATTGCCGTTTGGATGCTATCCAACTTCACGGCAATGAACCGCCCGAGTTATGTCATTCCCTAGACCTAAGAGTAATTAAGGCTTTTCGCGTAAAAGGAAATGAAACTCTGGATATACTGCCTAAATTCCAAGTCGACGCTTATCTGCTTGATACATATGTCAAAGGAAAAATGGGTGGAACAGGTGAAACATTTGACTGGGACCTAGCATGCCGTGCTAAACGGCACGGTCAAATTATATTAGCTGGAGGGTTGAATCCGTCTAACGTGTCAACCGCAATCAGTCAGGTAAAACCGTATGCTGTAGATGTCAGCAGTGGTGTGGAAGCAGAAGCCGGACGTAAAGACCCAGAAAAAGTCAGGGATTTCATCCGAGCCGTCCGGGAGGCAGATCTCAGTTGACAGGAAAAATTGATCTCATCTACAGGCGTTTACCGGATGGCGTAAATCATTTTGAGCAAAAACTGGTTTATAAAGACAGATCTGTCATCGTCACCACACAACAGATTACGCCTTCTGAACCGATCGTCGTTGAAGGAATAACTGTACTAGGTCCAAATTTCTGGGCCATCTGGTTCATCTTCGCTAAACAGTGGTATGATCTTGGCAAGATCTACAATCCTCAAGGCGAATTTACGGGTTACTACTGCGACATCATCAAACCAATGAAACGAAGTGGGACTCAGATCGAAATTACCGACCTTTTCCTGGATCTATGGGTAACTCCCGATCTTGGCTATCAGATTCTCGATCACGACGAGTTCGCGTCTGCGATTCAAAATGGATGGATCGAACCAGATCTGGCCAGTCAAGCCCAACAAGCGCTAGACCAACTGATAAGTGTTGTAGAATCAACCAATTTCCCACCGGAACCAGTTAAGCTGTTCGACCTAGACTGCATCGTTGAAAATACCGGCTTAGCACAACCTGATATGTGACATCCAGACTTGGATGATTCAGCCAAGCGTAATCAACTTTGACAGACCTGACCTGTAGCCCAAATTCCATGATGACTTGCCAAGGCTGGTTATGCAACCCAACCCGAAGTTAAATCAGATCGTGAACAGCCAATTGGTTTCCAAACAGAAATTGCAGCTCTTGACTCAATCGATATCGAATATCAGCCATCAATTGTAGATTCCGATCTGACTTAACATGAATTACGCTGATATCCCGCTTAAGGAAACTCTTGATCAATCAAGCTGAAATAGCAAATCTAGTTGTCTATTGCAATCGACGCCATCTCGCATTGATGACTTAAGGCCAATATCCTGTGGCGTTAAAACGTTGCCAAATCAAGAAAGGTTTGGAACAAGCGGTAAAAAGCGTGCTTTTGGTAGCAGATGTAGATTATAAGAAAAATCACTTTCAGGTTAGGAATCGCTATCCTTGCTCCACTACGGGTTGAGACCTACAAAATCAACAGAAAACGTCCGAAAACATCACCGGTCCAACGAGCTAGGGTTATTGTGTAACACAACCAACATCCAGAACAAAATACCAGGAAGCTTTTTGTCGTTAGCTTATTCGCCAACCACATCCAATTAATCTGTTCAATTAAAGAAATATTATGTTTGGTCTTTAAGATTCGGAGTCACACATTAGACTGTTTTGGAATTAAGAATGACTGCGTACACCATCAAATGAAGCTATCTAGTTTTGACATGGCAATCTATATTCTGATAAAATACTAATCAGGTTATTCTACAAACTCGAAGGAATTGACATCAAATGCCACTTTACGAATACCAATGTCAAAAATGCCAGAATCAGTTTGAAATTTTACAATCAATAAGCCAGAGTAACGATACTCCAAACCAAGTAAAATGTCCCGAGTGCGGCAAAACCGAAACTAAAAAAGTCTTTTCGGTTTTCAGTAGCCAATCGAACCAAAATGGAAATAGTCAGCTAGCCTCTAACACCAGTTCTGGGTTCAACTGAGCAATTTAATAATCCAGCCAGTTAGGCTTTCAATATAAATTACATTGAGGACATTATTAATTTTCTGATCTTTGCTTGCACCTTATATATACCAAGTTAGTATCAAGTGCACCAATTAGCAACTCTAAGCCGGCCTCAAAGTCGTCTTCTTGACGAAGGAAAATCCAGTTACGTGCCATCATCGAAGTATGAACTTGGCTATCCTCCACCTCTTCCCACACTACGGGAATTAAGCGTTTGTTATGCTTAACTGCATGCTCAATCTCCAAAGTGCAGAATTCTGAGACCACCGAATCAGGACTGATAACAAACAGAAAAGAATCGGCAGCCTCAATACCTTGATAGATTTCTGCCAGCTAGTCCGCGGTGGGTAGAATATCTTGCCAGTCCACCCAAGATTCATGATCACGCTCTTGCAGTTGATCAAACAGATGGCGAACGAAGTCGATATCACGGCGAGAGTAAGATATAAAAATGTCTGACATGGATAGATCCCATACCTGTTAATTGACACAGCGATTCAAACCATAGTTCAACAGGGTAAGAAGAGTTATCAGAAAATGGTGCTGAGCAAACAGTATAAAAAATGAGATGACTCCAATGTGGATCATCAAGATGGAGAAAATGATCCACTGCTTGGCACCGAAACAATTAATCTTGTACCAATTTTCTTTCGACTCAAAGGCTTTATGGATCCTCATATTATAGTAGTGATTCATCCCAATTTGTTCTAGCAGTAGTGAAATCGCCAAGTATGATAAAGAAAATCCCAATGGAGACGGTGGATAAACCAAGAATTAAATTCAGTTTTGCCATTTCAAATAATCTCTGTTTATGTTAACTCAACCAAATTTAAAACACACTCTGCTATTTCCCCCTAAGCCTACCCATCTAATTTCACTTGTTAAGCCATCCACAATCCCTCAGGGAGATTTTATCGTACTAGACAAACAGCGGCGCCCCCCGCTTAAATCGAATCCTCATACGCTTGTGGTTTTGGAAATTGGGGCTTAATTGTCCACATCGATAGGTCACCATAGATGTGATTTTTGGCATCTAGGCAACGCCCCAAGCCATCTTCGTTATCCTTCTCAATAGAGACCGAATAATTAGCACTTATCGGACATTCCTACCAATCCAGCACCCCAACTTCATCTTCTCCTCAGCTGTTAATTGACGAGTGACTCGACTTTTTGCAATTTGCAGCAACTCTTCAATTTCAGTGGTGTAGATTTGAATAATTCCATCTTTACCTGCAGTCATAATCCGTTTCCCATCTGGATATCAATGATAGTCTGGTAGGCAATCAGATTACGGCTATTCATTAAGAACAAGATGATGTTCCTTGGTTGGGAACCAATCTGGAATTATGCCACCGATTGCTCAAATTGTTTCCATTGAAACTGACCAGACCTACACCAATTTATCTCGAATCCCTTCTATCACCAGCGGCAACCGGTTCACTGTCACCTGTAAAGCCATCGATTTCAAAACATTGCCAGATAAGAGACAATCAGGTATCGAATACCGAAATTGAATCCCACTACCACAGAAACAGCATTTGATATCAGCTTTGATGTAGGGGTCAACCTTGGTAACTTCAAACACATATAGTCTGGAAATCCAAGCTATTGACCGAGATTTTAACTACTCAGAACTTGCCCAAGCAGAATTAACAATTATTCCGCCATGGTATTTCAATGAGTGGATAGCTTTCCCTTCTATCACAGGAATTCTAGCTTTAATATTTGTTTCTATTAACTCTAGTTTTCAGTACTTGAGAAAGAAACCTGAAGCCATCCTGATATAGGAAAGAATGTATAGAATAGGAGCGAGAAACAGATCGACAACTAGGAGCGAATAACATATAATTATTGAAGGCTTTGAACGTATCCAATAGGAATATGACCGAGCAGAATGCTTACTGCTCAAT
>JYMV01043854.1_pt1 | contig 10914 bp, 3 predicted proteins | sample 338911 | NCBI WGS metagenome assembly JYMV01 (sample SAMN03354496, study PRJNA234377) | hydrothermal vent metagenome | biome: Deep sea; feature: Hydrothermal plumes at the Eastern Lau Spreading Center, Western Pacific Ocean; material: Seawater | place: Tonga | collected 2009 | depth 2000 m m
TCGTGGTAGCGACCCTTGAGGCGTACCGCCAGTCGTTCCAGCGCCTGCTTGTTCTGGCGCGAGGTGCGGCCCGCCACCGATGAGCCCTTGTGCGGGTCGCCGACCCCGATCACCAGCTACATTTTCTGGTCATAGCAAAGCCGGAAGGTGGTAGGAGAATCTGCATCCAGGGAGCGAAGAGAACCAGTAGCAGGGTACGGGTAACTTTCAACGCGATCATCATCCTTCATCGAGTTCTGTGATGAGGTACGTGAAGGCCAGTTCAAACTGTTGCCTTGCTTTTTTTGTTGAAATCCCAAGACGACTGGAGATCTGTGGAAACGACAATTCATCATTAAAACGCAAGTCCATCACCGGAAATACGTGGGGGAGTTCTCTGTGTAGCTTCTCAAGAGCATCTTTGATGCGTACCTTTACCATATTGGTGTACTCGACCCCTTTATCAACGTGCAGCGCTTCGATCGAGTCCACTTCTAGAGGAATTCTAGAGCGATCACCACCGCGCTTCAGGCGACCGCGCTTGCGTGCGTGATCGATCAGAATCTGCTGCATGACACGTCTGGAATTGCGTAGAAACTCAGCGGTATTATTTTTCTTGGAGTGCTGAAGTCTAATATAAGCCTCGTGCACCAATGCGGTCGGAGTAAGGGTATGATTGCGCCGCTCTTTATTCATCTGCTGTGCTGCGATCCGGCGCAACTTACCGTAGAAATAGCTGGCCAGATCATCGGCGTCTCGGTCAACCTTCGAATTGCCCGGATCTTGGTCAGGGTGGTTCGGCTCACATGAGTTCTGCTCTTCTGATGGTCTGTCCTGCGCATCCTGGTGTGGATCGTCATCTGCGAGACTGGGCATGGCGGCTCCCGCTGGGTGTAGGTGGTGGATCTGAAGTGAGTTGAACCGAGACGGTTTAAACTCCGCTTTCCACCACCGATGCCCAGTATTGCAGCCACAGCAGGTATCATCCAGTGCAGGAGTATTACCCGATTTGTTGGGGTCGACAGGTACACCGGATGGATGCTGTGAGATCAGCAATGAGACGCCCGGCGGGTCTACAGTGGGGAAAGGTGAGTGCTGCCGATGAACTGACTTGTATACTGATTACTGTGCAGTCCACTGAAATTGAATGTAATCATTGCCCACACGCTTCACATCATCGTGAAGCTCACTGCCATCTAGCAGTTGCTCTAAATCTGGTTGTGGTTTCTTGAGTACGTGCGGAAGTAGGTATGCTCGCGCCTGACGACGCGCAAACTCCAGCTGTGCCCGCTTCACCTGAATATCTTGCGGAACCAGATTTGTCTCGCGCAGGTGGATGACATTCCCTTCACCGTGATCCCCCATCACAGCGGTGAGGAGGCGGTCGCCATGGAGATCAAAGGACAGGTCATGAACTGAACCCAGGTGGTCACCAAGGATCAATAATGCTTGCCAGTCGCCGCTGCGGAGGATGGTCACCGTCGAGTCCAATGATCCTGCCAGCAGTCGGCTGCCATCGGGGTGGAACGCAAGAGCAGTGACACCCTTCGACAATCGTTGAGGAGCCTCTCTGATCAACTGCACTGAGTTGATTCCGACGGAACCGATCTCGATGGCACCATCGCTACGCCCGACGGCGATACGACCGCTGATAGCATCGGTGGCGATGGAGAGGTACCGGTGATTTGTTGTCGTAGAGTCGGGGATCTCACCAGTGTTAGTATCGATCAGTAACAAGCTGCCGCTTGCGGTTTGGTTCGCATCGCTGGCGGTGACGGCGAGCATTTGAGAAGAGCCGACAAACAGCAATTGTTGAACAGGTCGCTCGACAAATATTTCTTTCTCGGCAGAAGAGTTCAGCGAACCTTGCTCCATTGTGATTTCCCACGAGAGGAGAAGATTTTCCTTGCTGTCAGAATTGCTGGTGGCAACAGCGAGGCGACCTCCGTTGCGGGTAAGAGCGATGGCTAGCACCGGGGATGCAGTATCGATGGTCAGAGCAAGCTCAGGTTCATTCAGCTTCCAAAGTTCGATCTTGCCACTCTCATCGTTGATGGAGAAAGCAAGTGCCAGCAATCCGCTTTCAGCAGAGTAGTCGGCATCTTTGCATTCGATTCCAGGTTGGCCCTGGCGCAAGGTTTGTTTTCCCTGTGCCTGTATTGCATCCCAGAGCTTGATGAAACCACGCCCGCATACCGAGACGACTTGCTCCGAGTCATCGGTGACGAATCGTGCGAGAAGCACACTGCTCGTGCGGTGGTCCAGGGTGACGTGATCCGGGGAGGGATAGGCGATCCAGCGGCGGATCGTTCCTTCTTTTCCGGTAGAGACGATGGTGTTGGTTTCAGCATCGAAAGTAACATTTTTGACCGCCAGACGATGGCCGTTATAGGTGACTGCCTCGTTCGCCTGGAAATGACGTGGCATCTTCGTCAATTTTCCCTCCTGATAAGCCCACAACCGTACGGAATGATCGGCGCCGCCGCTGGCGATCAACTCGACATCTTCATCCGGGTGAAACATCACAGATAATACAGGGCCTCGGTGACCGCGCAGGGTGTGCAGCAGCACTCCTGGATGCTCCGATGAGGATTTCGTCGCTTCGATACTGGCTTCGATGTCCCAGATACGAATGGTCCCATCTCCTCCGCAACTGGCCAGGAGCGCACCATCGGGGCTGAAGGCGACATCCTCGGCATAGTACTCGTGGCCGCGCAGCCGGGCGACTAGCTTGCGTTTCTCCACATCCCAGAGCCGAACATCGAGCTCGCTGATGGTCGCAAGTAGTTTTCCATCACCACTGAAGACGATCTTGCGGATGTTGGGAGTTGCCAGACCTTTCTCCACAAAGTCGGATTCAGTGGATGTCCTTGCCACCAGTTCGGGCAAGTCCCACAGCTGGATCTTGTTTTCCGGGGTAACTGCGGCAACGAGATGGTCACCTCCGCAGGTGATCAATTTCAGTTCAGCCTCCTCAGCGCTGAACTTCCTGCGCCCGAGATTGCCGATGTGCTGATCGAGTTCTCGTGAAACGAGTCTCCTATTGCTATTTTCTTCCTTCGAATCGGATTCGACCGTGATCAGTTGGGAACCATCGGCACTGATTGCGGCATGAAAGATCATTCCACGGACATCCTCGGCTGATGAGACCGGTTCTTGAAACCGGGAGTCATTCCCACCGGATGAAGCCGGACCATAGATGTGGATCGATCGGGGTCGAACAAGCAGCAGTTTCTGGCCCTGGAGAGGCGTGGTCAGAAGGGGCTCCATATCGGGCATTCCCGGCTCATGACTGGCCAGCAATTCGGGCCCTATTCCAAGTCGTGCCTCGACCAGCTTGGCTTCCCAGCCATAGTCGATCCTGTCGCTGGAAGTTGCCAGATCCTCCGCCACTTTCAGGTGTTTTTGCGCTGAGATCGGGTCGTGGTGCGCCAGTGCCATATCGGCACTGCTGAGACGGGAGGCGTACTCGCTGGCTCGTGATCCCACCAGCGCAGTACGGGTGATGCTGAAAGCGATTCCCAGGCCGATGGCACTACCGATGATCGTACAGGCCACGATGACCGCTGCCGTCGCACGCAGACGATGGCGGCGGCCCGCCAGTAAGAGCCGATGGACGAGTCCAGCTGGCCTGGCCTCGATGGGGCGATGATCGAGGAAGCGCCGCAGGTCGCTGGCAAACGACTCTACAGATCGATAACGCTGCTCGCGGTCCCGCGCCAGAGAAGCGAGAATGATCGTCTCCAGATCGCCGCCTAGGGTGCCGTCAATCTTGGATGGCGCAGGCGCATCCTGCTCGACGATCGCTTGCGACAACTCGTAATGGCTACCGGATTCATCATCGTGGGGGAGGACGCCAGTCAATAATCGATAGAGCACCACCCCTAGCGAGTAGACATCGGTACGAGTGTCGAGTTGGTCTGACATATCGGTGAATTGCTCCGGGCTCATGTAGTGAGGCGTGCCCAGTGGCAGGGTCATCGGTTCGGAGAGGGATCCCTCATGCGGCTCGCCCTCTTCCATCTTGAGCAGTTTGGCGACACCAAAATCGATCACCTTCACCTGACCATCGCGATCGACCAGGATATTCGACGGCTTCAGATCGCGGTGGATGACCCCCTGGCGATGACCGTGCTCCAGTGCTGCGCAAACATCAAGAAAGAGCAGGATCCGTTGCTGTCGAGTCAACTGGTTGACCTCGGCGAATTCGATCAGGTCTCGTGCCCCGTGGAGCATTTCGATCGCGAGGTAGGGTGTTTCGACTCCATCGCGCAGGTCGGTACCCGCTTCATAGATCTGGGAGATGTTTTCATGGCGCAGGCGACCGAGCAACTGCGCCTCCCGCCTGAAGCGTGCCACGGCATCTGCGGTGGGAAGCCCCTGTCGAAGCAACTTGATGGCGACGACCCGTTCCGGTTGATCCTGTAGCGCCTCACACACCACTCCCATGCCTCCCATGGCGATGATGCTGACGATCTTGTAGCGGCCGATCTGTCGACCCACCAGTGTTTGGATCAGTTTCTCATCAGTTTCTTCTGTTGAATTCTCATCCATCTCGTCACTGATCACATCCAGTTCACTCAGAAGTTCACGATTGCGGACCATTTTCAACAGCCGTTGATACAACTGCTGGTCACCGTCACTGGCCTCGAGTAGGAAGGCTTCTCGTTCTTCGATAGGCTGTTCCAGCGCAGCAAAGAAGAGGTTTTCGAATGGCCCATTTCCTTCAGGATTGGCAGAATCCTCAAAGGTAGTCTTTTTTCCCATCTGTGACTGTCCCTTCGCCCCGTCATGCGGGTTGCTCTGCGATGGTCATGCTCCAAGCAAGATAAGCTCGACGAATCTCGACGTAGCATCGTGTTCCCCGCAAACCCTCTTCATCGGGTGCCCCAGCTTCATCGGGTGCCCCAGCTTCATCGGGTGCCCCAGAAACGACCGGAGACACGGTGGCCACCGCCGAAGCGGTGTAGGGATGTCGGGGGCTGAGATATCGATCCGCCAGCCCTATTGTGCCACCCTGCCGCCAGTCTTGAGGAAGGTGTTTTCCACAGAAAATCGGGCGCCCTCAAAATCAGGGCACCCGAGAGAGCGGCTCTCTACCCCTAGTGCGCCTTCTGGATGCTCCTGTGCCCTGATTTTTTCATCTCCTGCAAAATACGAATCAGCACCGCTCATCACCACAACGCCCTGATGCTCACTCCTCTTCGATGGAAGAGATGAGCCCCCATCCACTGACAGATGCACCATCGAGCTTGGCGTGCACCATCTATTCCTACCTGGCTGGAATACACCAGTGAACGGTGGCAGTCACGCTCCAGAAGGGGTTCCGGGCGGCAAGGTAGTTTTCTAAAAATCCTGGCACAGCGGCGAGCAGACGGCGCATACAGTTTGTAGAGGATTTGAATCGATGCTGCCTTTCTTGAACTTGATAAACGTCCGAAGGGAGTTTGAAGATGAACGAGGGTAATCCGGTAATGGGTGTTTCCTTTTCTTGCGGCAGTGCCCTGCTTCGATGGAATCTGGCGATCATCGTTTCGCTGGCCGGCATGGTCTGCACCGAGGGGGCGGTGGTGTCGGCTCAGTGGGTCCAGAATCCTGCCAATGGCCACTCGTACCGGTTGACCTCCGCTCCGTTGGATATTGGTCAGGCTCGTATTGAAGCGAGCTTGTACGGAGGCTACCTAGTTGCGATCAACGACGCGGCCGAGAACCAATTCATCTTGGATTTTTTCACAACTCCGGCGACCGCTGAAACCAACCTCTGGATTGGCCTGAGCGATGAACTCGTGGAGGAAACCTATCTCTGGGACAACGGGGAACCGTTTAATTATCAGAACTGGATGGGTGTAGAACCCAACGATCTCAATGATGAGGATTACGCCGAGATGAACACCAACCCCAGCGGCCTTCCAACGGCCAACTATGGCCGCTGGAATGACACCGATGGGTATATCAATCAGAAGTACGGACTCATCGAAAGAGACTCAGGTTCCTTCATCCGTCCCGATTGCAATGCCGATGGCGCCTTCAACATCGCCGATGCCATCAAGATCCTCAGTGTTCTATTCTCCGGTGGTCTCAGCCCTGACTGCCTGGATGCTTGCGATGCCAATGACGATGGCTCACTCAATCTCTCCGATGCAGTGATGATGTTGAATGCCCTGTACGTGCCAGGATCCGCTCCGATTCCGCTGCCAAATCCAGGCTGCTCCATCGACCCCACCGACGACACGCTCGATTGCAACGGATACACGTGTCCCTGATAGCGGCAGTCCCTGGCAGGACCTCTCCCGCGCCAGTGGTACGGGGGGCCCCGGTTGCCCTCCGTTGCAAGGAACAACACCGTCTTTTCCCCTTGCCGGTAGGTTTGACTGGCGGTCGGTGCAGCTGCGACTGATCAGTTGTAGCGAGAAGAGGAGGCAGAACGGGCGTGTCATCGAGACTTGAGAGCGACAACTTTGTTCTATCCCGATGGAAAACACCGGTGAACGGTCGCACTCAACCTCGAGCATCGACTCTGATCGGGAAGAATTTATCGAGAATTCCTGGCGCAAGTGGGGCCAGACGGCGCATCCAGTAGTGAAGGACCTGAATAGTTTGTGAGCGCCCGCTCAGGATGGCACGGCAGAGATCGGCCTAGCAGTGAAGGAAAGAGCGATGAAGAATTCCCGGATCGACAGAACCCTCGCCTCGAAATCGAATACCACCGAGCAAGATCCGGGGCGACACCCCCTGATTCGTGCTGCCATGATGGCCTTCTTCCTCTTCGTGTCAGGGTCGATGGCCCACGGGCAAGGTTTGCCGTGGCTCTTTGGATCGATCCCCGGCAACCTGGGAGGTGTCGTTCCGGGTCAGATTCCCAATCCACTCGCTGATGGGGATGAGCGGTTTGGAGACAAGGTCTCCCTGTCCGGAAATATCATGGCGGTGGGGGCGTGGAGGGACGTCTCGGGTGGCGGATTCGAAGCTGGAAGTGTATTTCTCTTCGAGCGCAATCCGGTGACAGGGGAGTGGAACCCTGCGAACACTCCCGCTGGCAACGGCCACATCCCTAATCCTGATACGATCGATCCAGCCAATGACAACTTTGGCTGGGCTGTGTCTGTCTCTGGGAATATATTGGCAGTGGGTGCCTTCCGGGATGATGTTCCAGGGTTTGCAGATGCTGGGACAGTTTATATTTACGAGAAAGACCCATTGTCATCCATATGGGAATTGGTTCAAACCATCTCCAACCCGGGCCCAACGTCAGAAAATTGGGAGTTTGGTGCGGCAGTGTCGATCTATGGAAACACGCTGGCTGTGGGTGCTCGGAGTAATGGAGCGGGTTCGGGTTTGTTTCTGTATGAAAGAGTTCAAGATCCGGGTACTGGCCAATGGCAGTGGCAGCCTGCTGACACCGCTCCGCTACAGCCGCCGGGGGGGATTGCGGGGCACATCCCATACCCTGGGCCGGGTGGCATAGGGGGTTTCGGGGATACGGTTTCTCTGTCGAATAATCGCTTGGTGGCTGGAGCAATTTCCGGCGCGGCCGGGATCGGTGATGGTTGCGTCTACTTGTTCGAAAGATTTCAAGATCCGGGTACTGGCCAGTGGCAGTGGCAACCGGCAAGCACACAGTTATTTTTGGGTGGAGTTGTCCCGGGGCACATTCCCAATCCCGATTTGATTTCGGGCAATAATCCGTCAATTGGCGCCACCCGCTTCGGTGGCTCGGTATCGATAGCTGGGGATTACCTCGCAGTGGGAGCTGACTCTTCGGGTGGGCTAGGTGATGCCTTTGTCTTCGAACGCGATGCAGCAGGGGAGTGGCAGCTCGACAGTACTCAGTTTCCAGGGGGACAATTCCCCGGCCACATTCCCAACCCTGGGACTTTCCCCTGGTTCGGGGCGACTCTCGCAGTTTCGGAAGAAGTCCTGATCGTGGGCGCCTACGATAATATGGGTGAAGCATACCTTTGGGAGCGGGATCCACTTTCCGACCAGTGGGTGCCTGGAGATACCGGGGCACTGGGTGCGACCGACATGGGTCAGATTCCGAATCCAGATCCGAATTCCATCATCGGCGATGAATTCAGTAGGGGGGGCATGGCGGTTGCTGGCAATATAGTGGCCATCGGCAGCCACCTCGACGCTCATCTCAATCAACCACAGACTGGCAGCGTCTATCTCTTCGAGCGCACCGAGGATTGCAATGGTAATGGAATCCCTGACTACGTCGACATCGTATCAGATATCAACAATCTGCAGGTTGATTTAGAAATCGAAACCCAATTCGACCAATACTTGTATGGGAGGGCCGTAGGAGATGTCACCGGCGACGGCTGGCCCGATATTGTCGTGGCAGAAACGGGCGGGAATGTCCAGGTGCTGGAAAACCAGGGGAACGGTACTTTCATCGCACTACCACCCCAGACAGGACTGGTGGGTACCGTTAATTTTGAACCAAAACTGATCCTGGTGGATTTCAATGGCGATGGTTGGCTCGACATTGTCGCATGCGGCACTAGGTCCGCAGATGATGAATTGATCCGATGTCGTCCCAATCTTGGGGCTGGTGATGGGCAGTTCGGCCCGGGCTGGGATCGGGACTCTCAGCCAGGAACTCCTGGTGTTGATGGCCCCGGAATTATTGCGATGACCTCGGATTTCATCAACGGGAGCCTCGCATTGGTTGTTGCTGAGGTTGACGCAGATCTCATTGTTCTTCATGATATTGGAAATGAGTTTTCGACCAACACCGAGATTGTCGACAATGCAGTGGACCTGGCTGGCGGCATTGTGACGGCGGATTTAGACGGCGATGGCACCCCTGAGATCGCAGTCACAAGTTACAACGGTGACAGAGTCGATATCTACAAAACAAATCCACAACTTTCATATCTCAGTTCCATTCAGACGGAACCCAGACCCTGGAAAATTGAAGCGGGGGATATCAACCTGGATGGCTTTCAAGATCTGGTGGTCAGCTTCCCTGTCGGAGCGGTAAAAGTCATCGTGTACCTGGGCGATGGATCTGGATCCTTTTCTCCAGCCAGTTCATATACAGTGAATCCACTTGATGTCATTAATGCACCCACATCTCCATCCTGTCACCAAATCGCGCTCAGTGACCTCGATAATGATGGCGATCTGGATCTGGTTGTGTCCAATCCGATCATCGTTTGCCGAAACGATTCGACTGGCTTCACTCCCGTCTTCACTCCAGTACTAGAGTTATCAATTACCAGTCCCAGCCCTGGAAACAGTGGGAACGGTCTCCCACGCACCCTGATGGATCTCGATGGGGACTGCATCCCTGATGTGGTTGCAACGGCGGATCCTCTGCAGACGGGAAATCAGAGGGTTGCCGTCTTTGTTTCCGACTCCTTCAGCACAGATTGCAACGACAACGGTATTCCTGACGAATGCGATGTTCCGCCACCGACGAATTTCTTCTGTTCTGCTCCGGACCCCTGTTCTTGTGAAGTCACGCTCTCATGGAACAATCCGCTCCTCTACGACCAGCTCGATCTCTATGCTGGCGGAACCCTGCTGGCGACACTTACCGGTAACACCACCTCAGTTGTTGTAACCCAGACAATTCCCACCACCTACATCCTGGTTGGCAGCCAAGGAGGAATTGACAGCGACGAGGCGAACTGTACACAGTCAGACACCTGTGTGATCGACGATGAACCTCCGACGATCATCGGCATGTCCGCTGACATCGCCCTGACCAACGACCCTGGCGCTTGCGGCGCGGTGGTCTCCTGGTCAGATCCGAGTTGCGACGACACCTGCTGCGTTTGCACCCTCACCTCTGATTTTGTCCCTGGCGAATTCTTCCCGGTGGGCACGACCACGGTGTGTTACACCGCAATCGATTGCATCACCCCCAACCCCAATACCGCGGTGGTTTGCTTCACCATCACCGTCACCGATGACGAGGGCCCGGCGATCAGCGGCATACCCGCTGACATCACCCAGACCAACGACCCTGGTGTCTGCGGTGCCGTGGTCACCTGGACAGATCCGACCGCAATCGACAACTGTGGAATACCGAGCGTGATCAGCAGCCATCAACCGGGCAGCGGCTTCGATGTCGGTATGACCACAGTGACCTACACCGCAACCGACTCCAGCGGAACAAGCACGACAGCCAACTTCACCGTCACCGTCACCGATGACGAGGCCCCAACGATCACCGGCAATCCCGCTGACATCACCCAGACCAACGACCCAGGTGTCTGCGGTGCCGTGGTCACCTGGACAGATCCGACCGCTTCTGACAACTGCGGAATACTGATCGTGACCTGCAGTTCCTCTTCGGGGAACTTCTTCGATATCGGTGTAACAACTGTCACCTGCACGGCAACTGACATCCACGGCAACATCAGCAGCATGGCCTTCACCGTCACCGTCACCGACGATGAGCTGCCGACGATCACTTGCCCGGTCGACATCAACCAGACCAACGATCCGGGCCTGTGTTCTGCTGATGTCACCGTGCCTGCTCCGATCACCGCCGATAATTGTGAAGTCGCTACCGTGATCAACAATTTCAACGGTACTGGAGACTCCTCTGGCACTTACCCCGTCGGTAGCACGCTGGTAACCTGGATCGTCATCGATGTCAACGGCAACACAAATACCTGTACGCACACCGTTTTCGTCAACGATGATGAGCCGCCGACGATCACCGTCCCCGCTGATGTCTTCGGCGAGTGCGCTGGGGGTAACATCGCTCTGGGCCAGGCCACCGCCACCGACGCCTGCGATCCCGCACCCGCGATCACCAACGATGCGCCCCAGAACTTTGGCCTGGGCGTGACGGTGGTCACCTGGACCGCGACCGATGCGAGCGGCAACTCGGCCAGTGACACCCAGAACGTCATCGTCGACGACACCACACCACCGATACTCACCGTCCCCGCTGATGTCTTCGGCGAGTGC
>JYMV01024281.1_pt1 | contig 10913 bp, 9 predicted proteins | sample 338911 | NCBI WGS metagenome assembly JYMV01 (sample SAMN03354496, study PRJNA234377) | hydrothermal vent metagenome | biome: Deep sea; feature: Hydrothermal plumes at the Eastern Lau Spreading Center, Western Pacific Ocean; material: Seawater | place: Tonga | collected 2009 | depth 2000 m m
CTAATCAACTCACTTTTGAGCCTTCTAAGAGTATGAATCTGTTAAACCATCTTCATCAAACAATTCTTCAAGCATTTCTCGTTCGCTAGCTTGAGTATATTCTTTATCTTTTCGATCTATAAATTCATTAATTCTACGTAAAAAATCATCCGGAATATTTCTTATGGACACATTAGTCATTGTCCTTTCTTTACCAAAACGCTCTAAAAGCTTTCCAAAACAGGCATTGAGAAATGGTGTAAGCATTGACTTAACCCCCTTAAAATCAAGTTCTACTGTTAAGTTTTTTGCTATTTCAGGTGATATTAGCTCAAGTACCTTTTCCCCGTCGTCGATAGAAGCACAATTCTTTCCAACCGTTTTTTCAATTAAAACCCTTAATATCACTAAGAATCCCCTCTATTAACTCAATTTTTCTGAACCATTTATGGTTTTATCATAGTAAAATGAACCAAAACAGTCTTAATTCATTTTAAATTGAGAAAGATCTAGCTAAACTTACCGTTAGATAAGATCCCAATTTGAGTGGTGTCGTGTTAAAAATTGTTAGGGCTATCGTTCTGAATCGATCTTCCTGCATGAATATTTACCCGTAAAACTCTCTTAAATCTTCTTCCTTTAATTAAGAATTCTCTATATTATTTCACAAAACCAACAACTGAACGGAGCCTATTATGACCGAAAGAGACAAAATTCTAAAAGGTATTTACGATGCGGTTGACGAGGTTAACGAACAACTTCCCGAAGGGCAGACTTTGGAAAAATCACCAGACACTGTTTTGCTTGGCGAATCCGGAAAACTCGAATCCATCGATCTAGTGAATATTCTCGTTGCAACGGAAGAAAATATTGAAGAGGCCTTTGGTATGCCTATAAGCATTACTGATGAACGTGCTGTTTCTGAAACAAATAGCCCCTTCACCACAATAGAATCATTATCCCATTTTATATCCAACCTTCTGAAGGAACAGTCCGATGGCTAATCCCCAAGTAATGCTGATTACTGGCAGCAGAAAAGGCATTGGCAAACAATTAGTTAAGCATTATGTTGCTAAGGGTGTTCATGTTCTAGGTTGCAGTAGAAAAAATGTTGATTATAAGTTTGATAATTATCAACATTTTTGTCTTGATGTTTCTGACGAATCAGCAGTGAAAGCTTTATTTTTTAATATTAAAAAATCTTACGGAAGATTAGATTGTCTGATTAATAATGCCGGAATTGGCCTAAGGAATCATTCTCTTCTGACACCCAACAAAAGCATTCAAAATATTATGGGTACGAATTTCACGGGAACCTTTCTTTTTTGCAGGGAAGGAGCACGGCTTATGAAAAAAAATAGCTTTGGTCGGATCGTCAATCTAACAACAGTGGCGGTTCCTCTAAAACTCGAAGGAGAAGCCGTATATGCAGCTTCTAAAGCCGCTATTAATTCTCTAACTCAAATACTTGGAAAAGAATTAGCGGAATTTGGAATTACGGTCAATGCTATTGGTCCTACTCCAATCAAAACCGACCTTATACGTAGTATACCTAAAGAAAAAATTGAAAGTCTTATCAATTCTCTTGCGATCAAAAGATACGGAGAGATTCGGGATGTCATAAATGTTATCGATTTTTTTATCAAACCTGAAAGTGACTACTTAACGGGCCAAATAATTTATCTAGGAGGAGCATAATGTACACCGATTTTCTGTTGGATACTTTCAGCAAGAATCGGAACAACGAAGCCATTATCTGGAAAGAAAAGTCTTTTGACTATCAATGGCTCTTTGACCGTGTTCATACTTTAAAAAAGGAAATTGAAAAAGAAAAAATTACCACGGGAACCGTTGTTGTTCTTGAAGCAGACTTTTCCCCAACAGCATTAGCTCTTTTATTGGTTTTAATTGATTCAGCTTGCATAATAGTACCCCTCACTAGCTCCGTCGAGCCACAGAAAGAAGAGTTTATTAAGATTGCTGAAGGTGAGATTTTGATTAAATTAGATGATGACGATAATTTAAAAATATCAAAAACATCTCATAAAGTATCTCACGAATTTATCAAGGAATTGAAAGATAGAGGGCACCCTGGATTGGTTTTATTTTCATCAGGTTCTACAGGGAAAAGCAAAGCTTCATTAAGCGACTTTTCTGACATCCTGAATAAGTTCAAGGTACCTCGGCATAGCTTACGCACAATCGCTTTTCTTCTTTTTGACCACATAGGTGGTATCAATACACTTCTTTACACCCTTTCTAATGCAGGTTGTGTTGTTGCTATAAATGATCGCACGCCAGAAAATGTCTTGCGTGCAATAGACAAGTATAAAGTGGAGCTATTACCAACATCTCCAACATTTATAAACCTGATTCTACTTAGCGAAGCGTATAAAAGGTATCAACTATCATCGCTAAAAACTGTAACCTACGGGACCGAACCTATGCCCGAAACCACTTTGAAAAAGTTCCACGAACTATTTCCTAAAATTCAACTAAAGCAAACGTATGGGCTTTCTGAATTGGGTATTTTGCGCTCAAAGTCAAAAGGCTCCGATTCACTATGGGTAAAGGTCGGGGGAGAGGATTTCAAAACTCGCGTGGTCGATGGCCTGTTAGAAATTAAAGCTAAATCAGCCATGCTTGGATATCTAAATGCTCCAAGTCCTTTTACTGAAGATGGGTGGTTTAAAACCGGCGACTCTGTGTTGACTGATGGAGAATATATTAAAATACTTGGAAGGCAATCAGAAATCATTAATGTAGGTGGAGAAAAAGTTTATCCTACTGAAGTGGAGAGCGTGATTCACGAAATGGACAATATCGCCGAGGTTACCATTTTTGGAAAAAAAAACGCAATCACAGGAAACATGGTTTGTGCAAAAATTAGGCTAGAAAATCCAAGTGACCCAAAGGAATTTTCCAAAACATTAAAAAAGTTTTGCCGTAAAAGGCTGCAATCATTTAAAGTTCCTGTAAAAATTGAAATCGAGGAACAAAAACAATACAGCGCAAGATTTAAAAAAATAAAGCTTCAAGGATAGATTGAGTGAACACAAAAACCTTAAAAAGAGCCGTCATAAAAACCCTTTGGCCTCTTTTATACCATACCAAAATCCACCTCATTTCACGTTTGGTTTATTCTGGAATCGGAAGCATTTTAATGTTTCATAGGGTTTGCCCAGTTGACGAAAGAATAAGAATCCAAGGGAATTCAGGAATGGAAGTAACACCTAACTATCTTGAAAGTTTAATTCAATATCTTATAAGGCTAAAATACGAAATTATTTCATTGGAAAACGTACACGAGCGCTTACGAACAGGGTGCAGAGGAAAAAAATTTATAGCATTCACTTTCGATGATGGTTACTCCGACAATTTCACCCACGCCTATCCCATTTTAAAAAAATATAACATTCCTTTTACTATATACGTAGCAACAAACTACCCAGATGGTCAACTAACCCCCTGGTGGTATCCATTAGAAGAGCTAATTCTAAAAAATGAATGCCTAGAATTCAAGGAAGATGGGCAAAACCAGAAATTTAATTGTAAAAGTCTTCCAGAAAAAGAAATTACCTTTCATAGATTACGGACATTGCTAATGGGGGGGGGTAATGCGGATCTTTTATCTAGAGTTCAAAAATTTTTCAACTTTTACAATGTTGATTTATTCGAAGCCACTAAAGGGTATATGTTAAGTTGGGAACAAATAAAGACACTAAATAAAGAAAAACTAGTTACTTTTGGCGCTCACACAGTAAACCATCTTGCTTTAAACAGGTTGTCAGAAAAAGATGCTACAGACGAAATACTTAAATCTAAACATCGGCTTGAGTCGGAATTAAAAGATAAAGTCGACCACTTTTCTTATCCATTCGGCTCATCACAAGAAGTTAATGAAAGAGAGTTCTCAATTGCCAGGCAATGTGGATTTAAAACATCAACAACAGCTCGATGGGGAAATATTTTTAAAAAACACAAAAATTATCAAGAATGTTTACCTAGAATTCATGTGAGCGAAAAAAGAGATTTATACGATATTAACCTTATAAGCTTATCCATAAATGGGATAATCCCATGTATGGTTAATAAATTTAAACGCGTTGTTACAATCTAACAAAACACATGGCCATAAACTAACTCATGCCAAAGTTTAAGGAAATTCAAATTGGAGATTCTGCTTCAATTGAAAGAGTGATATGCCTAAAAGATATTGAAACCTTTTCAAATTTAACCGGTGATAAAAACCCTTTGCATGTTGATCAGAGTTTTGCCGAAAAATCAAAATTTGGATCGCGCGTTGCACATGGAATGTTAACCTCTTCATTTATTTCCACACTAATTGGAGTGACCCTGCCTGGAGAGGGGTCTATAATAACCAATATTAGCTTAGACTTTAGAAAACCGGTATTTATTGATGACTCACTTCGTACAACCATTGAGGTCACAAAAAAGATAGACCTTTCGAAGCAAGTTCATTTTAAAATTAAGATCTGTAATCAACATTCAGAGGTGGTAATAAGTGGGATCGTGAAAGCGATTTGCCGTGAATGAAACCTTTTTTCTTCATTACCGGCGTCAGGTTTCCTCTCATAAATAGAATGCGGCTGGGATATCGTAAAAACTTAATTGAGCTGAGGTTTTTTAATAAAAAATTGTGCCGTAGATTAATTAGCCCTTTAATTTTCTGTATCTTAGGCTTGATCTAGCTTCTTTTATTCTTCTTCTAAATCATTGAAGCGACTGCATTGATCTGATAGACTCATAACTTGATGTTTTATGTAAAATTGATGATTTCATGCGTGTACAATCATTTTTTTAAAGTGAACTATAGGTTAGAGACATAAACCTAGAGAGCCTTATATGACCAAAAATATCCTACTTATCGATGTAGAGTACGATCGATCTAAAAATAGCAGAAGCCAACTGCAAACTCGATGGAGCCACCATCCTTTAGGCTTGATGTATATTGCCACAGCCGTAGAAAAAGTTTTTAAAGATATAAAATTTGAAATTCTCCATACCGTAACCTGCTCAAACGCAAAAGAATCGATTAAATCACTGTTGGCTGACTTTAAGCCTGACCTAGTTGGCCTTCGTTCGCTTAATATTTTTCAAGATCAATTTCATGAAATCGCTGAACTGATTAGAAATGAAGCCCCCGATACCTTCATCATTGGTGGCGGTCCCTACCCTTCGTCATCTTACAAAAGAATAGTGGAGGATCGAGTTGTCGATCTAGCAGTTATAGGTGAAGGAGAAAGAACGTTTGTAGATCTTGTTTCATGGCTTCGAAATCATGATGACCTGCCAGAAGATATTAGCGGCACAGCTGTTTTGAAAAATGAGCAGTGCAAAGTAAATGAAACTCGTCCAATTATTGAAAATTTGGATGAATTACCAATTCCTAATTATGATCTTATTAATATAAACGACTATGAGGGAATTTCAAATTTAGCATTTCAAGAAGCTGATAAAAGCGCTTTTATTGAAACATCGAGAGGTTGCACCTATAAGTGTTATTACTGCCATGCAGCACTAAGTAAAACTGTGAGGCGCCGTTCACCCTATTTGGTTCTTGAGGAATTAGCACTGCATTACAATAAACGAGGTATAAGAGATTTCGTTTTTGTCGATGATATTTTTAATGTTCCAAAAGCTACAGCTAAAGAGATTCTTCGGATGATCATTAAGCGATTTCCTGGAATCCGTCTTAATTTTTCAAATGGTTTAAGAGCCGATGAACTTGACGATGAGATTCTGGAGCTTTTGGAGGAAGCTGGGACAGTTCATATGGCCCTGGCCGTTGAAACAGCTGTTCCAAGACTCCAAAAATTAATCGTAAAAAATCTTAGGATGGAAAAAGCAAAGAAGATGATTGACAAGGCATCTCGTCGGTTCATTGTATGTACCTTCTTTATGGTGGGGTTTCCTACAGAAACAATTGAAGAAGCTAAGGAAACAGTAAATTTTGCTCGGGACTTAACATATCTATCTCAGCCCGTTCTAAATATTGTTCGTATTTATCCAGGAACCCCTCTTTTTGATGCATTAGACCCGACGCCAGAACAAGCAAGGTTAATAGATGAGCAAGCGTCAGCAAATCCTACTGTTAAGGCAACTGATAATCCCAGTTTTTATGGCGATTTTTTTTCAAGAGAAAAAGTACCTATGGTCGGCAAAGATATTACAGCCATAAGATTACAGTGGATGCGCCATGTCTTACTTAACAAAGAAAGAATTCGTAATAGCTACAATGTCCAGAGAAAGTTTTTTAACGAAGAACAAATTATTCACTTTAATAAGAATTTTTTTGATAACCCCGAATTTAAAAAACAAGAGCTGGACAAATTGCTGGGGAAAAAGAGAAAAAATGGTATCGAGTCCAACGAGCATTCATCTCGGCCAGTCATGGAATTACAACCTTAGTTATCGCCTAAAACAAATCGAAAATCATCTACTCGAGCAGGACTCACTTCTCTTGAATGGCATAGATTTTATTTAGTTTAAAATTATTTCATTAAGCTTCCCTTCCTTGCAACAAAGTCATAAAAAATTGAATAATGATTTTTTTCTCTTCCAACTTAGCTCCTTCTTGTTAATCAAAGGGGAACCCACCCTTATTTTTTCTTTTAATTAAAAGCTATGGCTACTGTAGAAAAAGTTTCGGGGAAAGATTTTGAGTTGATTTACCCTTTACTCGAACAATTAAACAGCTCTCGCATTAAAAAAAACCAATGGGAAAAATTATTCATCAGTCACTGGAATTCCAAAACAGATAATTTTGGTTATTTTTTAACCGAAAAAAATAATGCTGTTGGTTTTCTGGGGTTAATGTTTAGCACATTCACGGTCAACGACAAAGAACACAACTTTTGCAACTTTACAAGTTGGGTCGTAAAAGAGGAACATCGAAATGAAAGTATAAAGCTGTTACTTCCTGTCTTAAAAATGAAGGATTATACATTAACGAGTCATACCATGTCCGCTGACACATATTTTATTTTTAAAAAACTAGGCTTCTCTGATCTTGAGGACACACTTGTAATCATACCTCCAATGCCTATACTTGAACGATTCTCAAAAAGATACCAAATCATAATAAATAACCAAACCATTCCAAGTTTTTTAAATGAAAAGGATTTAAAAATCTATCAAGACCATTCTAACCTAGATGTCCACTTTATCCTTGCACAAACGAAATATGATCACTGTTTGATAATAGCAACTCGTCCGATCAAGAAACACCTTCCTTTTGTTCATCTACACTATATAAGTAATTTAAATGTATTCACTGAATGCATCCACAAAATCCGCTTAAGAGTCTGCATGCAACTCAAGGCATCCGCACTATTAGTTGACAAAAGGTATTTGAATAAAATAAAAATTTCCCGATCTTGGGAATATTCACTGCCCCATCCTAGATTATATAAATCAGATCATCTAACAAAAAATGACATAACCACATTATATTCGGAAATGCTACTTTTAAACCTATAAAAATACCTACATTTTTGATCTAGTTAAATTTCCTTAAAATGAATCAAAACTTGGAAACTTTTAAATCAAAATCTAAAGATACAAAGGTTTTAAAGCTAAAAGCTATTTTAATTGGCATTGAATTTGTTAGCAATGGTTCTTCGCCTTTAGATAATAACTTAAAAGAGCTTAACGGACTGGCAGAAACTGCACACTACAACGTTATTTCAATAGTTTCTCAAAAACTAACTCGCATTAATCCAAAATCCTTTATTGGGAAAGGGAAAGTAGAAGAAGTCTCTCAGCTTATTCGACAGTTTGCCGCAGATATTGTTATTTTTGATGAAAACCTCTCTCCTGCCCAAAATAGAAACCTAGAAAATATATTCAAATGCAGGGTGATTGACCGATCATGGCTCATATTAGAGATATTTGGCAATCACGCCCGTACCCGTGAAGCCAAAGCACAAGTTGAATTGGCTAGCTTAAAATACGCTCTACCCAGATTAACCAAAATGTGGGGACATCTTTCGAGACAGCGAGGTGGTATTGGCATGAAAGATGTTGGAGAAACCCAGATCCAATTAGACAGACGCCTGATCCGAGATAGGATCACAAAATTAGACCGCAAGCTAAAACAAATTGATCTTGAAAAAACAACTCAAAGGAAACATAGACGTGATGTCTATAAAGTAGCACTTGTCGGTTATACAAATGCTGGAAAATCTACTCTTATGAATCAATTAACCGGAGCTGAAACGCTGGTAGAAAATAAATTATTTGTCACTTTAGATTCAACAATTCGAAAAATAAAGAAAAACTTTCCTTATCCTGTTGTACTTTCAGATACCGTTGGGCTCATCGATAAACTCCCCCACGATCTCATCGCTTCTTTTAAAAGTACTTTAGATGAAGTGAGAGATGCAAATCTACTTATCAGGATGGTTGACATGAGTGATTCCAATGCAAAACGACAAATTCAAACTACCAATAATGTTATTAGTGAACTTGGTGTAGAAAATACTGATTCACTTCTCGTTTTCAACAAAGTAGATAAAATTAATGATCCCGAAATTCTTGAATCAGAACTTCAACGACATCCAAAAGCTATCATTATTTCTAGCAAAAATGGAACTGGTCTTGATGTGCTTCGCAATGCAATAATTAGTAGCTATGAAAGCAAACTTTCCTCTCACCAAATTACCATTAAATACGAGCAAGCGAATCTTATTCCACAAATAAGAAAATATGCTGTCATAGTTAAATCAGACTACGAGGACACATTTATTAGTTTGGATTTAAGACTACCGCCAGGAGGTAAAGAACAAATTGAAAAGATTCTCAAGGATACCAATCAAGCCGAGAAAAGCTAGGCTAAGGAACAGGTTTATTAAAACTGTCAAATAATAATCAGTTTAGCATGGTTTATGGCGATTCTCTTTTTTCCATAAGTCTTTTTAAAAAAGATATCTACCTTTAAATCATCTTCACTACCGTCTCGTTTTATAATAATTCCTGCTCCAAACTTTGGGTGCAATACCTTTGTACCAACAGCATAAGAGGTCTCTTGGTTTTCACTTACAGATGAGGGGGCTGGAATTTCATTGGCTCCATACTCAGTCGGCATTGACCTTTGGTAAGAAGGCACTTCCATTCGACTCTTATTGGTTATCACATCCGAAGGAATTGCCATTAAAAACTGGGATGGTGGATAATTAAAAGTGCTACCATAAATCCTTCTCATTCTTGCATTACTAACGCAAAGCTTTTTTTTAGCTCGAGTGATACCGACATAACATAATCGTCTCTCCTCTTCATATTCTTCTGGATCAGACATCGAACTAGCATGAGGTAGGAGCCCATCCTCCAATCCAATAATATAAACTGAATCATATTCCAACCCCTTACAGGTATGAAGAGTCATCATCTGCAAAACACCGCGGGAATCATCTATCGAATCCGCATCGGAAACCAAGGCTGTAGTATCTAAAAATTGTTGTAAAGTCTCCCCCTTCTCTTCTGATTGTTGAATAGCAGTATAGAGTTCGTTTAATGTATCCATCCGGTCTCTACTTTCACGGGTATCTTCATTTTTCAACATGGCTCCATAACCCGTACGCTCAACAACTTCTTGAAAAAAATCAACTAATGCAGCATTCTCATAAAATGAACGTAACCCATCCATGATCTCAAGAAAACTTAGAATCTTGTTCTTCACTCCAGAAGCAACAACTCGAGAATGGCTAACCTGACGCAAACCTTCCATGAAAATAATATTTTTCTCCTCACTAAATTTTTCAATCTTGGCTAGTGAAGTCTTACCAATCCCACGAGTAGGAACATTGATGATCCGGCGAAGCGAAACAGAGTCTGCAGGATTAATAATCACCCGAACAAATGCGAGTACATCCTTGATTTCCTTACGTTCATAAAACCTAAACCCCCCAATTAATCGATACGGAATATCAGACCCTCTTAAAGCTTCTTCCATGGCGCGGGACTGTGCGTTGGTACGATAGAGCACCGCCATGTTGTTAAACAAAACCCCTTCTTCCTGGTTATGCCTTAGAATAAATTCGCATACAGAACGCGCTTCATCATTTTCATCTTCAGCCCGATAGTAAACAATTGGAGTGCCCTGTTCATTCTGAGTCCAAAGGGTTTTTTCTTTTCGGTTTCTATTTTCCGATACCACTCCAGCCGCGGCTTTAAGAATAACTTGGGTTGAACGATAATTCTCTTCGAGCTTAATTACGCAAGTATTTGGAAAATCCTTTTCAAAGTTTAAAATATTCTCTATATTAGCTCCTCGCCACCTGTAAATACTCTGATCATCATCTCCCACTGCACAAACGTTGTTGTGTTTTGAAGCAAGTAGACAAACCAATTCGTATTGTGTCGCATTTGTATCTTGAAACTCATCAACCAGAATTTGCTGAAACTGATTGCTATACCGCTCTAAAACAGATTTTGATTCTTTAAGCAGGCGAACTGTCATTATCAGAAGATCGTCAAAGTCTAAAGCATTGCTTGTTTTCAAGCTATGCTGGTATAAAGGATAGACTTCGGCAGCTTTCATTTTGGCCCCAAAAGGAAGATTATCTGAATCAATATCTGCTGGAAAAATAAAATCATTTTTAAAACCGCTAATATGATTCAATAATGTCTTTGGAGGAAATGCTTCCGCTTCGATATTAATGGACTTCATACATTGTTTAATAAGAGATAACTGGTCACTCGCATCATAAATAATAAATTCCCTTGAGTAATCTAATTCATTTATATGTTTTCTAAGAAGTCGAAGGCAAAAGGAGTGGAACGTACTAATCCAGGGTGAAGATAATCCATCAATGGAAAGCATGTTAAAAACACGCTGCTTCATTTCACCAGCAGCCTTATTTGTAAAAGTAATGGCAAGAATACTATCCGGATTCATTCCCTGTTGGATCAGG
>JYMV01008942.1_pt1 | contig 10912 bp, 11 predicted proteins | sample 338911 | NCBI WGS metagenome assembly JYMV01 (sample SAMN03354496, study PRJNA234377) | hydrothermal vent metagenome | biome: Deep sea; feature: Hydrothermal plumes at the Eastern Lau Spreading Center, Western Pacific Ocean; material: Seawater | place: Tonga | collected 2009 | depth 2000 m m
AGATGTGTCACTCCGTTGCTGGGGGGTCTCATTTTCGTGCTGTGATGAAAGCCTCCAAGGGGAAATTTGACAAGGGTGATACGGAAAAATATGGACAGCGCTGGGATTATGCAAATGTATGTACCCGATGTCATACCCATCCTAACACCCCATTTAAACCTTCAGTACACGATAAGTATAAGTTTAATTTTGAAGAAAGAAAGTTAAAGGTCCATCTTGCTGCCGACTTCTACAACGAGGACAACATGGACCAGAAGTTGGAGAAGGTTAAAGATAGGGCCAAGGAAGTTTCTCAGTCTGAAAAAACACCTCTGCTTATTGAAGATTTTAAGATTAAAAAAGGTAAGCTGAAGTTCAAAAAAGGAACCAAACCCTATAACAAGAAAAAGAAAACTTTCAATTATAAAAAGTGATTTTCTTCACGCATTAATATTGGGAGGTCTTGCCCTGTGGGGCGGGCTTCCTTTTTTTGTTTAATACTATTGTAAAGAATCCGATAAATATTGAATGAATGATAATCAGTTTGCTAAAAAAATAGTTTGCGTCGGTGCGGGGTATGTTGGTGGCCCCACTATGGTTGTTATTGCAAACAAATGCCCAGACTACAAAGTCACGGTTGTTGATATTTCCGAGGAGCGTATTAATGCTTGGAATTCGGACGAATTGCCGATTTATGAGCCAGGTTTGAAGGACAGAGTCGATAAAGCGCGAGGCAAAAACTTATTTTTCTCCACGGATATTGATAGGAATATAGACGAGGCAGACATTATTTTTGTGAGTGTTCACACTCCAACCAAAACTTTTGGTGAAGGTGCTGGAAAAGCATCAGATTTGCAGTACATTGAGCAAACAGCTCGACGCATCAAGGAAAATTCAACCTCATCAAAAATTATTGTGGAAAAAAGTACGCTTCCAGTTCGTGCAGCGGAAACCATGGCTTCAATTTTACACTCTGATGCAAACTCGGTCAGGTTTGAGATTTTATCTAACCCGGAGTTTATGGCGGAAGGCACGGCTATCCGAGATATGGAGGAACCAGACCGAATTTTGATTGGTTCGCATGATACGGTAACTGGAAATGCAGCACGCGATGAGTTGCTAAAGATTTACCTGAAATGGGTACCCAGAGAAAAAATAATCACAACGAATCTGTGGAGCAGTGAATTATCTAAGCTTGTTGCGAATGCTTTTCTTGCGCAGCGCATTTCATCCATTAATAGTATTTCAGCTTTATGCGAGGTGACAGAAGCCGATATTAGTGAAGTAGCAGGTGCGGTTGGTAGAGACTCGAGAATTGGGTCTAAATTTCTTGAGGCGGGTGTGGGGTTCGGTGGATCTTGCTTTCGAAAAGATCTTCTTAATCTTGTTTATCTATGTGAGTACTATAAGCTGGATGATGTAGCAAAGTTCTGGAGTTCAGTGGTCGAAATAAATGACAACCAAATGGAACGGTTTGTAAACTGTATTTTAAAAACAATGTTTCGTACCTTGGTTGATAAGAAAATTACTATATTTGGATTTGCGTTCAAACCAGACACTGGAGACACAAGGGATTCTCCAGCGATCTACATTTGTAAGCGTTTGCTTGAAGAGAAGGCACGGCTCAGCATCACAGATCCTCATGCTATTTCTAATGCGAAAAAAGATCTTACAGGAATTGATGGCACAGCGGAGTTTGTGGAAAATCCTTACGAAGCTGCTAAGGGTGCCCATTGCCTAGCTTTAATTACGGGATGGTCAGAGTACCTCAGTTTAGATTATCAGAAAATTTTTGATAGCATGTTAAAACCTGCTTTTATTTTTGATGGAAGAAACCACCTTGATCACCAAAAACTATTCGAGATAGGATTTAACGTATATCCTATTGGTAGACCTCCGCTAACCCACATTTAATTTATTTTCTACTAGCCAATTTTTTCAGATGGTTCATGGCAAATGATACAGTTGTCCATTGGGCGGTGAGGCATAATGGGAGTGTTTTCTACTTCTTTAACGTGACACTCTAAGCAGGCTTTGGCAGGCGGAGGACCCTTGTGAATTTCACTGATGGGTAATGCAGGCGCAGCGTTTAAAAACTCTTTAACGACGAGTATTATAACGACTATCCCAATTACAGCCATAACACGAAAAAAGTTTACTTGCCCTTTGTTTATTTTTTTGGCCATCAAAAATATATCAGGAGAAACAGGTGGCTATAGCATCGATTTCCACCTTGGCCCCCTTAGGGAGAGCAGCTACTTGAACACAAGCGCGCGCCGGTTTGTTTTTTGAAAAATAATTTTCGTATACCTGGTTCATTCGCGCGAAGTGATTAAGGTCGGACAGGTAAACGGTTGTTTTGATCACGTTTTGAAGGTTTAGTCCATCAGCTTGAAGAATGGCAGAAATATTTTTGAGAGTTTGTTCTGTTTCCTCTTCGATTTCTCCGGAAAGAAATATCCCTGACTCAGGGTCTAGCGCTATTTGACCCGATGTGTAGAGAAAATCGCCTATACGAATGGCTTGAGAATAGGGTCCAATGGCAGCAGGGGCCAGGTTAGTTTGTATGATGCGCTTGTTCATCACTCGTTACCAGACACAATTTTTGCCATACTTCTTATAAATGGATAGGATTTTAGCTCGCGCCCGGTATGCGAAAGGATGAACCTGTGAATTAGTTGTTCGATCTCAAGTTCTGTGCCTTTGGGAAATTTCAAACGGTTAGCGTGCTTGATATCCATTGTTTTAAGCTTTTTTAAGTATTTCAGGATTCCGACTTGAAAACGAATTTCCGGCTGAACTTGGAAAAAGCAGGGTTCACATATGATCCCCCTACGTTCAAAGCTGAATCCGATTTTTGTCGTGTACTCCAATTTTTTGCATATTGTACAATGGCTAAGTTGCGGAGCGTATCCGGCAAGACACATCAACCTCATCTCGAATATGCGACTTAGAGTATCTAAACTATTCACAACTTCAAGAGTCTTTAAACCATCTTGTAATAATCTAAAAACATTTGGATCCGGATGCATTTCTGGAATCAACGTATCAATCAGTTCACTAAAATAAATTCCAGTATATATCTTTTGCAAATCGTCACGAATGCCCTGAAACGAATGAATGATATCTGAATGATTGAGACGATACAAGGTCTGGTTTTCTTTCCCAAAATAGATGAGCCGGATATGAGACATGGGTTCGATGGTTGCCCCAAATCGGTTTTTAATTTTACGTGCAGCTTTAGCGATGCATTTAACTTTGCCATGGCGATTTGTCATGAAGGTTACTAATTTATCTGCTTCAGACAGATTGATACTTCGTAAAACGATTGCTTCGCTATGAAAAAGAGGCATAGGATTTTTTTTCTAGGTCTAGTAAATATTTTTTATGATGAGTTCCACCTGTGAATCCACCCAGTCCGCCATTTTTTTGGATAACCCGATGACAGGGGACGATTATGGGGGTCGGGTTTTTCCCATTTGCATTTCCTACAGCACGGCAGGCTTTAGGTTGGGAAATTGCAACAGCCAGCCATTGATAGCTCCGGGTTTCACCAAAAGGTATAAATACCAATTTTTCCCAGACACGTTGCTGAAAATGTGTTCCTTGCCTAAGGTCGGGCTTATAAGAAAATTTTTTTAACTTCCCGCTAAAGTATAAATGGAATTCTTTTTCTATTTCTAATAATTGGCGAGGTTGTTTTTTAGGGGAAGGAGAAATCGTTTTTAATGTTTCTACAAACTCCGATTCTCTTGAAATTGTCAAAACAACCCGGCAAATTCCATAAGGCGTAACCGCAACACCAGTTTTTCCCAAGGGAGTATTGAATGTGGTATATGTCAGTTTATCTGATAGCCCAGATTTTTCTCGCGACATCAACATGAAAGGTCTGGTTTGCAAAAACGTTATTTCCTCGGTTTTAAGCATATGCCGTTATCACGCGGCGTGCTAATTTAAGTAGTGGTTGCAGGGAATCATCAATCATGATTGCTTTTGTTTCTCTGGTTTTCACAGCGTTTATTAGGTTGTTATGAATACTTCCATCATAAGCGGTGACCGCTGTCCCCATAAGTAAGTTAAAATGATCATCGGACGAACCAATTGCCGCTAATCCGAGTTCCTCTGAATAGCTTTCTTGGTGGAATCCATGCCCCGATGAAATATCCTCTATTCCGTCAGCTAGCCCAATTAGATTTTCTCTAACCCAGTTAATGCATGCACCAAAGGGGTATACTCTTTTTTTGTTCGGATGCGCGACGATTGATATTCCTCCGAAGGAATCAATTTTAGGAATGACATCAAGCATAGAGGGAAATTGGTTGTCAAATTCAGAAAACTGAAGCTTAATGTCTAAAAAATTTTTGGGAGACAAATATTCTGGATCAAGAATTAGAATTAAGTGGCCCTCTAGAGTGCTTAATTCGAACGCTGGATATATTTTAACCGGGTCATTTGGTTGGTCCCATTCGTTGACGTAGCGTGTTTGTTGTTCCCAAGATCTGATGATAGATTCAGTTAAGTACTTCCCGGGAAGAAGGTGGTCGGTAATGACAACATAATCTAGCTTTAAACGGGAGGCTCTTCTTAGAATATCCTCGACACAATGTTGCCCATCTGAAAAGGTGGAGTGGCAATGCGTTTCACCCATAATCAGATCAGGGTTGGCACTTTTTAGACGGATAATACCTTTGTGAATTCTCGCATCCAGAAAGTACCGTCCCGTGAGATCGGCAAATGGTTTGGCCAGTTCTCGTTTTTTTTGATTCCAAGGGCTCATGTCATTTGGGTAAAGCATGAAGCTGTTCCTCCTTAATTAAACTGGGTATTATGGCTCGGTTCATAAAATTTATACGGTAGTCTGAAAGTTATTTTAATCTGCTTTTGGAGTATCCCTGGAAATCTAAATAAAAAATTCAGCGGCGTTAACGAGTCTAACACAGGTTTTTGGAGCTATAGGGTAATTCTGTTAAAACTATTAGTTTGTCGATCTGATTGGGATGTATCTATTATGAAAATAGTCTCGGTATAAACAGGCTAATTATTGGGAAATAGGTGATTAGTCAAAGACTCATTATCCGGATGCCTAGATTAATGAAAGAACGGCACGATACAAAGTCATTATCGGTTCTGAAAAACGAGAACTTGAGTTGAATAGATTAACCCTTATGAGAGGGTTGAGTCGTCAATTTTCAGGCCTGCTATGACCTTGTTAATTTTTTTAAAATATTTCACAATATCGAGGATAGTGGCTATCGGTTAATTCGAACTTTTAATTGAACAGAATTTTTTTGAATGTTTTCGACTGGGATCTCACCGGCAAACTAAATAATATTTACATAATAGTGTCATTTTAGGGTTGGTACAATATATAATGCTTCGTTTTTGTGTCGGGAAAAATAAGAAATACACTGTTTGCCTTAGGCCTTTCACCAAGTTGCTGTGATGAAATTTTTTAAATCTTGGTTGTTGTTTGTTTTGATCGCTGAAGTTTTTAGTGGCGGAATGGTGGATTTAGTCTTTGCTGATAAAATAGTAACACCAAAAATGGTTTTGATTCCTTCCGGAGAATACTTTATGGGAACGGAGGAAGGAAAAGGGAGGGCCGATGAGCATCCACGTCACAAAGTATATTTGGACGCCTTTTACTTCGACCGATTTGAAGTTACGGGAGAAGACTTTGAAGAATACCTTTCCAGTAACCCTAAACAACACCCTACAATAACGGGTTGGTGGGGACGCCAAGTAAGGCCTGATATGAAGAATAGGCCGGTCTTTGGCTTATCTTGGAAACGTTGTAATGATTATTGTGAATGGAAAGAAAAGCGTTTAGCCACTGAAGCAGAATGGGAAAGGGTCGCAGTCGGAGTAGAAGGGCGAAAATATCCATGGGGAAATAGTCCGCCGGGTAAGGAAAGGGCGAATTTTAATCGCTGTTGCTTTATTAGGAAAGGTCTTTCTACTGAGAAGGTGGGAAGTTATCGTGAAGGCGCTACTCCTGATGGCATATATGACCTCGCTGGGAACATTGCCGAATGGGTGTATGATTGGTATGATAAAAATTATTATAAAAACAGTGAATATGTTAATCCTCGAGGACCAAAAAATGGAACTAATCATACAATACGAGGAGGGGCGTGGAACAGTTTGTCCGGTTACTTAAGATCATCTGCACGCTACGGGTACGATGAAGCAAAAGATTTTTATGGAATAGGTTGCCGCTGTGCAATGTCAGTAAAAAAATAAACAAGCAAAAGCTTAAATGGAGTAAATATTTTTTATGAGAAATTTGAACAGCCAGATAAATACTATGTTCAATGAAACTATATATCGTATCGAAGCGGATAATGGCAGCCGAATCAAGAAGTTTACAATTCGATTTACAAAGTCTAATCAAAAATACTCTCCTGAACATTTGGAAGCTCTATTAGGTTCCCATGAAAAAGCGATACGAGAAGTCCCGCTCCTGTTTCTTAGAATTGAAAAAACTGCACGACAAAAATATCTAGTTCTTTTAGATGAAGAACGTCGTCGCGAAATTCTTAAAGTCATGACAGATCATGTAGAGATGCTCGTTGAGAAAATGAACCGAAAATATCGAGATATTTTTAAAAGCCAAAAACGATTGGAAGAATTTGATAGCCGTATTAAAAATACTTTGATGGCTGGTAAACAGAGAATAAACGATGAGACTAAGAAGGTTAGTGAAAGTATTGGGGAAAAGTTGAGTTCCTCTTCAAAGATTAAGCCAGAGGAGTTAGCGAGAATATATGAACTTGATGAATCGACATTGATAGATCTTAAAGCGATAGAGCCCCTCCAAGCCATTCATGAAGTTTTTGAAGGAGTGAAAGAAGACAACGTTGCTAAGAATGCCTTTGAAGGGATGCGTGAGGGGATAGTGATTTGTTCAAAGTTTGGCACGCAGTTGGGAATTGATCCTAGCCAAAACCACACAGAGGCAGCTAGACGTTTAAAAAAAAGGAGCATTGCTGCTGGAACGTTAGTTTTGAAAGATTTGATCGATGCTATTTATATTTTGACTCAACAGCTTAAATTACCAGGTGAAAAAAGAAACAATGAAATCATAACTAAGACACATAGTCGACTTAATGAATCGCTTAACAAACATGATGGGGCAGAAAAGGTTATAGCCAGCTTACAAGCCTTTTTTCAAATGCTTTCTATTGTTTAAATAATTTCACGTTGGACTAAGGCGCATGCTTAATTTAATTTTCAGAGTTCTTTTTTTTATCGTAGTAACATTATTTAGCTATTCGTGTGCAGTAATTAATTTGGGTCCGCAAATTGAATCTCTTGAAGAAGTGGTTGTTGAAGAGGGAAGTGGTGACGAGAAAATTTTGCTAATAGATATTGATGGTCCTATAAGTAACCGTCCTAAGAAAACATTGGTCGGATTTCAAAGTGAAACTGGGATGGTTGATCGTATCCGTGAAATACTTAAAAAAGCAGAAAATGATAAAAAAATTAAAGGAATCTTATTAAGGATTAATAGTCCCGGTGGCACGGTTACCTCTAGTGATATTATATATCATGAAATTAAATCATTTAAGGAGCGATACAACGTTAAGGTTTATGTGTCTGTGGTTGATGTGGCTGCATCGGGGGGCTATTATATTGCGATGGCAGGTGACAGTATAATGGCACACCCAACTTCGCTAGTTGGAAGCATTGGAGTACTGGCATTAAAAATAAACCTGGAAGGTTTGATGGGGAAAGTGGGTGTAGAATGGGAAGTTGTCAAGTCGTCTAAAAAAAAAGATTTCATGTCCCCCTTTCGGCCGCTAACTAAAGAGGAAAGAACATTATTTCAGGAAACAATAGATAGTTATTATAATCGTTTTGTCGATGTAGTAGTTTTAAACCGAAGTCGACTTGATGCTAGAGCAGTTAAGATATTAGCTGATGGGAGGGTTTATAATGCTCGTCAGGCTTTAGAAAAACATCTCGTAGATTCAATTGGTTATTTGGAAGATATAGTTAAACTTGCAAAAAAAGAGTTGAATCAACCAGGTTTAAAGGTCGTGACTTATGGTCGTCCGAGAGAATATAAATCAAATTATTATTCGTCAATGGGTTCGGTTCCTAAAATTAATTTGATTAATCTGGATATGGGGTTTGATTGGAATCAAATTTCGCCCCAATTTCTATTTTTGTGGGGGCGATAAGAAGGAGTCGTTTGTTGTGAATATTAATTTTTGATTCAATTAGATATGAGAATATATTAATTTGGATAGTAGTTAGTGTGAAATGAATTAGCCGACCTATCTATAGTGAGCATCCTGCCACGTAAAAATTTTGTGTTGAGATGGAGTTGTTTGAAATGAGTCCCTGTGAGGAACCACACCTTAATTATTCTGAAGACTTATGGTTTGAATGGTTTCGGGATGGTATCTTAAATACAGATATTGATGGCACTGGGGAAACACCAATATTGCATTATTTGCTCGATTTGAGTGTTTTGGAATCTGAAGGTAACGGATTATTGAAACTTTCAAAGGTAAGCAAAGAGCAGTCCAGTCATGAAGTAAAAAACAGACAACTTGAAGCTTTGAACGATTTGAGCAAAACAGAAAATGGCTTTGCTCTTGTTTATTTTTTGTCTAGTTTTTCTGATAAAAAACTGCCTCCTTTAATAACAGAAGAAGACACCTCAAGTAGTAAAAGAAAAAATATTTTTAAGAAAAGTTATTTGCCCGGCGTAAAGAAGTCGTCAAATCTTAGTAATTTGCAAATTGTTAAAAAATGGGGTAGCCAGTTGAGCCCATTTCTTGATGTAGAACAAAAAACGATTGAACGTTTACGAGGTACATATACTAGTCAGGAAGATGCGCAATGGCTGTTTAGTTACATCTTAAATAAAACCAGGAAAAAATCTCCGGCAAAGAAGTGGGAACAAATTAGCCGCAAACGTCATCGTTGAATAGATCACTGTTTTTATATTATCAATTTACCCAGAGAATAATAGATGAGTAACGGTCACCTTGCTGTGCTTGGTGCTGGACCTGGTGGTTATTCTGCCGCCTTTTACGCAGCTGATCAAGGTTATAAAGTCACGCTTGTAGATGCAAGTGATAAGCTAGGGGGTGTTTGTCTTCATAGGGGGTGCATTCCCTCAAAAGCACTTCTGCATATCGCAGGGTTGATGACAAAAGTACAACAGGCAAAGGACTGGGGGATTGATTTTGATAATCCAAAGATTGACTTAAGACGTTTAAATGAATGGAAGGAAGGTGTCGTTTCTAAGGTTTCAGATGGGTTGGCTCTGTTATGCAAGCAACGGGGTATTACTTATGTTACCGGCCGGGGAGTTTTTTTAGGCTCAAACACAATAAAAATTTCTGGAGGCCAATCTATAACGTTTGATCGTTGCGTGATTGCCACCGGATCTCGAGCGGTTGTTCCTGATCAATTTAATGGAAGTAAATCAGTAATAATGGATTCGACAAAAGCACTTGCGTTATCTTCCATTCCAGAAAAATTGCTCGTTGTCGGAGGGGGTTATATAGGTTTAGAGATGGGTACGGTTTACTCTTCGTTGGGTAGTCGGGTTACCATTGTTGAGGTTAAGGATGGATTATTGCCGGGGGTTGACCGAGATTTAGTTCGTCCATTGCAGGAAAAGTTAACTAAAGAATTTAAAGCCATTTGCCTTGGCACCGAAATAGTGTCAATTCGTGAAAGCGGAAAATCAGGATATGTCGTAATGGCGTCCGCTAAAGAATCAATAGAAGAATCTTTTGACCGTATACTTATATCGGTAGGGCGTCGGCCAAATACAGATGGAATAGGGCTTGAGAATACCAAAGTCGAACTGGATAGCGATGGATTCGTCAAAGTTGATTTAAAAAGGCAGACGTCTGATCCTGCGATTCTGGCAATCGGTGATATTTCGGGAGAACCCATGCTTGCGCATAAGGCGTCCCATGAAGCTCGCGTTGCAATTGATGGCCTTAATGGAAAGGATGTTACTTTTGGAGATACCGTAATTCCGGCTGTTGTATTTACTGACCCGGAGATTGCTTGGTGTGGGTTGACTGAGTTAGAGGCTAGAAAGAAGAATCTTGATTTTGAAGTGGCGAGGTTCCCATGGGGGGCTTCGGGTAGGGCTCATACTCTGGGTAGAACTGAGGGGTCGACTAAGTTGATCTTGGAACCGGGGTCAAAACGCTTGCTTGGCGTCGGAATCGTGGGTTATGGAGCGGGTGAACTTATTGCGGAAGGAGTTCTTGCTGTTAACATGGGAGCCAAAGCGGACGACCTATCACATTGCATTCATCCGCATCCTACATTATCTGAAACTATTATGGAATCGGCTGATGTATTTTTAGGAGCATCCACCCATATTTATAAACGACCTAGAAAATAGGTCACCCTTAATTGGTGTACTCCGTTCAGATTACTTGTGAGTTTATAGGAACAAGCTGGGACTGAATATTTTTTTCGTCTGACAGGCGATCAAGTACTTCGTAGAGAGGAGCAATCCCATCAGATACGGTTCCTTCAATATGAATCGAGTATGTGTTGTTGGATTGATTGCTACCAAGGTTAGACTCAAGAGATAGAATATTTAGTCCAGACTCAGTCAACATGCTAGTTACATCTTCCACAATGCCCATTCGCTCATCCGAAAAAATATTTATCCTGACGTCTGGCTCTATATCATGAGTCCCTTCCTCGATTTCCATTAAGCTTTGCTTTAGATCCATCGAACCCGCTAAAGGAGAAACGATATTGCTCAATGCTTCTTGAGAACCCTCAAATTGTACGGCGATCATTATAACAAAGTTATCCCCCAGACGAGCCATAGAAGAATCTCCAAGGTTACATCCGTTTTTACATAACCCGGCGCTTAATCTTGCAACTATGCCGGGGCGATCCTTCCCTACCAATGATAAGAGGTACCAGTGTTTTT
>JYMV01005525.1_pt1 | contig 10911 bp, 8 predicted proteins | sample 338911 | NCBI WGS metagenome assembly JYMV01 (sample SAMN03354496, study PRJNA234377) | hydrothermal vent metagenome | biome: Deep sea; feature: Hydrothermal plumes at the Eastern Lau Spreading Center, Western Pacific Ocean; material: Seawater | place: Tonga | collected 2009 | depth 2000 m m
AATTTTGGAGGATTTACTGATGGTGATAGATGTGTATTTTTAGCAAATCACTTTAAAGCTAAAAAAATAATTCTTTTTGGAATGGATTTTGGTACTACTATTGGAAGTTTTTCAAAGACTAGAATTGCTAACAAAGACATCAAGATTAGGAAATTGCGTCGTGGAAAGAAATTGTTAGAATGGCTAGCACAAAAAAGCAGATCTGAACTATATTCCACTACTACTGTGAAAGGATTTGCGAAAATCAGGTTTGAAGATATTGACAATATAATTACCCCCAAGAATGCGTTTTAATATTGTTCACACATAAGAGAAAACATGGGGTTTTCAGACGACCAGATTCATGACATTTTAGAACTAAAAGAGCAACTTACTGAAGAAATTGAGAAACACTTAGAAGAAATTGAAAAACTTGAAAAAAATATTTCTATCCTAAACACAATACTCAAACAAACAAGTTTTACAAAAGCTTCAGATCTAACTCTCAATACAGAAAAAAAGAAAGATGCAGTTCCAATTATAAAAAATTCAGATGGATCAACTATTGCAAATGTATTTGTTTCAGACGACCAACTTTCAATTGTTTTAGATAAGAATATCTCACTTAGTTCTGAAACGCCTCCTCTGAAAACTTTTTTTATAGACCGCATTATTGGGGAAATGAAAAATAAAGATAATCAGGAAGTTGAAAAAGGAAAATGGAAGTGCAATAAGAGAAATTATAATAAAAAATTATCGTCAAAAAGAAAGAGTGGATGAAATTATAAACACTGCAACATGGTCTTTGACACGAATGTTACAAAATTCAGTGTGATTTTATGGATAAAATTATTGTATTAGATTTTGGTTCACAGTATAGTCATTTAATATGTAGACGTATTAGAGATTTTTCAGTATATGCTGAGCTTGTTCCATATGATATTTCTTTAAAGGAATTAAAGAAACTGAATCCAAAGGGAATAATATTTTCGGGAGGACCATCTAGTGTATATGATTCTAATGCTCCTACACCTACTAAGGAAATTTTCCATTTGCAGACACCAATATTGGGAATATGCTATGGTCATCAGATAATTGTTAACAATTTTGGTGGCAAAGTAAAACGTGTAAATAAAGAATATGGCTCAGCTGTACTCTCTATTGATGATAGTTCTGACATTTTTAGTGGAGTTGGTGATTCTATTAGAGCTTGGATGAGTCATGGGGACGAAGCTAAACTTGTACCAGATAATTTTGAAATCATTGGTCATACGGAAAATGCGCGTGCGGCTGCAATTTCAAACAAGCAGAAAACTGTGTATGGGATTCAATTTCACCCAGAAGTAGTACATACAGAGAATGGAAATGAAATCTTGAAAAATTTTGTTCTCAAAGTTTGTCATGCAAACCAAGATTGGACTCTGGAAAGATTTGTTGAAAATTCTATAGAAAATATTTCAAAATTAGAGGGTAATATTTTATGCGGAGTTAGTGGAGGCATAGACTCTACTGTTACTGCATTACTGATTCATAAGGCAGTGAAAAAGAGGCTTAAATGCATTTTTGTTGATAACGGTCTTTTGAGGTTAAATGAAACCAAGGAAATTCAGGATATGTTCACTAAGAATTTTAAAGTTGACTTCACAAAGATAGATGCGCAAAAACAATTTTTATCAAAATTAAAGGGGGTGGTTGATCCCGAAGAAAAAAGGAAGATTATTGGAGAGGAATTTGTTAAAGTTTTTACGAAATTTGCTAAGAGTAAAGGTCAGTTTACTTGGCTTGCTCAGGGAACTCTTTACCCTGACGTGATTGAAAGTGGAGTATCAAAGGGTCCGGCGTCTGTTATCAAAACCCATCACAATGTCGGTGGTCTACCAGATTGGCTAGATTTGAAAGTTTTAGAGCCATTACGTGACCTGTATAAGGATGAGGTAAGAAAAGTTGCAAAGATTCTTGGAGTTCCTCAAAGTTTGCTTGTGCGACACCCATTTCCAGGACCGGGACTAGCGGTAAGAATTATTGGTGAAGTTACGAAAAAAAAGTTGGATATCACAAGAGTTGCAAGTAAGATAGTAGAAGAGGAATTACAAAATGCAAACATCTATGACAATGTTTGGCAAGCATATGCCGCAGTTGGTGATGACAAGGCTGTTGGCGTTGTTGGAGATGAGAGAAAATATGGCAACATAGTGATGATTAGAGTTGTAGATTCTGTTGATGCTATGACTGCTGATTGGACTAGGCTTCCAAATGAATTGATTGAGAAAATTAGCAATCGGATTACAAATGAAATTGACGATGTTACTTGGGTATCTTATGTAGTATCAAGCAAACCACCTGCCACAATAGAACCACAATAAAAAGAGGATGCCCGTTTACGCACGGAAAATAAAATAAATATTTATTTTTCAATTGTTTTCACATACTGAGTGATTTTTGCACTTTAAAATTGCTCCATCCAGTTTTACACCATCAAGAATTGCATCCTTCAAATCTGTGTCAGTCAAATTTGCATTTCTTAAATCAGCGTTTGCTAGGTTTGCACCGGAAAGGTTTGCGTTTTCTAAATTTGAATTACTCAAATCCGCAAAACTAAGATCAGCAAATAGAATATCACTTCCAGATAAATCTGCATTTGAAAGATTTGCTTCAAAAAATGTAACTCCAACTAAATTATTAACCTGTGATATATTTTTACCAGAAAGGTTTGCACCGGAAAGGTTTGCACCGGAAAGGTTTACAACGTGTTCCAGCCAAACTTGCCGATCAATACTTGACAGTAAGTCAAGGCGGTCAGTGAATTCTCTTGCAAATATTACTGAACTTAAATCTCTATTTGATAAATCAGCATTAACAAGTGATGTAGCCTTAAAATATATTTCATAAAGCCATTTGGCAGAAAAATCTGTGTTAGTAATATTCACATATCGCAAATCTTGCGAGTCAAAAATGGAATTTGCAATCCTAGCATTTGAAAAATCCACATTATTCAATTCTGTATCCCTAAAATCACCGTTGACAATTACTGCATGATGAAAATTTACTCCAGATATGTTGGAATTGGAAAAATCAGCAGCGATTACATAGGAATCATTCAGATGTGCATTTTCAAGGTTAGTATGTGAAAATTTTGATGTAAGTATTTTTGAATTTGTAAAATACGCAAAACTAAGATCAGTATATTCAAAGTTAACAAATTTCAATATGGAATGTTTTATATTTAATCCAGAAAGATTTTTGCCAGAAAGATTTGTACCAGTAAGATTTGTGTAGTACAAAGTAGTATTATCAAGTGTAATACTAGATAAATCCATTAAAGATAGATTCTGAAAACTCAAGTTTGCACCAGTAAGATCAGTGCCAGATAGGTCTACGCCAGAAAGATTTGTACCATGCAAATTAATCCCTCTTAAATCTGACCCAGTAAGATTAGTGTTCGACAAATCTGCATATGTGAGATCGGCATTTCTAAGATCAGTATACGATAAATCGGCATTAGAGAAATCATACAAAACTAGATTTTGATTTGAAAGATCCATTCCAGACAAGGTATGATTTGGGATTTCAAAATTAGATGTGTGTTTAAATTTTTGTTTTTTTATTTGAAATTTATCAATCACTTCTTCATCAAGAGTAATAAATTCTCCATTCAATGTTTTTCCGTCAGGTGTTAATTTTAAATTTAAAAATCCATAGAACTGATCTGTTTGTATTACTGACAAATTTGATTTTATAGTATTTGGGGAGAGGAAGTGCCCACCGGTACCAAGAGTAACATAAATTTGCCCTTGCGGGTCAACGTAATTTGAAGAATTGTTATCAGTAATAATACCGTCAAATCTCAAAGGTTTGAGCCTTTCATAAAAGTGATTATGTCCTTGTAAAACTAGATCTACATTATAGTAATCAAATAATGGTTGTAACATTGTTCTCCACATAATCATGTGCTCAAGGTCAATCAAATTTGCTGAATCACGAACGTGAACAAATTGACCATCAGTATAAATGGGCTTGTGTAAACCTACTATAATCCAATCAACATCTGGATTGTTTTTGGCATATTGTAAGTCAGTGAGTAAAAATTGGAATTGATCTGAATTAATGGAGAGTGTAGTTTCAGTAGCTAAAACGATAAAATGTACATTGCCAAAATCAAATGAGTAGAACTCTCTAGGTAAATCATAGTGCATTAGGTATTGATCTTGGTATCTAAAATCATGATTTCCGATAGCGACACGAATTCTATCTTCCCCCAAAAACTCTGTCATTTCAAACCAGCCAGCTGGAGGACCATCATCATTTCTAATGTCTCCGACAATTAGAATTATTTCAGGATTTACTTTTTCAATATTTTTTAAATTTTTCCTTACATTGGAAGTTACTGCTAAATCACCAACTACGGCAAAATTGATCAAATTTTGATCAATCTTAATAATTCTATTTTCAATTAGAAACTGAATACTTTGAACGAATGAAGTATCATCTATCTGTCCGTCAGCCCACCACCCTGCATTGTTTTTGATCCAGCTGGGAATGACACTACCAGATCCCGCTTCCTGTTCAGTTGCTGGTATCATCATGATTTTATTTGATATGAGCCACTGAAGTCCTGAAGTAAACGCATTATCGTCAATCTGTCCATCAGCCCACCAACCTGCGTTGTTTTTAATCCAAGCAGGAATAGTGTAATCTTCTTGCGCCTCTGAAAATGGCATAGATTGGGGAACAAACAGCATGCTGGTTAGAAAAATTCCAAAAAATACTGAAAGGTTTTTTTTTCTCATAAATTATTAGTTAGCTTGACTAATCATTAAATATTATTTATTTAGTATACAAGCGCCAAAGACACCAGCGGAATCACCAAGGCTATTTTTGAGTATCGGAGTTTCAATCGAGTCACTAAATACTTTATCGTAGACTGCTTTTTTGCCCTGATCATACAAGAACGGTATGTTTGAAACACCTCCTCCTAAAATAATAATATCAGGATCTAAAATATCAATTACGTTTGCGAGACTAGTTCCAAAATTTTCAAGAAATTCCTTTTTCCATTGTTTTGCTTTTTCATCAGAGAGATCTTGTACTATTGATTGCAATGATTCCTTTTTCCCAGTAATTTCAAACCAACGCTTTTCTAGAGCAGGACCGCTGATATACGTCTCAACACATCCCTGCTTTCCACAATAACATTCATTTCCATTGGGGTACAATGTGTGATGCCCCCACTCGCCGGCAATGTTTGTCCTTCCTTTGTGTAAAGTTCCATTAATTACAATCCCGCCTCCAACACCTGTTCCTATTATTACACCAAAAACAACATCATGTCCTTTAGCAGATCCCAGTACAGATTCTGCAAGAGCAAAACAGTTGGCATCATTTTCCATTACAATTTCAAAACCAAGTACATTCTCAAGGTCATTTTTTAATGGCATTCCTATGAGACATTGAGTGTTGCTGTTTTTGATCAATCCTGAATCAGCCCCAGTAACACCTGGTGTACATATTCCAACCGAAGTTTTCTCGTCTGTTTTCGCTCTTAATTCGTTTATCAAAGATATGATAGATTGTACAATCGAGTCATAACCATTTTCTTGGCGTGTTTCGATGCGTTTGCGTTGAATTGTGTTGTATTTTTCGTCTAGTAAAATTCCTTCAATCTTAGTTCCACCAAGATCAATTCCAATTTTATGCACAAGTATAATTTGTCTGGTGAGTTTTGAAGTTTTAGTTAGTTTTAAAGAATTTATCCCATTGGAGGCATGCCAGGAGGTGGACCGCCAGCACTCGAACCGCCAGATATGGCAATAACATCATCAATTCTGAGGATCATGCATGCCGCCTCTGTTGCAGATTTTATAATCTGTTCCTTTACTACAAGTGGTTCAACTATATCCAGAGCATATGCGTCTCCAATCTTGCCTTCTCTAGCGTTGATGCCAGTAGTTTTTTCACCGCTGTTTTGTTTTGCGCGTAAGGCAATAAGAGAATCAATTGGATCCATTCCAGCGTTTTCCGCTATTGTTAGTGGTATTGTTTCGAGTGACTCTGCATATTGTTTAATGGCAAGCTGCTCCCTTCCATCGAAACTATCTGCCCATTGTTTTATTTTTCCAGCCAAATATGCTTCAGGTGAACCCCCACCTGCTACAATCAATGGTTTTTCAATAACATCCTTAACCACCATCAAAGCATCATGAATAGAACGGTCAGCCTCATCAACAACTCTTTGAGAACCGCCACGGATTAAAACTGTCACTGCATGTGGATTACTGCAACCTTCGATGAAAACCCACTTGTCTGATTCAATCTTTTTCTGTTGTACAATTTCAGCAGAACCCAAATCCTTTTCTGAAATATCATCAAGATTAGATGTAATTCTTCCACCAGTTGCTTTTGATAATTTAGTCATATCGCTTTCTTTTACTCGTCGAACAGCCAAAATTCCTTGCTTAGAAAGATAATGTTGTACAATGTCATCAATTCCCTTTTGGCATATTAGCACGTTGGCACCAACACTGTGTAATTTATCTACCATTCCCTTAAGCATCCTATTTTCTTCTTCTAAGAACATCTGCATTTGAGATGGATCAGAAATTCTTATTTCGGAGCTAACCTCCGTCTTTTCTACTTCAAGTGCAGCATTAACAAGTGCAATTTTCGCTTTTTGGATCTTTGTAGGCATACCACTATGTACAACTTCCTTGTCAAGAACTATACCGTTAATCAGAGCAGTGTCTTGAACTGAGCCTCCTGATTTTTTTTCTACTTTGAGGTTATCAAGATCAACAGAATAACCGTTTTCATTTTTGTCCGCAATTTTCAGTACTGCACTCACAACTAATTTTGATAAAGATTCGCTATCATCCGAAACTAATTTAGACTGCATGCTTGTTTTTGCAATTTTGATTAATGATTCCGAGTCGTCAGGTTGAATTGATTTTGCCAGCTCAGCTAATAATTCAAGAGCTTTCAAGGAAGCAGCCTGATATCCGTCAACAATCAGCGTAGAATGCACATCTTTTTCGAGCAGTTTTTCTGCCTTCTCTAATAGAGCCCCTGCAAAAACAACTGAAGATGTAGTTCCATCACCCACCTCAGTATCGATTGTTTTGGAAATCTCAACCATCATTTTTGCAGCTGGGTGTTGCGCGTCAATTTCCTTTAGAATTGTTGCCCCATCATTCGTAATTGTGACATCACCTAACGAGTCTACTAACATTTTGTCTAAACCGCGTGGACCTAGACTTGTTTTAACTAATTCCGCTACTAATTTTGCTGCAGCAATATTATTTTTTTGTGCATCTCTTCCCTTCTGTTGAAGCGCACTTTCTTTCAAAACTAATACAGGACCACTAGGTGTTTGTTGAATAGATGCCATCTCTAGAAATTATTTTGACAAAATCCCCTTAATATTTTATGAGATTACAGTATTTAGAATTACTCGATCTTTGATATCAACTAAACCATTACTTGATATACGTATGTCTGGTAATGCGAAAAATGGCAAAAAAAGTGGTACAAGGTGTGGTTTTTCAAATTTGCATCCAGCATCTGTTAACGTGGCATTTAAATTTGCGAAATTTTCTGAAACATTCTCAAAGTTATCTCTAGATATAATACCAGCCAGTTCTAGTGGCAAGGAAGAAAGGATTTTTCCTTCATTAACTACTACCATTCCTCCTTGAGTTTTGATAAGATTATTAGCTGCTATGGCCATATCCTTTTCATTAGAACCGATAACGATCAAATTGTTTTCATGAAAATTCCATGTTGATGCAAAGGCTCCTACCTTAGCCCCAAAGTTCTTCAGAAATCCAATTGTGTGTTTTTCTGAACCAAATGTTCTATCAAATGCAGCGACTTTCCACACATCCTTGTCAGGAGATGGAATAACATTCCCGTCTTCTGATATTAACGATTCAGTTATTTTTTCCGTAATGATCTCAGTTTTCATTTTTATCACATTAACGTCAACCAAATCAGAATTAGATTTTATTGAAAAATTATCTTCTGTGAATTTTTTTAATTTGATAGTTTTAGTGAGCCATTTAGGTATGTCATACCCTTTAATTTTAGAAACAATTGTCCCATTGGATACCACTAATCTTCCTCCAACGAAAATTTTCTTTGGTTTCATTTTTGTCAGATCATCAAAAACCAAAACATCGGCTAGTTTTCCAGGAGAAATACCACCCAAGTCTTTTCCCAAGTTGTAATAATCAAAACAGTTTTTTGATGCCATAGAGATGGCATCTATTTGATTTAATCCTAGTTTTACGGACTCTCTAATACAATGATCAATGTGACCAAATCTAGTAATGTCTATAGGATCAAGACCATCAGAACAGAACATCAATCTATCAATATATGTTCCATTTGAAAGTATTAGTGGGATAATATTTTTTATGTCCCTGCGAATAGATCCGTCCCTTATCATTATCCACATTCCTAACCTTAATCGTTCTACAACCTGATCAAAGTTTATTGGCTCGTGACAGGATAGAATTCCTGACGCGATGTATGCATTTAGTTTTTTACCAGATGCACCAGCCGTGTGACCATTAATTACACAATCATTATCCAGTGCTTTTGATAATATTTTCATTGTTTTAGAGTCACGCTTAGTTACTTTAGTCCATGAAAATAGTTCGCCCAAGCCAATAACTTCCTGCATTTTAAGTGCGGATTTCTCTTCTGTAAAACTTAGAGTTTTTACACGGCTAAATTTCCTGTCAACTGGAAGACCCCCTGGGATAACATGAAAAAAACGTACTGGAAGTCCATGTGTCATTTTAATAAATTCTTTAAAACCCCTAAAACCACAAGTGCTGACAATATCGATAGAATCAACAAAAAGTGAAGTGACGCCGCATAGAAGAGATTTTTTTACAAATTCTGCTGGCGAAACAAACTGATCTATGTGTATATGAGGATCGGCAAATCCTGGTGTTACATATTTTTTTTCTAAATTCATTACTACAGTTTTTTTTCCTTTTGTGTGTGATGCATCTTTACCAACATATGCAATTCTGTCTTGTGATATTGCAATTTGTGTTTCTGGTAAAATCTCACGTGAATACACGTTAACAAGTGAACAGTTTTCCAAGACAAGATCAGCATCTTTGTCACCAATAGCTACCGCATTTAGATTTTGAATAGCTGAAGATAATCCAAGGAACATTACTAGATGATGTGAATTACTATTATTATAGATTAGAAGGGATGTTTAAATTACCGTCAGATTCGGATGTTAATTGTGAACATACCCAAAGAGATTAATCGTTTCTGCCCAAAATGTAAGAAGCATGTTGTTCAAAAGGTTTCTATTTACAAGGCTGGCAAACGCAGAGGTACTGCTGCTGGAGAAAGAAGGCACGCATTACGGAAAAAAGGTTATGGTGGTCAGAAATTTCCTAAGCTCGCAAAGCCCGCAAAAACAACAAAGAAGGTTACACAGATTTTCACATGCCCAGAATGTAAGAAGAAGACGATGAAATACGGTATTAGAATTAAAAAATTCGAGTTGGTTGCGAAATGAAAAGAGGGCGCATACTTATTCCTGAACCAAATAGCAAATTCCTCAAAGTGAGTTGTAAAGAATGTGAGGAAGAAAATATAGTTTACTCACATGCTTCAACGCCTGTTATGTGTAAGTCATGTGGAAATATAATTGCAAAACCGACAGGCTCAAAGGCGCAAATAATAGGAAAAATCTCAGAAACGTTGAAGTAATTCGTAATCCTGTTTTGTATTTAGATTGAATGTAATTCTTTTATCATTCAAGATTAGATAATTCTCTTTTACTGGATTCAAATTTTTAATTTTTTTAGCGTCTATAATTGAAATTCCAGTATAAGCACATGTAATATTACCAGATTTCACTAATACTTTAGATTCCAAACCCAAAGAATTCAAAAACTTTTTGGATACAAGAAAACTAGTCCAGACATTTTCCGGATTAAATTTTTCAATCATAATTCGGATAATTTTTTCGTCAAGGAATGGTAAATCACCAGAAACAACAAATGTAAATTCATCAATATTTTGTAATATGGAATTTAAATCGTTGGTATATCCTTTTCCTAGCGTATCTAATGTTTTAATCCCCTTTTGTTCTAACACCTGTTTTGTCTTTGGTGAATTAGGGCTTGTAGCAACAATAACTTTGGAAAAACAGCCGGAATTTTCTAGTACATCAATAACATGAAAAATTACTGGTTTTTTATATTCAAGTAACAGTTTTTCTTCAGAAAGATCCATTCTGGTTCCCTTGCCTCCTGCCATTACAAGTCCAATCATAGTGATACAAAAATTAACAGGGATGAAAGTCTTGTAAGTTCATTAGTTGCACCTAGAACATCTCCAGTAATTCCACCAAAACTTCTAGTGGAAAGACCAATCAAAAACAATGTCACTCCGATTGATGCACCAAAAAGTATCAATCCTACAGTTCCACCTATTACAACAAGCGGAATAACCGTAATGACGCCAGCCACAGCAAGTCTTCTTTTATCCTTCATAATTTGCATGAATGGTGAATTAGATCCTACTGCTGCTGAATTACCAATACTAGCCATTAGTACCATTGAGAACTTAGCTAAAATCTCACTAAGTAAGATGGCTTGGAATAACGCATAACCGTTTGTTAGTGACAAGGCAATGATTGCACCAGCTACATACAATACAACAGAAACAATTCCTGCAGAACCAGTTGAAAGATCTTTCATGGCTTTACGTTTTTTATCTTTTGACCCTCTGGTCATAAGACCGTCAGCAAAATCTGCCAAGCCATCAGTGTGATGTATTCCTGTGATCACAGCAATGGATGCAACAACTAGTAGTGAAACAATCAATGGGTCTAGGAAAAATGAAAGGCCAAATCCAACTGAGCCAATTAATAGTCCTATTGCGATTCCAATGATAGGAAAA
>JYMV01028426.1_pt1 | contig 10910 bp, 10 predicted proteins | sample 338911 | NCBI WGS metagenome assembly JYMV01 (sample SAMN03354496, study PRJNA234377) | hydrothermal vent metagenome | biome: Deep sea; feature: Hydrothermal plumes at the Eastern Lau Spreading Center, Western Pacific Ocean; material: Seawater | place: Tonga | collected 2009 | depth 2000 m m
GACCCTGAAGTTACATCTATCCCAGCAACTCAAGATGAATTTATTACAGCAGTGGTAGCACGAGAAGATTATAACAATCGTTCTGCAAAAGAAACCATAGCAGAAGCACAGTTAAAAGCATAAGGAATTATGAATGGAATTGTCAGATATCGTACTAACACTGGTTAGTATTATCTCGGCTATAACTATAGGTGTAGTTAAATCAATAATAAGGGACATAAAAGACTTAGAACATACTATGTACTCCTGTCAGTCAGAATTACCTAAAGAATTCGTGATGAAGGCTGACTATAAGGATGACATAAAAGAGATCAAGTCTATGTTGGGGGAACTATTCACCCTAGTTCGAGATAATAATAAGAAGAAATAAGGAATAATTATGAGCATACATGTGAACCATAAAAAGAAAGTTAAATCTGTAAAAGTTAAGAAGACAGCGTACTCTAAGAAGATTAAAGAACAAGTTAAGAAGCGTATGTTGAGTGACGGTGCTAAGTGTCGAGCTAGTGGTGGAACCTTCGATAACCAAACAGGTGCCTGTACTAAAGTTATACGTAAGCGAAAAGGTATACGTGGATCGAAAGATACAAAGAAGGGTACGAAGAAAACTAGTAGGGCTGTATTAGAGCTAGGAATTAGATTCTAAAGGGGAGAACAGAGGGATGAAAGTAGAGATAGTGTTGTTTGAGGATAAGTACTATAACCAAGTGCGTGATCTGGAGCTGAAGGAAGATGATAAGAAGGAGGTCGAGGCCTCTAATGGACTACCTTTTAGACGTACGGTAATACGTACGCTTAATGCTCATAAGGATACAATGTATCTAGTTTTGTATGAGGGCACAGTTAGTGCTATCTTTGGTGTAGTTCCTGGTAGAAAAAAGGGGCATGGTGTAGGGTATCTACTGACTGATTCCCGTATGGAAGAATACCAATGGGATGTGGTTAAGTATTCAAGAGATGTCTTTAGGCATGTCCTGAACTCTTGGTGGCGCATAGAAAACTATGTAAGTAGTGAACACAAGGTAGCCGTAAAATGGCTTAAACACTTCGGTGCCCACTTTGATGGAAACCAATATCTCTTACATGACCCTAAGGTGCCATTCTACAAATTTGAATTTAGAAAGGAAGATTATTATGATATTGATTTTAAATAGGAGCGTGTATGTGTAGTCCTCAATTAGCCGTAGCAGCCTTGATGGCTGTATCTAAGGCCTCTGAGATTTCAGCCGCAAATAGGGCCGCCTCCGATGAGCAGCAAGCCGCAGTAGATCTACAGGCCATAATGAATCAACAGCGTACTATGGAAGCTGAGGGTGTTAAAACAAAGGCTGGACATGAACTGACTACTAAGAAGCGGGAACGTCAACGTGAGTTAGCCTTAGCTAAAGTAATGGGTTCTGAATCAGGTGTTGCAGGTATTAGTCCTCTTAGAGCAATGTCTAATGTATTTATGCAGGAGAGCTTTGATGCAGGTACTGTAGTAGGACTACAGGAAACTAATTTAGCTTTGATTGGTGTTCAATCCCAGGCTGATTTCTTACGTACACGTAATACAATTAATGCTGCTGAGAATAGGAAGTCTACTGGATTAAGTGCTGTATTACAGATTGGTGTAGCTGGTCTATCGGGCTATGCCAGTGCTGGTGGTTTTGCTGGTGGAGCAGGTAGTGTTGGGCAAACAGGAGCCTCATTCACACAGGGTGGTATGAGTGGTACTGTTATAGCAGGTTCTACAGGTAATTATGTCCCTACTAGGATGTTTAATGGTGTCCCTGTACCAACATAAATTAACTTAAAGGAGTATCTGAGGATGCCAAGAAGTCAAAGAACACAATTAAATAAGAAAGGTCTTGCTGAGGCAAAACTAGGAACAGTCGGCAGTGAGCCCGTTAGAACAGTTAATATGCCTCTTGTTACGGCTAAGAAATCTATGGGGCAAGCCTTGGAAGAGGCCTTAGGGTTGGCTGCGAAAGCAGGTGCTGATCTATTTCAAATCGAAGCCGATAAGAGAAATAAGGCTACTCAAGCAGAACATAGGATTCAGGGTAATAATGATGGCAAGACTCGCGCTATGCAGGACCTTGTTGAAATTAGGAAGTTACCTTTAACTGCACAAAACGCTGCTATTATGGGGAAAGCCCAGGTATATTACACAGCCCTTAAAGATGGTGGGTTTAGCTTAAGTACTGAGTATTTTAGTTCTAATGTATCAGCCTATAGGGATGCAATGGACTCTGCTGACGGTAAGATTCGTACCTTAATGAATAAAGAGGTCCAGTCTATTAATAAGACTAACGCGGAAAATTCAATTATTATCATGTTTGAAGGCGGTAAGTCCGCTGGTGATATCATTACTACAAATAAGGATGGTCCTTGGGCAGGAACTAGTTCCCAAAAGTTAGACCTATATGTGGAACAAGCAGCATCTTATGCCCTTGCTATGCAACAAAAATCACCTGGATTTGATGTAGAGGGTTTCATAAAAGACTACTTAGAGATTAAAGCACCTAATAATGGCCCTGATTTACTTAAGAATGCGAGTACTGGTGATAAGATTCGTAAACTTCGTGCTGACCTGACTTCTGAGGGTAACTCTGTAAATACTAAGATGAAGAAGGAGTACAGGGATATGACCTCTTTGCTGTCTACTAAAAATGCAACCCCTTCTGAATATAATACACATGTCGATGGTGGCGTTACTGCGAATGTATATACTGAGACTAAGGCTGAGGATTTGAAGATTAAGTATTATGAAAAGACTACCAAGGGGCTCTTAGCTAAGAGTATTAAAGCTTTAACTACAAAAGAGCAATCCTTAGTAGCCCTGCTTAAGACGGATGCAACCTACGGAACTAAGGAAGGTAAGATTTATGTATCTAAGGACGTTAAGGCTATCTTAACTTCCTATGAGAAAAACCTTCTAAAACAGGTTAATGCTAAGGATTTTGATGGTAATCCTCGGATGACTTCTGAGGTAGCTGCTGAGAAGATGGCAACTATGACAGCTTTGGTATTAAAGACACAGAAACATCTTACATATCAAGGTAACTTTGAACTACGTGGTGATGATAATTCTGCTGATTATGAGACCCTACCAAGTGAAACTAAGACTTGGGTTACGGAGCAGGTTAAAGATTCTTTAAAAAATGCTAGTAATCTAGAACAAATCATAGCTATTTCTACCTTTAATCCAGGAGCCGCTAAACCTATTATAGCTACTATGTTTCCTTACACTACCAATGTAGGTAAGGTTAATGATGCGCTAAAAATCTACGATGACCTTAAGAATTATGCCGATGGTGATGATTTTTTCAATATGTTGCCTACAAAACAGAAGGTATATTATGAGTCTCTAGATGCTATTAGGGACCTAGATGGGATTGTCTCAGTATCTGAAAAAGAGGCTGATCGTTTAACTCAGATGATTGAAGCGGTTGGTGATACTAGAGACTTTAGAGCTAAGGTACGTCAGAAACATGAGGATGTACTGGCTCTTAAGATATCTATTTCGAATTTACCTGATTCACTACAATCAGAGATGTTAGTAATTTATGATTATTTCACTCAGTTTATGGATCCTCAGTCTGCCGTATCTCGTCTAGAAAGTAAGGTACGCCCTAGGTACTATAAAACAATGGACCGTCCAGGCACAGGTGTATTAGGATCTAATGTAAATACTAACAAGATCACTGCAATCAACTGGGGAGCCTTTAAGCATAATAAGAAGGTAAGCCCTTTGCTAATTGCTCAGGCTTTTACTGCGAGAGATCAGCATGTAGAAGGTGATATACGAATAGCTTATGACGAGAAAACAAATATGTTTACTATTGGTAAAGGTAAGTTAACCGATGATGGTCTAGTTCAAGTGGATATGTATAAAGCTACGTATGCAGAGCTTTCACTAGCTACTTCTAAGTAAGGGGAAATAACTATGGCAGAATTTACATCAATACTCAATAAAACAGTTAAGACTGTGGTGAAGAATCCTAATAAAGGAGTTAACTTAGTAAGTACTGCTTATAAGGGAGACTCTCTCACTCGTGTTGATTATTTGAAATCAATACTTGCTGACTCTAAGAAAATAGATACGGCTAAAACTGGTGTGGTTGTGACAGGTACTGTTGCGGGGGTTGCCACAACTACAGAAGCTGATGCTATGCCTCTAGGTAGTCTGACTAAGAACCTTATTACAGGTGCTGTCCCAGGTGCTACTGAGAGGAAACTACGATATACAGAAGACGAAATTAAGGCTGCTACGGATGAGTTAGCTCGTTACGAAGCTATCACGAAGGAATTAACCTTAAACCCTACTGAGTTACTTACAGAAGATAATGTTATTTATTCGGGGGCTACAGATGTACAACGTCTCCTTCAAGTAGCTGACAATTATGCTAACGACTCAAGCACCTTTGATGCTGCCTGGACGAAGAATATTATAGATGTATGGACTACTCGATTAGAGCATGAAATTACAGATGATGTAGATTTAAAGTGGGTGACTACTGGTCGTGATGAGTGGTACAAGGAGAATCTAGCTGAATATAACTTCTCAACCTTAGATGGAGTTGAAGTTAATAAGTCTAATGGAGTCTGGCATTTTAAGAAATGGTGGGATGAGGCTGATGAGGCTGATTTACCTACCAATAAACTAGATACTTTTAATCTATTTAGACGCTACGCTGATGAATATGCCTTAGGAAGGAGAATATATGCCTCTGACACTAGCTTAATATTTACTAAACCAGGAGAAGATTGGTCTGAGTTTGAGGCCTTAATTAGAGGCTTTTCTATGGATATCGCTACTGGTTTTGGTAGTCCACAGGAATTAGCCCTAATGGTCACAACAGCTGGTACTGCTAAGATCTATACCACCTCTAATAAGGCATTTCAGGCTAAACAAGCTTATGATAGAGCAAGTAAGGGTAAGAGGGCTATTATGGGGTATGGTGGCACAGCTATTATAGGTGGTGCTACAGCTTTAACCGTAGAAGAAACACGACAAGCTCTTAAGGGTATTGACCTAGATAACTCAGAAGTTATGGTGATTATTGGTGGCCTATTTGGTATAAGTACTCACGGTATACCTAAGGCCTTTAGTATGGCTAAAGAGTTCTTTATGAAGTTATCTAAGGGAGAGCAGAAGGAAGTTCTGGGTAAGGTTGCTAAGGAGGTCTTGGAGATTCAACAGGAAACTGAGAAGAAGGTAGCTACTACTACTACAACAACACAAAAAGATACAGAAAAAACCTATGATGAGTTAGAGCAAGAAATAATTGATAAAGGATATAAAGGTTTAGATGATGAATCTATGGATGTATTAGGAGCTCCTAGATTAGATCGTACAGGAATTGCTATTGGGGCATCACGAGTTAATCCAAGTCCTCTACTTAGAGCATACGATTTAGGTATTAAACCTATATATAACTTACTCAGTAAGATTAAAGCCTCAACAAATACCCTTATGAAGGATGGCAAGGTTGTAGTGCAACAAGGACCTACAGCCGATTCCATCTACAAATCTAAGTACGTAGGTACACATAATAAACTAATAGCCAAACTAAGAAATCTTATAAAAACTTCTAAGATGAAGACAAATGATTTTAATATCGCTCTAGATACTGCTGTTAAGAAACAGACGGCCTTATATAGATCAAAGCGTGTTGAGATAGAAGTGCTTTCTGAGTTTATAAGAGCACAACAGACTAAACTTAAGGCTTCTACGGACCCTAAGGCTACATTCCGTCTTAAGACTGTGATTAGTAACTATGAAAAGAAACTTGATACTGCCAAAGCTAGAGAGGTTGAAATACTAAAATCTGGTAATGATAATATTGATAAGGGTGTAGGTGAGATACAGGAATATTATAAAGTATACAATACTAATATTCACTCCCTTGATCGTAGAGATTTACTTAAGAAACAGGCAGGGGAGTTAGAAGATGTAGCTGACCCTAAGAAAGTTGAAGAAATTACTGCTAGACATGAGCAGGAATTGATCGACCTTGATGATTTCTATAATGAAAGACATTTAGGTTACTCGCCTAGATATTGGAATAGAGAGGCTATAGCAAGAGACCCTAAGTATATTGATAAGTTAACTAGGGCGTTACTAAATAGCCCGTATGCACGGGCCTTAAAACAGCATAATCCTGAAGACTACAAAAAGTTTATATCTGAGATACCTGACATTGTTCTTAATATGAGAAATAAGATTAGAGATACAGATATGGAGAATAATCTACGTGATATCTCTGGAGCTAGAGCAGGTGGGCAAGGGGATAAGGTTAAAGGTAAGAGTGAGATTAGCCGTAGGATTGATGTAGATGAATTAGAGATACAAGACTTAGTTCAGTCTGATTGGACTACTGTTACTCAGGCTTACAATCATGACTTGGGTCATAAACTATCTGTAAGAGAAGCCTTAGATATTAAGAACTGGGATGAGTTTGAAGAGCTGTATATGCCAGGCGTTAAGGATTCATTGGCTAGGTCGAACCTAAGTGATGAAGCCAGGACAAGAGCTGAGGATGATGTTAAGGCTATCGTTCAAGAAGCTTTAGGAACACGCGGCTTAATCAAAAAGGATAACTTTGGTCAGAGAGCTAGGAGGGTATTAGTAGATTCTGCTAATGCTATCTTCTCTCCAGGATTTGGATTAACTACCTTGCTTGAGTCAGGTCCTGTCCTTACAAATGCTGGTAGGGATATGATTCATACCTTACTCCCCTCTTTCAAACAAGTACTCAAGGAATACAATTTGTTGTGGAAAAATAAAGGGTTTGATGAGAACTCTATGGATTCTCTTAGAGCAATGGGTATTGCAGGAAATATCCAGAACTCATTAATGGCAAACCGTTTGGATGATGGTACTTTCTATGCTTTCCATAAAAAGGCATCCTTTGACCGTAGATGGGCAGAGGGGGCGAAGTGGACGGCTAATAAAGGATATCACTTAGGGGGATTTCACGGTATTACTTCTTATTGGAAGTATGTTGCTGCGAGCTCCTTTCAAGTTAAGCTTCAGCGTGTTGGTACTAGATTAGCTAATGGCGGTAATCCTTTATCTAAGAGTGAGGAGAAGTATTTTGGTAGATTAGGTATGGATACAGATACTTTACTTAGAATATCTAAGATGCCGATGAAGGATAAAGATGGGCATCAAAACTTTAATATGACTGACTGGGATGATGATCTAAAAGAGATGACTATGGACTCTATGAACAGAGCTACTAATGAGTCTGTTTTGGAGCCTTCTGGTTATGATACTCCTCGCTTTATGACTGGGGGTGGTGATGTAGGTGCTATGTCTGCTATATTTATGCAGTATCAAAGGTTCCCGTTAGCGGCATACAATATGTATATTAAGAATGGTATGTCAGATCGTGACGGTAAGATTATGGCTTCGGCTGCTACCTCTTTCGTTGTGGGATCTATTGCCCTGTTCTTAAAGGAAGAGTCTGAGGTTGCTATGGGTACCCTGAAAGAGCATGATAGACGTTATAACTTATTCTCTGATGTTGCGCGTATTGCTAGTGATAGTTGGGCACGGTTAGGTGTAGATGTGATGAATAAAACACCTGCTCTGTCTATGCTTCCTAAATATGTATCGATAGGTCAGGCTATTACTAGACAGGAGCAGTTAGGGCCTGATGGTTTCTTATTGGATCCTCGTCATACTGCAATGCCTGTATCCCTTAGTACCGTAGGTAGGATCTGGGAGATTGGTGCTGATGCTATTGAGGATGGGGAAGTACCATACAGATTCTTAAATTACACACCAATAGTCGCTAGAAACCCTTTAAGTCAAGGTTTCATTGATTACACTGTAGAGCAGAATGATTAATAAGGAATACATATGAGAAATAAAGCAGATATAGATAGCCTTAACGGGCTACACGACAGAATGGCAATCTACTTCACTGACTTACTTGACGGGGGCGAACGCCTTGCCCCTGGCGAGATAACAGCAGTCTTAAAGTTCTTAAAGGACAATGAGATTACTGCTGATGTAATTGAGTCGAAGCCGATGGCTAATTTAATACAGAACTTCCTAGACCAAGAAGATGAGGTTATGGATCAATTGAGAGGTCATTAATGGTTCCATTACTAGTTAGAGCGTTAGGTATAGGTAAGAAAATATGGGATGGTTATACCGCATCTCATAAAGCTAAGGTACTTTCTATAGCGAGAAAACAAGCTACAGGACTACAAAAAGCTAGGAAGACGTTTAGAAATAAAGACAATATTGATCGTAGTGTTAGGAGACAGATTGCTACTACTAATGCTGGTCTGTTAGGTATACAACAAGCAGCTAAACAAAAAGAGAAGAAGAAGAAGAAGAAGAAGAAGAAACATAAGTGATGTGGGTCGAGTTGACGGATGGTAGGATACTAATCTACCTACCTGATCCCTGGAATTTACCAATTAACTGGCTAATAATATAGGAGAGTCTATGTTTGGACTACCATTAGAAGTAATTACGATGCTTATAAGTACTATTGGGGGTGCTTATATTAGGATGAAATCAGATTCCCAAGCAGATATTGCAGCTGAGAGACAGGCACATGCTGGTGCTCTCAACATAGCAAGGGCGTATCAGAACCCTAATGCCTCTTGGATGCGTAGAGTTATTACAATAGCGTTCCTAGGTATGGCGTACATCATACTTTTAGCACCGCTATTGGACATGCCTACGGTAGTACCTGTAGAAGTTACGGAAGGATTTAAGTTTCTATTCTTTGACTTCACTACAACAGTTACTGAGTATGTAACTCTAGAGGGTATGGTTACACCTGATTATTTACCCCATTCTATAATGGCAATTGTTGGTTTCTATTTCGGAAACTCTATGGCTAAGAGATAAACCCTAGGAGGGGTATTTATGACTGAACAAGAGATCAAAAATTTAGTAACAGACTTCAGTGAATATGTAGATTATGTATGGGGATGTATCGGACTACCTGGTGCTACTCCCATTCAAAAGGATATCTGTAATATACTACAGGATGGTAATAGGAGATTGTTGATTGAAGCGTTTCGTGGTGTGGGTAAAACCTACCTCACTGGCGCATACGCAACATGGAGACTACTACGTAATCCTAATGAGAAGGTGTTGATTGTATCCGCATCTGGACCACACGCTACCGCTATCTCTACATTCATCCATAAACTACTATCTGATGTCCCTATATTGGGGCATCTACAACCTAGAGGCGATCAAAGAAACTCTGTAATGGCCTTTGATGTAGATGGATGTCTAGCTACTGTACAACCCTCAGTGAAATGTCTAGGTATTAACAGTCAGTTACAAGGTAACCGTGCCTCCCTACTCATCGCAGACGATGTAGAAACCTCTATAAACAGTGCCACAGAAATCATGAGGGGTAAGATTCTACAACAGATTAATGAGTTCGACTCCATCCTCCAAACAAACACTGATGCATCCATAGTAGCCCTGGGAACACCCCAAACAGGTAACTCAGTGTACAACAGGTTCATTGATAAGGGTTTCTTAGTACGTATATGGCCCTCTAGGATACCTGAGAAGCCTGAAGTCTACGAAGGAAGGCTAGCCCCTTACATTGAGAATATGATCGCCTTAGGAGAAGCCTCAGGCTCTGTTACAGATACTAGGTTCACCAATGAGGATTTACTTGAACGTGAGGGGTCTGTAGGAAAGTCCTACTATAAGCTACAGTATCAATTAGATACCACGCTCTCTGACGCTGATAGATATCCGTTGAAGCAGGAAGACTTGGTGGTTATGGATATACCAAGGGATAAAGGGCCTATTAGTCTATCTTACTCAAGTGGGCGGGACACCGTTCTTGATATACCTAACATTGGGTTCACTGGGGATGCTATGCATGGTCCTCAGTATATTGATAAGGAGTTTTCAGAATACAGCTACTCTATTATGAGTATTGACCCTTCAGGTAGGGGTGCGGATGAGATGGGCTACTCAGTAGTTAAGTATCTGCATGGTAGAGTGTATGTGGTGGCTTGCGGTGGTATGCAGGGTGGGTATCAGATGGAGAACCTAGTTCGTCTAGCTACTATCGCGAAGGACTACAAGGTTAATACTTTATATATTGAGAGTAACTTCGGTGATGGTATGTTTGACCAGTTACTACGCCCAGTACTTAAGAAGATACATCCAGTTAGTATTGAGGAAGTGAGAAGTAGTAAGCAGAAGGAGTTACGCATAATTGATACTATGGAGCCCCTACTTAATCAGCACAAGTTAGTGTTTGATGCGGGTATGGTTCGTAAGGATATCAAGGAGTCGCTTACTGATCCTCAGAAGTTACCGTACGGGTTGATGTATCAGATGACACACATTACTAGGACGAGGGGTTGCCTAGGGCATGATGATAGGTTGGATGCGTTAGCGATTGCGTTAGCAGCGATAGTGGAGACTGTGGGTATTGATGAGGATGAAGCTGTTGCTGAGTGGAAAGAGTTACAACTCATGGATGAGCTTAACCAGTTCATCGGGGACATAATTGATCCTAAGTGGACGAACAGTACCTTAAGATTCCCTTGAGTCCCAGGAGTACTTTAGGGTCTTGAGGTTCAATAAAAGTTATCCACAGGTTAAGTCCTTGATATTCCTACAAAAAGTGCTGTTTAGTGTTTAGGAGTACGCCCTTAGAGGTAGACCCTGAGCCCCCCGTGAAACCCCTATAAGAACCTTATACAGACCTAGAGCTCCCTCAAGGCTAGTTTTATATGACCGTGAGGAGCCTCAAGGCTAGTTTTCGATGGAGAGAGGAAGCTACCACAGCAAACCGTTTCAAAAATGGCACAAAAATGTAGAAGGGTATATATTAATACAGCGCGGTGGGTTTCCCCCATGCCCTCTGTATAAACATGTGGATAACTTTATAAAAACCTGTGGATAACTTTTA
>JYMV01052788.1_pt1 | contig 10910 bp, 8 predicted proteins | sample 338911 | NCBI WGS metagenome assembly JYMV01 (sample SAMN03354496, study PRJNA234377) | hydrothermal vent metagenome | biome: Deep sea; feature: Hydrothermal plumes at the Eastern Lau Spreading Center, Western Pacific Ocean; material: Seawater | place: Tonga | collected 2009 | depth 2000 m m
TTTGATATTTGCTATCAGTTAGCCATGAATCAATGCTCAATTTTGATTTAGTGAAGCAATCTATAAAAAGATTAAAATCATCAACACTTATCTTTTCTATAGATCTAATTTCCCTTAAAGCTTTTTCTCTACAATAAATCCAATTATGCAAAAGTGTTGGATGATTAACTATAAAAGGTGCCATGCCCAATCCTGTTGAATTTCCTATGCCTAAGTTTCTTGCAATATTTTCATCTAGAGTAGCCGCTTTATTTGGATTCTTAGATTGTGCAATATGATTAACTTGATCGAAAGTAAACTGACGAACCAGATAAACCAACATCATTTCTAATCTAAAAGGACCGTAAATCTCTTTTCTATCTTTAATTCTAAAACGATCAGCTAGGCCAAATTTTCCTGAACCATAAACTGCTGTTGTTCTATATAAATAACCCACTTTACTTAATAAATCTTTATCTGGTTGTTTACCTTCGCTTAATGACTTCACTACGTGATCGAATGCTCTTACTGATTTATTTGCTCTAGATAAAGTAAGCTCCTTATAAGATACTCTCCCTATTTCTTGTTTAGGAACGTTGTCTCTAAGACGGTCTATATCTTCTTCGGTTGGAACTCCATCATGTAAAACAAACGCTGCATCCCATTTTGTAGCAATCACTCTATCAGATCTTTCGTGTGGCTCTATATGTTGCGCAAAACAAACCAATGAATAATTTCTTCCATTTTTTTCAAATGAATATACCGCAGTACCATAACCATTTTCATCAAGATCGAATAAATTTCTTTTATAATTCCACTTTTTGAATTCTCTGATGAAGCTTCTAAGAAATGATAATTTAGATTGATGAAATGAGCCCAGTCTTGATAACTTCATCACAATTGAAGGATCTCGAAGTTTTATATTAGGTTTATTCAATTGTTTATACCTCGGTAAAAATTATACCAATTATTCCCCAGTATGTCATTTACCTCGGTGTCTTGAAATCCAACTTTCTTTAAACCTTGTTCTAAATTATTAAATCCCCGAGCATCTTCAAACCATTTTGGTTGTTTTGGAAAATGTGGATTGTTTGAGCTACCTTCTCCATAATCTTTTGTTTTAGTCCATGTTCCATTTCTCATCCATTCAACAACAGAATTAGGTTGGTTTAAACAAAGATCCGATCCTATCCCAATATGTTTAACTCCCATAATTTCTGAAGTTTTTGCAGCCATTGCACAAAAGCTTTCAAGCGTACAATTTGATTCATCTTTCAAATGATGAGGATATAAAGAAAGGCCTAAAATTCCACCAGAATCTGCTAGAGCTTTTAAAAGTCCATTTGATTTGTTTCTTTTTGCTGCGAACCAAAAAGATGGATTTGCATGTGTAATTACTATGGGTTTTGATGATAACTCTATTGCATCGAAAGTTGATTTCTCGGCTGAATGTGACATGTCTACAACCACTCCTACTCTGTTCATTTCTTTAATTACTTCTTTTCCCATTCGCGTAACTCCACTATCATTTTTTTCATAACAGCCAGTCGCTAATAATGATTGATTGTTATAAGTAAGCTGCATGAATCGCGCACCCATTTTATGAACTGCTTCAACTAAACCAATATCATCCTCTATGGGAGAACAATTTTGGAATCCAAAAAAAATTGCTGTTTTCTTTTCTTGATGAGCTTTTTCAATATCTTGAAACGTTTTTCCCAGAAATATTAAATCTTTATAATCTTGAAAGTATTTATTCCATGTCGCTACATTCTTTTTCACTTCATCAAAATCTTCATGGTAGGCGATAGTGACGTGAACCGCGTCTAATTTTGCTTCATTATTTATCTGGAATATTTCTTTAGACCAGTTGCTGTATTGAAGATTGTCTATTCGATAATTATTATTTTTACTCATATTAAATTAATATAAGCTATTTTTTTAAGATTTCAGAAAGTCTTTTTGATGAAATGCAGCCCACATTCTTGTTTTGTTTATCTTGAACAGCAATCATTGATGGTTTTTCCGTTACAACTTTATCAATAAATTTTTCGATAAAATCATTTTCATTAACCACAAAAGCTCTGGATAAATCTATCCCATTTACTTTTTGCATAATGTGTTTGGATCTTAAAACACGAGAACGATTAACATCTTCAACAAATTTTCTTACATATTCAGTTCCAGGATTTAACAAAATATCTACCGGCAAACCTTCCTGATCCATTTCTCCATCTTTGAGAATGGCTATTCTGTCTCCAAGTTTAAGGGCTTCGTCTAAGTCGTGAGTAATAAAAACGACCGTTTTGTTTAATTCTGACCTGCACATCTTTTCTTATTAAAGGATCGAACGCACTAAAGGGTTCGTCCATTAACAAGATATCAATATCATTGGTAAGTGTCCTAGCAAAACTTGCCTGTTGCTGATAATTTAACAATAGATGATATTAAAGATTTTCAACCTCAAAAGGTTAATAAAAAGAAAACAGTTTATGTAAGACATCAAGGAATGACAAAAAATAATTCACCAACCATCAAAACTAAAGGACTTAGAATTAAAGAATTGTTCAAATTAAATAGTGATGAGTTTAAGAAAAAAGAAGAATCGAGAGTTGGCGGTAGAATAAAAAAAATATCCTTTATTAATGAACTATTAATAGAATTTTCAAAAAAAAATAAAAAAATTCCCTCTAAATTCCATTATGACCTCAAAGGAAGTAAATATTTTGAAAAAATTACTACAACGAAAGAATATTATGTCACAAGGACTGAGAAAGAAATTTTAAAAAAGATAGCACACCAAATAAATTTGATTTTTCATAATAATTTAACATTTATCGAGTTTGGTAGTGGTTCCGCTGAAAAAATTAGTATTTTACTAAATGACCAAGTTAAATTTTATGTACCTTTAGACATTTCATTTGATTTTATAAATAAATCATCAAAACAACTATTCAAATCTTTTCCTAAATTAAAGATTCTGCCCACATATTGTGATTATACAAAATTTATTAGACTGCCAAAAAATATATCTAAAACAAAAGTTGGTTTTTTTTTGGGATCATCAATTGGTAATTTCTACAACAAAAAAGAAAAAGAATTTCTTAAAAATGCAAAAAAAACACTTGGTAATAATAGTTTTTTATTTGTGGGCGTTGATTTAATTAAAGAAACAAAAATACTTGAAAAAGCTTATAATGATCCGGGTGGTTTTGCTGCTAGATTTAATCTTAATCTTATAAATAGAATAAATAATGAGCTTAAAACTAAACTGAAAATACGTGACTTTAAATATATTTCTCATTTTAATAAAAAAATTAATGCAGTAGAAGGTTTTTTGTTAAGCATGAAAAATCAAGAATTATTTATTAATAAAAAAAAAATTTTTATAAAAAAGGGTGAAAAAATTCAAACTGAAATATCCAATAAATTTACACTTACTTCTTTTAAAAAATTAGCAAGTTCTTCAGGTTGGAAAGTAAAAAAATACTGGTTTGATAAAAAAAAATTCTACACAATCTTTTTACTCTATGCAAAATAATTCAAATCAAACCCCAAAATATCCAAATTAAATTTTTTCTAAAATATTTTTTTAGGATTTTTTTATTTTATTGAGTATTTATAAAACTTATTAAAGATAAACAAATTACTAATGGCGAACTTTTAGCCTACATGGGTATAAATGTTTCTCAAAAAGCTTTAGAACTTGGTCGTCAACAAAATCCATCCTTAGCCGGTGATCCCAATCAAGTCTTGATGAAATATTGATAAAAATTATTATTTAATTAATGAGGTGTCTTGTAAATTATTCACAGAAGTATTTTAATTAAACGCCTACATAACCATCTTCTAAAGCTGCATCGGTAATGTCGTGATAGAAAGATTCTCCAAAACTCCTTAGTGCAAAAAGATTAAATAAATCAATTAAAATGTTAATTCCATGAAAGACTGTACCTACACAATTATTTTTCTTAAAGTTATTTAAGTTAACTGGACATCCTTTTTTTAATATCTCTCTCGCCTGTGAACCTTTAATTTGAATCATGGCTCTTGAATGAGAAATATCTGTGATGGCAAAATTTTCATCGTTGCACTTTTCTTTGATGATTTTAAGAATATTTTCTTTATGGGATACAATGAACCAAGTTTTTGGAGCATTCCAAAGAATTCTTGTTTTTTCATTGGAATTTACTTCCGGACTTTTTTCTGGAAGTTGCAAACTATCAATCCGAATATCTTTCAATTGAATTTTTGATCTTTTGTATTGAACAACCTGAACTATTTTAACATTTTTTATTTCAGAAATTTTAAGTAAGTCATTTTCGTTTTTCTTATGATGATCCCCAAATAAACCTTTTTTATGAATAGATTGTAAGGCTGAAATCCCGGTCATGATCTCACTCTCTCCCCTTTTGGATCAACATAATGTGACGACACTATTTCCACAGCAATGTTTTTGTTGTTAAGTGGAGAAACTGCGTAAAGTTTTTCTCCTATTCTGTTTTTTCCATCTTGAATAATTGCCAAAGAAAATGGATTATTATATTCAACACTCCAACAGGAAGCTGAAACATGACCCAATTTTGGATTTGGTGAGGACGCATTGCCATCTTTAACCAAATGTGATCCCTCCGGAATCGTTGTTTTTTTGTCTAAAGGAATTACTCCAACAACTTTTTCTCTCTTTGGATTTAAAAATGCTTCTCTAGTTAAAGATCTTTTGCCAATAAAATCTTTCTTTTTACTCAACATACCTTCAAGAGAAACATCATAAGGAATCGTCCTGCCATCTAGTTCCGATCCTGCTACATGCCCCATTTCTATTCGTAAAGTAGAAAGAGCTTCTGTGCCATAGGGTTCAATATTCATTTCTTGACCAAATTCAATTATTTTTTCCCACATAAATGTTCCGTAACTAGATTCCACATTTATTTCGTAAGCTAGTTCTCCTGAAAACGAAATTCTAAAAATTCTTGCTGGCACACCAAATAAATCGGATTCCTTGTATCCCATAAATGGTAGTGCTTCGTTTAAAATATTTGTTTCAGGAAAAAGCTTACTTAATAATTCTCTAGAATTAGGTCCAGCAAGCGCAGCTCCTGCCCATTGCTCTGTGGTTGATAAAACATTAACGTTCAACTCTGGCCAAACAACTTGTAAATAATATTCTAAATGGGCCAAAACATTTACTGCTTGAGCTGTCGTAGTCGTCATATGAAAATGATTTTCTGAGATTCTGGTAGTGGTTCCATCATCAAAAACGATTCCGTCTTCACGAAGCATCACGCCATATCTTGCTTTACCTACAGGCAATTTCATCCAAGCATTAGTGTAAATTCTATTTAAAAATTCAGCAGTATCTGGACCTTTAATATCTATTTTTCCTAGAGAAGTAACATCGCATACCCCTACATTTTTTCTTACGTTGTTTGCTTCGCGTTTTGCTGCTTCTTCCAAACTTTCGTTGTCTTGTTTATAGTAACGAGGCCTGAGCCATAATCCAGCATCAACAAAGACTGCATTATTCTTTTCATGCCATTCATGCATTGGAGATTTTCGGGTTGGACGATAATGTTTTCCTACTTCTCTGCCAACAATCGTACCAATTGTTACTGCAGTATAAGGTGGCCTAAATGTAGTGTGACCCACTTCAGGAACTATTTTGCCTTCAATATTTGAAACTAATTGCAAACCATTTAAGTTACTTGTTTTTCCTTGATCTGTTGCCATGCCCAACGTCGTGTATCTTTTTACATGTTCGATGGATCTAAACCCTTCTCTTACCGCTAATTCTATATCTGACACAGCTACATCATTTTGAAAGTCTACAAATCTTTTATAATGTTTGTTCTTGGGAAGTGGCATACACCAAAATTTATCATGCTCTCCATAACTTCTTTCATTAGAAGTGGGTGCTGTACTTTTTGAGTTTTTATTAGTTATTTTATTTGATAATTCAAAACCTTTATTAAATCCATCTTCTAAAGCTTGTTTTAAAGTAAATGACCCATTTGCAGATCCGATCGTGCTCTCCTTTTGACGTGACTGACTTGGAATAAACGCATCAATCGTTTCGTTGAATTTTAGTTTGTTTCCTGATTGTGAGGAGAGATGAACTGTTGGTGTCCAGTTACCAGAAACACAAATACAATCACAAGAGACCTCCTCTAAATTTTCATAGCTAGATTTATCACTATTAAATTTTCCAATTGTTGCTGAATTTACTTTGAGGTGGCCTTTTGTATTAGCGATTCCATGAGAAAATTTAATGTCAATATTTAAATTTTTTGCTTCACTTATAACAGAACTATCAGAGTTTGTTCTTGTATCAACAACGAGTGGATTAATTCCATTTTTTTTAAACTCTATGGCTGTATCGTAAGCACTATCATTATTAGTAAAAATAATTGGTTTCCTACCAACAAGGACCCCATAAACTTTCAGATATTCCTTTGCTGCAGAAGATAATAAAATTCCTGGCCTATCATTATTACCAAAAATCAATGGTCGTTCTAAGGATCCTGTGGAAATAACAATTTCTTTTGCGCGTATGTACCAAAGTTTTTGTCGAGGTGTAAATTTATTTGGGTTTTCAATATGATCTCTAGTCTTTTCAAACATTACCATCATGTTGTGATCATAATAGCCAAAAACCTGCGATCTATTTTTTACGATAACATTTGGCATAGACTTGAGTTGAGAAATTGCTTCATCAGCCCATTCTTTTCCTTTTTTATTTCCAATCGTTACTTCGTCGACTAGTAAACTTCCACCAAATCGGGATTTATCTTCTGCTAAAATAACTCGAGCCCCATTTTTTGCAGCAGCTAAGGCACTTGCCAATCCGGATGGTCCTGAACCAGCAATTAAAACATCACAATATTCATACTTGTGTTCATATCTATCTGGATCGGGTTTAAGTGGAGCTACACCCAGCCCTGCCGCCTTTCTGATAATAGGTTCGTAAACTTTATACCAAAAGCTTTTAGGCCACATAAATGTCTTGTAATAAAAACCAGCCGGAAAAAATTTTTGAAACAAATTATTAATTGCCCCAAAATCAAAAGAAACTGATGGCCAACAATTTTGACTTTTTACTATAAGGCCTTCTACTAATTCAACTTCAGTCGCATTAGCATTGGGTTCTGTTTTAGCTCCTTTATATAATTGAACCTTGGCATTGGGCTCGTCAACACCCGCTCCAAAAAACCCTCTGGGTCTATGATATTTAAAACTGCGACCCACTAGATGAATTCCATTAGCCAATAATGCCGATGCAAGTGTATCTCCCTCGTAACCAAAATATTTTTTTCCATTAAAGGTAAATGAGATTTTTTTATCCCTATTAATATAACCAATATTATCTAATCGATACTTCTGGGACATAATAATAACTACAATTCCTCATTTAATTTTGCTGTCTTAAAAATTTCATGTGTTGCGGTATTTCTTGAAACCTTGAACCACTGTCTACAACCTGCAACGTGGTGCCATAATTCGGAATGATTGCCTCTAGGATTTTCTCTATAATAAACAAAATCATCCCATTCCTTATCCGAAACTTCTTTTCCTAGCAGAGGTCTTTTAATATTAGCATCGCCCCCATAAGAAAATTCATTTTGAGATCGTTTTCCGCAATAAGGACATTTAATTTCTAACATCTGCTACCCTATCCAAGTTTTTGTACCCACGCCCTTTTCATCAATTAGATGACCGCTATGGAATCTATTTAAGTTTAATTTTGAGTTTAATTCGTGAACTTGATCTTGAGCAATTGTATAGGCAAAGGTCCATCCAGAAACAGGGATTGCCTTAAATCCACCATAGCACCAACCGCAATTTAGATAGAGACCCTCAATATGAGTCTTGTCGATTATAGGAGATCCATCCATCGACATATCCATAATGCCACCCCATGTCCTTAGCATTTTTAATCGACTCAAATTTGGAAACATAGCTACACCTTCGGTTAATACATGTTGAAGAGCTGGAAGATTTCCTCTTTGAGCATAACTATTATAACCATCTAAGTCTCCACCCATAACCATTTCACCTTTGTCAGATTGACTACAATAAAAGTGGCCTGCTCCAAAGGTAACCACATGATCTAGAAAAGGTTTCACAGGTTCTGAAACACAAGCTTGAAGAACGTGCGACTCAATGGGTAGTTTCATATTTAGTTTTGCTGCGAGGAGTGACGTGCTACCCGCTACACATAATCCTACTTTATTCGTTTTGATATTTCCTTTTGAAGTTTGCACACCTTGAATTTTTCCATTCTGAACATCAAATCCCGTAACTTCACAGTGCTGAATAATATCTACTCCCATATAATCTGCTTGTCGCGCATACCCCCAGGCCACAGCATCATGTCTAGCAGTTCCTCCTCGTGGTTGCATCAAGGCACCAAAAATTGGAAATCGACATGAAGAGGAAAAATCTGCAAAAGGAATCTTTTTTTTTAATTCTTCTCTGCCTAACATTACTGCATCAATGCCATTTAATCTCATAGAATTACCTCTTCGTCTATATGCATTTAATTGAGCATCGGAGTGTGCAAGATTAATAATACCTCTCGGTGAATACATCACATTATAATTTAACTCTTGACTTAAATTTTCCCAAAGTTTCATGCCAAATTCATAAAAAAGATTGTTGACATCATACATATAATTTGATCTTAGAATTGTTGTATTCCTTCCAACGTTACCTCCGCCTATCCACCCTTTTTCCAATATGGCTACGTTGGTAATTTTTTGTTCTTTCGCAAGATAATATGCAGTAGCTAATCCATGCCCACCCCCTCCTACAATCACAACATCATACTCTTTCTTTGGCTCAGGATCTTTCCAAGCTACTTCCCAGTTCTGGTGATTGCTAAAAGCATTTTTTATTAAACTGAATATGGAATATTTTTGCATAGGAATTACCTTATATGACTCAACCAAATTTTTCTATTTGTAGTAGATATAATAAATAATGTATACATGATGCTTATTTTTGAATATAGGAGTCCAAATGGGTAGTGTAAAATCTGATATTGAAATCGCAAGAGCCGCGAAAATGAAGCCCATCAAAGATGTGCTTACAAAACTCAGTATCCCAGATGAACATAGTGCATTTAGTCCTATGGGACGTCATATTGCCAAATTAAATTTAGAATATATCGATAAATTAAAGGAAAAAAATAGCAATTTAATTTTAGTCACAGCCATCACTCCAACTCCAGCCGGTGAGGGAAAAACTACAACGTCTGTTGGTTTATGTGATGGACTGAATAAAATTGGAAAACAATCTGTTGTTTGTTTAAGAGAACCCAGTCTTGGACCTTCTTTTGGAATGAAAGGTGGTGCAGCTGGAGGAGGTTACGCTCAAGTTGTTCCTATGGAACAAATTAATTTACATTTCACAGGTGACTTTCATGCTATTACCTCTGCTCACAATCTTTTGTCAGCATTAATTGATAATCATATTTATTGGGGAAACAAATTAAATATTGACGTTAGAAGAATTGAGTGGAGACGATTGATTGATTTAAATGATCGAGCGCTTCGATCCATAAATATTAATCTTGGTGGTGTAGCCAATGGTTTTCCTAGAGAAGATGGATTTGATATTACCCCCGCATCTGAGATAATGGCAATTTTCTGCTTATCCAATAACTTGAAAGATCTCGAAAAAAAAATTGGAAATATTACTGTAGCTTATACTCGAGAAAAAAAACCAATCTATGCAAAAGATTTGAATGCACATAAACCAATGACGGTATTATTAAAAGAAGCTATTAGACCCAATGTTACTCAAACCCTTGAAAATAATCCTGCGATTATTCACGGTGGTCCATTTGGTAATATCGCTCACGGTTGTAACTCAATCATTGCAACAAAGACATCCTTAAAATTATCTGAATATGTTGTTACAGAAGCAGGTTTCGGTGCTGATCTTGGTGCCGAAAAATTTCTAAATATTAAATGTCGTAAAGGAGATATTCAACCGAATTGTGTTGTTCTTGTTGCTACTATTAGAGCACTAAAAATGCATGGTGGCGTAAAAAAAGATGATTTAAAAAAAGAAAATATTGAAGCACTTGAAAAAGGTCTACCTAATCTTGAACGGCATATTAATAATATTAAAAAATTTGGTTTAGAAGTTACTGTTGCCATTAACCATTTTATAACTGATACCAACAAAGAAGTTAAAATCATCGAAGAGTATTGTTCTAAACTTGGTGTGAAAGCAAATCTTTGTATGCATTGGGCTAAAGGTGGGGAGGGAACCAAAGAACTTGCAAATCATGTGGTAGAGCTTTGTAAAAAAACAAAAAAAGAGAACTTTAAATTTTTATATTCCAACGATACCAGTCTTTGGGAAAAAATAGAAATCATTGCAAAAGAAATGTATGGAGCAAGCGAAGTAATAGCGGATACAAAAATTAGAGATCAGCTAAAAAAAATGCAAGAGGACGGATTTGGTAAATTACCTATTTGTGTGGCTAAAACTCAGTACAGTTTCTCTACGGATCCCAATTTAAAAGGAGCACCAACAGGCCACGTCTTGCCAATTAGGGAGATTAGACTCTCAAGTGGTGCGGAATTTATAATAGTAATTTGCGGATCTATTATGACAATGCCTGGTCTTCCAAGAGTACCTGCCGCACATTCTATTAAGTTAAATGAAAAAGGCGAAATAGAAGGTTTGTTTTAATTATTTTCTTTAAGATAATTTATCCAATTTTTCAATTCTAGTAAACGAATATCATCCTTAAGTTGGACTTTGGCTTTTTCTATTAAACTAATATGCTGATTAATTTCAGTTTCGTTTTTAAAACTTTTATTATCAATTAGCTTTTTTGATCTATGTTTAATTAATTTAATCATATAATCATAAGGTATTTCAGGATGATATTGTAATCCCCATATTTCTGAGTTTCC
>JYMV01032202.1_pt1 | contig 10909 bp, 9 predicted proteins | sample 338911 | NCBI WGS metagenome assembly JYMV01 (sample SAMN03354496, study PRJNA234377) | hydrothermal vent metagenome | biome: Deep sea; feature: Hydrothermal plumes at the Eastern Lau Spreading Center, Western Pacific Ocean; material: Seawater | place: Tonga | collected 2009 | depth 2000 m m
GCTATATCTTTACCTGAAAGGGATATCGGAAGAGTTTTTTCCTGTATGGAAGTACAGTATTTAAAGTCCGCATCTCTAATGCCCTTTAGAACGACTTTGGGAATAGGAAGAGATTCAAATGTAATCTGGTTCAATTATTGCTCCACGCTGTGGAATAAGGAGAGTATTGAGTTCCAAAATAACAGTAAAATTAGGGAAGGATTTTCAATACAATAGGTTAGAATGTTTACGTGACCATTATAGTTTGTCTTTTGGGTTTTGCAACCCTGAAACTCATTTTTCTTGACAGTTTGTAGCCGTAAATGATTGAATGCCGAATTCCGTTTATGGTCGGAGAAACTAATGATTGTTCCTGCCAGTTACTTTAATATTCCTGTGTATGTTGGCCAAGTAAAATAAATGCACTCCCTGGAGTTTTTTTGCTTTAAGTAGTGGTTGTAAAATGGCGGTAGTTAATTGAGAATACCGGTTTTTATGGCTTATTGATAATTCTGAATTGATGTAAAGAGGTAAGTTTTGATTAAGCACGATATTGTTATCGTTGGTTCTGGCTTAGCTGGTATGAGGGCTGCCTTGGAAGTTTGTGAGGGATTAGATGTCGCAGTTTTGAGTAAAGTATATCCTTCGCGTTCTCATTCTGGAGCTGCGCAAGGAGGGATAGCAGCCGCACTGGGGAATTCTGAACCTGATAGCTGGGAGGAGCATCTTTACGACACGGTTAAAGGGGGCGATTTTTTGAGTGATCAGGATGCGGCGGAGGAGTACGTTAAAGCCGCCCCGAGAGTAATTTATGAACTAGAACATTTTGGCTGTGTGTTCAGCCGGACCCCCGATGGGAAAATTGCACAACGTAGCTTTGGGGGACATTCTAAGCCTCGGGCATGTTTTTCTGCTGATCGCACGGGTCATGCGATTCTCCATGCTTTGCACGAACAACTTTTGAAACGCTCAAAATCAATTAAAATTTATTCCGAATGGTATATGCATTCGTTGGTTCTTGATGGAGACCGTTGCAATGGAATCGTAGTCAGCGACATCCGTACAGGAGCGATAGAAGTTATGCAGGCTAAGGCTGTAATTTTTGCAACCGGAGGTTATGGACGAGTTTTTAACATTACATCCAACGCGTTCGCGAGCACTGCTGACGGGGTTATGGCGGCTTATCGCGCGGGTATTCCGTTGGAAGATGCCGAGTTCGTCCAATATCACCCCTCTGGGCTTTACCGGCAAGGGATTTTGTTTTCTGAGGCGGCACGAGGTGAAGGAGGCTATCTGCTTAACGGTGAAGGTAAGCGATTTATGGAAAAATACGCTCCTTCGCGAATGGAGCTAGCCCCCAGAGACATTGTTGCGCGTGCCGAGCAAAGCGAGATGGATGCGGGACGTGGGGTCGATGGGAAGGATATAATTCATCTTGATCTTAGACATTTGGGGGAACCCCGCATCATGGAACGCCTACCGCAGATTAGACAATTAGGAATTGATTTTATTGGTGTCGACTGTGTTAAGGATCCCCTGCCCATCCAACCCACAGCTCACTATTCGATGGGAGGCATTCCGACCGACAAGTTCGGGCAAGTTATTTTTGATGCTGAAAGAACCCCCGTGAAGGGATTTTTTGCCGCTGGCGAATGTTCCTGTGTTTCAGTTCATGGAGCAAACCGCCTTGGAACCAATTCGCTTTTGGATGCAGTAGTTTTTGGTGAGCGTGCGGGTCGTGCCGCCCTTGAATACGCGAAAAATATTGGTCATGCTCCTATTAATGAAAGCCATGAAAAAACTAAGGTGTTGGGGTTATTTGAAAATGTTTTTCAAGGGGAGGGTAATGAGAGCTATAACGATATTAGAAATGAAATGAAAATAATTATGACCGAGAACTGCAGCGTTTTCCGTGACGCAGAGGGGTTGAAAGTTTGTATTGATAAAATTAAAAACCTTCAAGAGAGGTTTAAAAATGGAAAGATCACTGATAAGGGTAAATTGTTCAACACAGAAATTTATGAAATCTTAGAGCTTAGAAATATGTTAAGTATGGCTAAAATCATTGCTAATGGGGCTCTTAACCGAAAAGAAAGCCGTGGGGGGCATTATCGAACAGACTATCCCAAACGTGATGATGAGAATTTTTTAAAGCATAGTTTGACATATAAGACGGATGAGGGTATGGAAATCAAATACAAACCGGTGGTGATCACGAAACATCAACCAGCAGAAAGAACGTATTGATGATTACATTCAAGATCAAAAGATATAATCCAGAGAAGCAAGCCGAGCCCTACTTTGAAGATTTCCAATTGGATGTCCAGGAGGATTTGACACTACTAGATTGTATGAACAAGATTAAGTGGACTTTGGACGGTAGCTTAACCTATCGAATGTCCTGCCGCAGTGCCATATGCGGATCTTGCGCCGTGAAGGCAAACGGCCATGCCATCCTTGCTTGCCAGCGGCAAGCCCGTCACTTGGTCAAAGATGACGATACCATTGTTTTAGAACCGCTAGGGAATATGAAACCGATCAAAGACCTAGCCGTTGATTTCAAGCCTTTCTGGGATAAAGTTGATAAGGTTAGTCCTTATTTGCAACCCGGCAAAAAAGCTCCGGAAAAAGAAACAAAACAATCACCGGAACAATTCAAACTCATTGACGATGCGAGTACATGCATAATGTGCGGGGCATGCTATTCCGATTGTGACGTTCTAGAAGTAGATGACAATTTTTTGGGTCCGGCGGCACTCGCCAAGGCGCAACGATTTGTTCAGGACTCTCGTGACGGGAAAACCTTGGAACGTGTAAAGGAGTTGAGCAAGCCGGGTGGAATCTGGGATTGCACCCACTGCGCAGAATGTGTTGAGCGTTGTCCCAAGCCGGCACGTCCTTTTGACCGCATTAAGGAAATCATGACCGTCGCGTTGGAGCAGGGTGTTACCAACAACAATGGCGCCCGTCATGCGCTGTCGTTTGCCAAATCGGTGAAATCCAGCGGCAGGCTCAATGAAAACGTCATTCCCGTTGAATCGGTTGGTTTTTTCAACTTTAAAGGATTGTTTGATTTGTTACCGGTTGGGTTGCGCATGTTTTTTAGGGGGAAAAATCCTCCAATTTTGCATAAGTCTATTGAAGAGATCGAGGATGTTAAGCGGATTTATATGGAGTTGAACGAGTGATGAAATTTGCTTTGTTTACAGGATGCGTGGCCAAAGGCGCTACCCGAGAACTAATGCTTTCAACGATGAAATCCGCTGAGGGACTCGGTATAGAATTCATCGAAATGAAAAGTGCTGCATGTTGCGGCGCCGGGGTGGTTTCTGAAAAAAATCCACTTTTGGCAGACGCGTTAAATGCTCGCACTATTGCTATCGCTGAAGAACAAGATTTGGATCTTGTTACTATCTGTTCTACCTGCCAAGGAATTTTGAAAAAAACAGAATATCATGTTGATTCTGACTCTGCTTATAAGGAAAAAGTTAATAATGTTCTTGAGGAAGGTGGACACAATTACGCTGGCGGGAAAATAAAAATTCAACATTTCGCCAATGTACTTGCTACGGAGGAAGGATTAAAACTCTTACGGGATAAAGTGAAGCGTCCATTAACAGGACTCAAGGCAGCGGCATTTTATGGATGTTATGTTTTGCGTCCGTCGGAGTTGTCTTTATACGAAGATCCTGATGACCCCACAGGGATGGAAGAGATTTTTGAAATCTTAGGTGCTACACCAGTTTACTACGACAGTCGCACTAAATGCTGCGGATTCCCTATTATCATGATGAACAAGGATGCTTCACACGACATGGCAGGTAATGCTCTTATCGATGCGATCGACAGAGGAGCTGATTGCGTGGTAACTGGGTGTCCCTTGTGTCACCTAAGTCTCGATGCCTATCAACCTGAGATAGATAAAATGAATAAAAAGGGTTGCTCGATTCCAATCTTACATTTGCCTCAACTGGTGGCTTTGGCTTTGGGTTATTCGCCTCAGGAATTGGGGATGGATAAGCACATTATCTCTACTACCAGATTAGATAAAATCCTAACCTAGTTCCCGATTCCACACTTGAACTTTCTCGAAGACCCTCTTCCCTCCGGAGGATGTGTTGACTGACTTACAATCTTTATTCAAGAAAAAAATTTTTGTGCTAGTTGGCGGGTTGATTTTATTTTCCACCATTCTACTCATGCCACTTCCAGAAGGGATGACTTTCTCTGGGAAACGTCTCTTCGCAGTTATAGCTTTGATGGCTTGTTGGTGGATTGGTGAAGGGACCGCTATCGCTGTTACGGCACTCCTCCCTCTGGTTCTTTTCCCGTTATTGGGCATCATGTCAAGCAAGCAGGTTGCCCCCAACTATGCTAATCACTTCGTGTTTCTTTTTTTAGGCGGGTTTATGATTGCATTAGCTATGGAGAAGTGGAATTTTCATAAGCGCCTAGCATTATGGATTATTGTCTTGATAGGAACAGGAGTAAAACGGATCGTTCTAGGTTTTATGATGGCCTCAGCGTTTTTATCTATGTGGATTTCAAATACAGCTACGACCATGATGCTTCTTCCAGTAGGGATGGCGGTTGTGGGACAAGTTGCTCGCCAGTCTACTTTAAATGGCAGGCACGATAAATTTTCTGAGCAACAGGTGATAGAAAGCATGGGACTTGTCCTTATGCTAGGTTTGGCTTACTCAGCTAGTATAGGGGGGGTCGGCACGCTAATTGGTACAGCGCCTAACATTGTCTTTGCGGGATTTTATAAAAACCTTTATCCGGAAAACCCAGAAATTAGTTTTGTGGAATGGATGGCTATGGCGATTCCTGTGGTAATTGTTTTTATTCCTATTGTATGGGTTTATCTTTGCAAGTTTGTATCTCCCATTCCTTTGGGCCAGATTGAATTTGCCAAGAGCAACGAAGATATTATTAAACATGAACTGGTATCTTTGGGCAAAATTACTCGGCCGGAAAAAATGGTTGCTTGTGTTTTTGCCACGACCGCTTTGATGTGGATTTTTCGCAAACCCCTCGAGTTGGGATCAATCACAATACCAGGGTGGTCTAGTTTGTTTTCAAACTCAGAAATGCTTAACGACTCAACCGTGGCAATGATAATGGGTATTTTATTGATGCTTCTTCCTGTTCATTTTGGCCCAGGAGCCATAGATAATGATCATCGTGGGCGCTTTCTTCTTGACTGGAAAACGGTAGAGACACGAATGCCTTGGGGAATATTGTTATTGTTTGGTGGTGGTTTTGCTCTTGCTTCAGGGTTTACCAAAACGGGGTTGACAGGTTGGATTGGGAATCAGTTAGTTGGGCTATCTTCATTTCCTTTATGGGCAGTAGTTTTATGCGTATGTTTGGTCATCACATTTTTAACCGAACTTACTTCCAACACAGCGACATCTACAATTATTTTGCCAGTAATGGGAGCGGCGGCGGTAGTTGCTGGTTTTCATCCATTGATGTTTATGCTACCTGCAACACTTTCGGCATCGTTTGCATTTATGTTGCCTGTTGCGACACCCCCAAATGCCATCGTATTTGGGAGTGGTTGGGTAACTATTCCTGCAATGTCGCGTGCCGGGTTCGCTCTCAATCTCATTGGAGCAGTCCTAGTGACAACACTTGCTCTAGTACTTATCCAAACTTTATTTTTGTAATAGTTCTTAAAACTTTCCGTAGATTAATAAAAGGGAAGAAAAAAATTTTTCCAAAATAATCCTATAGTGTTTTATTCAGATATTCTTGAATGCAACTAATAAAGGAGAAATTTTAAGGGGAAAACATTCGTGAGGTGTCTTGAAATATACTTTGTATCAATACTTAGTTTGTGGGCTTCCACCTAAGTTTTGGGTTTCTGGCAGCCGTGGTTTCGTCTGGGCGAGATACGACAGGCATTTGCGGTGAGTCGTGAAAAACTTCTGGTTTGGTTTCCGCTAGTTCAGCTATTTGTTTCATTGCCTTAATAAACTCGTCGAGTGTTTCCTTTGATTCTGTTTCGGTTGGTTCGATCATCAATGCCCCTTTCACAATTAAGGGAAAGTAGACTGTGGGAGGATGGAAGCCATAGTCAATAAGCATTTTTGCGATATCCATAGTGCTTACCTTGTTTCTAAGTTGATATTTGTCGTTGAATACGCACTCATGCAAACTAGGTCCTTTATAGGGTAGATGGTAGTGTTCGCCAAGCGAAGCTTTGACATAGTTGGCATTGAGAACCGCCATTTCTGCTACCTGTTTGATCCCTTCTGGCCCGAGCGATCTGATGTATGTGTAAGCTCGAACGAGGATGCCAAAGTTTCCATAAAAGGCTTTCATTTTTCCAATACTACTAGGGCGGTCGTGGTTCAATATGTATTTTCCGTTTTTGTGTTCGATGGTTGGCTTTGGTAGAAAGGGTTCTAGTTTGCTGACAATACCTACAGGACCAGCACCGGGTCCTCCACCGCCGTGAGGGGTGGAGAATGTTTTGTGTAAATTGAAGTGTAAAACATCTATTCCCATAGTGCTTATTTTTGTTTTCCCCATTACTGCATTTAGATTAGCTCCATCACAGTAAACCAAGCCACCCTTTTTATGAACGATTTCGGTAACCTTTAAAATATCGGTTTCGAACATTCCTAAAGTGTTTGGATTGGTTAGCATGACGGCGGCGGTTTCTTCATCCATGATGGATTCAAGTTTTTTCGGATCAATGAGGCCTCGTTCATCTGACTGTATTTGGATCACACTATATCCGCATAAGTTTGCAGTAGCAGGGTTAGTTCCATGGGCAGAGTCGGGTAAGATAACCTTTTTTCGTTGTTTTCCTTGAGATGAATGATACGCGTGGATCATGAGCATTCCTGCCAATTCACCATGTGCTCCGGCCGCGGGTTGTAAGCTTACATGCGCCATACCACTAATTTCTTTAAGGTATTCCTGTAGTTCAAACATAAGCTGAAGACTACCCTGCGATAGGGTTTCAGGCGTGTATGGGTGATGTTGTGCGAACCCAGGAAGAGAGGCGGTTTCGTTGTTGACCTTTGGATTATATTTCATCGTGCAGGAACCAAGCGGGTAAAAATTAGTGTCGATGCTAAAGTTCCATTGTGAGAGCCTTGTGAAGTGTCGAACGACATCGAGTTCTGTTAGTTCGGGAAAATTTGCGATTGGATCACGAATTTCTGCAGCAGGAAGAGTCACTTCAAGTTCCACTTCAGGAACATCACATTTTGGGAGCGAGTAGGCAACGCGACCCGGTGACCCCATTTCAAAAAGTAGCGGCTCGTTAAAAACCAGTCCTTTTATTCCTGTTGACGAATCGTTTAATGCCTGATAGATCGGTTTACTCATCACGATGCTTAATTAATGATGATTTCTATTAGTAATTGTAAGTTAATGCTAAGTATATATCTACCAGCGATCTAACTTTGAATTGTTCAGTTTCGGAAAAACGGAAAGTTTTTTTCAAAAATAGGTTAATAGATCAAGGTACATTATATCGTTTTGCGATCCGGAATGTTAGTTAGTAATTGGTTAATTTTATTTAGTACTATTTCGGGTGATAGGGTATCTGAGTTTTTTTCTTCGAGTAAGATATGCGGAATATTGATCGGCCCCCAACGCTCGGTTTCGCCATGTTTAAAAATCACCACTACAGGTGTTTCCACTGCCGAAGCAAAATGCATTATGCCGGTATGATTACAAAACAGGAGGTCGCTTTTTTTTATGGCTAGCGCTAACTCTTTAATTAGAAGAATTGGTAAGCGATCAATTTTCGGGTTTCCCCGTTTATTGATGCGGTTTATTAATGGTTCTTCGCCTGGGCCACATATAAACAAAACTTCTGCTTTTTTTGAACTGGATAGTCTTTCTGCCACGATTTGAAAGTTCTCTGTTTCCCATCCCCATTTTTCGATACGCGTTCCAGGTTTTATCAGCACGAGTGGGAGTTCTGGATATTTGCGCAGCGTATTTAGCATGGTAGTGATTTTTTTTTCTTCATCTTTACTAAAGTACAGGCGTGGAGACTTTGAGCTTATTGCCAACCCCACGTGATTTAGCAGCTCGAGGTTATTTAAACTTTCGTGGTGATGTTGGTTGCCTATAGGTAAACGAACATCGTAGAGCCAGGTGGTTTCATCGTGGGCGTAGCCTATTTTATATTTGGCTTTGCTGATTAGGGCAAGAAGCGAAGCAATTACGCTAAATTTTTTGTTTAGTGTGAAGGCAATATCAAATCTATTATGTCGAAGTTGCTTGATGGTGGTTCCAAGATTTTTGAGGTCAAAGGGAATTATTTCGTCTACATTCGGATTGTTAGTTAGGATGGGAACATTGCTGCGGCTTACTACTGCGCTTACTCGGAGATGCGGAAATGATTTTTTGATGGATTCGTAAACGGGTGTTGATAAAACGACATCCCCTAGTCGATCTGGTCTTATCACCAATACAGATGAGACAGAGGTGAAGTTTATAGGAAGAGGAGGAGATTTTTTTTTGCTAGAAAACAACCTAATAATGGCCCATAGGACATGCTTTGCGATACGTTCTGTTTTGCGAGCCAGTTCGGCCATAAGGTTTGTTTCGCCAAGTGGCAGTGCGTTTAGGGCAATGGTTGCGCTTGATCGGTGAGCATGATAGGAATGTCATCCTGAATGAGATATCTTAGCTTGCATACGTTGCAGTCAAGACCGTCCTCTTTAGGGGTTAACTCTAAATCTCCTTTGCACTTTGGGCAAACCAGAATTTCTAAAAGTTCTTTGTCAAAAGCCATCGTATTACCTTTATGTTTAATGAGTTGAGCGTTGAGAGGAGATTACCATCTTAACGTGTTCAGAGGCTAATGTTTTTGTCGCTTCAAACACGTTTTGTACGGTTATTTTGTCCATGCATTCGGTTGTTCCTAGGGGACATTGACGCTCCCAGCAGAAACTACAATTTAATTTGTGAAAAACTGCTCCATGATTTTTTGAGTAGGCCCCGTTGCGGTTTGGATCAGTCGGTCCCCATACCGAAACAGTTGGAACACCTAATGCCCAGCAAATATGAAACGGTCCCGAATCGCTTCCTACAAATAAAGAAAGTTTTTTGTATAGTCCGATAGACTCGGCGATCGTGGTCGCAGGTGCTATCCACGACTGTTGTTTCATGGAATCGGCGATGTTACGGACCATTTCTTCTTCCCCTGGTCCCCAAGTCAGAAGGACGGAGAAACCCAACTCTTCTGTTAGTCGGTCGGCGAGCTGAGCGTATCGTTCTACGCTCCACAGTTTGGTCGGAAACCCAGCCCCTGGGTTGATGCCGGCTATAGGTTTTTCTCCGAGCTTGTTATTTTTCTTCATAAAGGCTTCAGAGATATGCTCATCCTCCGCACGGATGGGTATCGAAAACTCCACTTGAGATTGAAAGTCTCCTAGGACGGAAAGCTGGGACAGGCAGCGGTCTACTATATGCTCACCAGCAGAAAGATATTGGCTAGGTTTATTGTTAAACCAGGCATTTATTTTTTCTCGACAGTTGTCGCGGTGGAATCCTGCTCTATTAGGTGCGCCCGTCATGCGGGCAATGAATCCGGTTTTAATGAGACCTTGTAAGTCAAAGGTCCAGTCAAACCGGTGTTCCTTTAATAATTTTCTTGTTTGGCAGATTTCGTTCCAAGACTTTGTGTTTAAATTTTTGCGCCAATATTTAGTACGGACTGGAATTACCTCGTCAAGGTCTGGATTGCATTTGATCAAGTCCTGGAAACTTTCCTCGATTATCCATGCGATATAAGCGTTGGGATGATTTGTTCTCAGCGTTCGAAGGAAGGGCAAGGCGTGAACAATATCGCCGATAGAACTCAACTTAATGATTAGAAATTTTTGTTTCAGCGTGTTCATGGTCTGTTAGGTTGGAAAACTTATTTTTAAAAATATCCAATATATTGAGGTAAAAATATTTGTATCCCATGTAGCCGATCAGGATACCACATAAGGCGCCACTCAAAACATCCGAGGGGTAGTGTACTCCAAGGTAAACCCTCGAGTAAGCTATCAGCAAAGCCAAAATGTATAAGAGAAATGAGAAGTTCTTATAAGCACAAGTAATGACAGTAGCAAATGTGAATGAGTTTACCGCGTGATTAGAAGGAAATGAAAAACTGTTCGAACAACTGGCAATATCTTTTATATTTGGAAGGACGTGGCAAGGTCTGTCGCGCGCGATTAGTTCCTTCAATGTTGCCCCTAAAAAATCTGAAATAGATACCGCTAAAGCAGCTGCTAGAACCAATGCTAATCCACGCATTCTTCTGAACCAGAGAAAAACCACCAGACATACAGCCCCAGGCCATATAAAGTTCTGTTTAATAGAAATGAACTGCATGAATTTCAGGAATATTCGAGATTGAAAATGCGTGTTGATCCAGTAGAATAATGAAATGTCTAACTCGGAAAGAATGGCTTGATCCTCTTGAAAATTTGAGTGATACGAGTGCCAGTTAAGATTTTATTGACTTTGAAAGAGGTAGTCAAACGATTTGTGGAAGAGGGGTTTTTCTAGACCCTCCTCTTGCATAAATGAATCACCTGCGAAGGTATAGATTTTAATGGCAAAACAAAATAAAAATGCTTTGGTTGTTTTTGCCCGCGATCCTTTAGTCGGACAGGTTAAAACACGCCTCAACCCATTTTTAGACTTGCAAACAACTTGTGAGCTGTATACTTGTTTTCTTTCTGACACCCTTGACACGATCCGCGCGGTAGAATCTGCGGATTACTTTATCGGGATTTATCCTTCGAGCACCTCGGGATATTTTGAGAGATTGGATCCCCTCTTATCCGTGAGTACTTTTATTCAGGAGGGGAAAGATCTCGGCGATAGAATGAAAAATACTTTTTCTGCAAGATTTTCTGAAGGTTATGAGCAGGTTGTTATTATAGGAACTGAC
>JYMV01031329.1_pt1 | contig 10908 bp, 15 predicted proteins | sample 338911 | NCBI WGS metagenome assembly JYMV01 (sample SAMN03354496, study PRJNA234377) | hydrothermal vent metagenome | biome: Deep sea; feature: Hydrothermal plumes at the Eastern Lau Spreading Center, Western Pacific Ocean; material: Seawater | place: Tonga | collected 2009 | depth 2000 m m
GCCCCAACGCCTAGCAAACTGGGATTGAGTTAATAAGTCGTCTTCTATTGATTTGTCCACTAGTTATATAGGAAGAGTCTAGCTGTTTTTCGCCGCTACGTACCCGCAACGGAACCTCCTAGGAAGTACCTTTTTGATTTAAACCTTATCTCTTCACACAAGACAGACCAACACTATATTCCCATGCGCACGTTAGTACTTGGTTTTGACAATGGATAACTGGGACATCTTTAACATGCCCTTTTTTATAATTCATAGTCCCAACGGCTGAGCAAACAAATGACTCTGGTTCTTCTGGCTTACTATATGCACTCACTTCCCCATGCATCAACACAAACATCAATCCCGCCCCAACTAACATTGTTCCTAAACCGAATAGATATTTATTCATTGGTTTCTCCTTTATTTAAAGCCACTAACAAAACTTCCTCGTTGTTTTATTTGTAGTCGAAGATCATAAGTACAATGAACCCCACTGTTGTTAAAACTGTCATCCAAATCATGAATTTGAACATACTTTAAATCCCCCTAATTTTAAGTTCGCTCCCGCATTATACCCTCCTCATTCCCCACCTTGCCCATCCCCGCCAACTAGCATAAAATAACTGCATTGCCAACCATTAAGGGGAATGGTTATGCAAAGACATCCAACTCACAAAAACTCACCAGGTTTCACCCTCATAGAACTGCTGATTGTCATTGCGATCATCGGCATTCTGTCTGCCATCGGCATTCCACAATACACTCAATACAAAATTAGAGCTTATGATACTCATTCCAAACAAGCTCTGAAGGATATGCATCTGCTCTGCAATGCTTACTAGTTGGACACCGATGCGCTTCAAGGGTGCGACCTTCCTAAAATCAAAGAAGTTACTTACGGTTTTAACCAGAACACAGATGTTGTAGCAACCCTTCCTTCCTCGCCGCTCGATAACTTCTGCGCATCGGCGAAACACAACAGCAGTCCCAACACCTACAGTATCGATAGTGCGGCATTAATAAGTTCGGGAGTACCTGCAGTGGGGCTGGCGGGTCAGTACGAACCCCTGTCCCCGGTGGGGAAGTATGGAAGATGTGGTCTAGTAGATATTATTATAGCAATATCTGCACTCAACCCAGGCGCACAAGTAGGGGTCGACTCAGACGGCGATGGACGTGCCTTCGGACCAAAAACCCAAATCTTTTGGTATGATGGTAATCTTACTAACATCACTAGGGAGCAGATCGTAGCGAAACAGGCAGAGTTGAAGGCAATTTGTGAAGCGGATCCTATGACCGTAAAGTATGGAATGACTAGGGAGGAAAGAAACATAACTAAAGCCGGCTACTTTGATAAACTTTACGATGGTAGGAAACTGATTTCAGATGACAGAAAAGCTGAAATCGCAAATTGCTATGGACCTCGTAGTGAATGGACATGTTAATGCCTGTTACAATACTTTTTCTTCAAACCTCCACAGCAGGAGCCGAGAAATCCTTGTTGCACTTCACATTCCCGCCAAATGTCATAACATAGCCCCCCAGTGCCAGCCATCATCAAGGAATGACCATGCTAAAACATTCAACTCACAAAAGTGCAAAAGGCTTCACACTCATAGAACTGCTGATCGCTCTACCCCCCACCTCCAAGTAGGAGTCCCATGGGTATGCCCTCCTTAATATATGTATGGGTTGTCTGGGAGAAAATTTAATAAAACTAAGGAGAAAGATCATGTTATATGCATTCGTGGAATTGTAGAGATTGAAAAGGTGATTTAGAATAAAAGCTGTTTGCTTTTCTAAGTTTATTTTCTAAGTGGCCAATTGGTATGCTTGAATCAATTAACTTTAATTTTTTTCCGCTCAAATAGTGCATCCAAAATAGGACATTCGGGTACCACTTTCCCCCCGCATTGTGAAGAAATTTTAGCAAGAATTTTTTCCAGCTTTTTTAAATCCAAAATCTTTTGATGAATATTTCCTAGGTGATGAAGAGTGATAGCTTCCACCTGCTGACAAGTATGTCCCCCCCCATCAATTAGTTTCAAGAGGGCTCGGATATCCTCAAGCGAAAATCCTAATTCCCTGCCACGACGAATAAATACAAGCCGCTTTAAATGGTTTTCACTATAAATTCGGTGTCCGCCTTCCGTTCTAGGAGGTTTCGGGAAGATTCCAATCTTTTCATAATACCTGATTGTCTCAATCTTACAATTAGTTTGCGTGGACAAAAGCCCAATGCTTAGGGTTTTTTCTTGAATTGGCATAATAATCCTTGAACCTATAGTTACTACAGGTTCTATATTGTAAATCAAAAATGGTTTTTATGGAAATGTGAATCTAGGCAATAGACAAATCAAATTTTCGGGAGGCAACCATGGATAACGCAAAGATTGACCAAGAAATTTCTTCAGCTTTTGGACTTGATATCTCCCCCATAGCAATGGCCCTTGTAGATAACCAACCACAAGGTGTGGAAACTATGGAGGAGGAGGTTCCATCCTTTTGTACTTTTTGGCGCATGGCAGAGAAAAAATCATTCTATGCCCCGGCAAATAAACATTATAACTGTCCAATAGGGGCCATGGTTTTAGGATTCGAGATGCCCAAAGAAGTACAAGATCAACTGGGTGGATTGGTAAAAAAGATGTGCGAATGCTCTTACCTGTCAGAAGATGAGCCAGCAAATATCCCTACCATCACTGAAAAAAAGGCCGGCGTGGTTTATGGACCCTTAAAAGATTTCCCAGTGGCACCTCAATTAATCTTAATGTGGCTAAAACCTTCACAAGCGATGATTTACAACGAAGTTCTGGGATGCTGCAAATGGTCTGGAAGCATGGATTCTATGGCCTTGGGTCGTCCAGCTTGTGCTGTGATTCCAACCACCCTGAATAAATCGCCCTTTGGGATGTCCCTAGGCTGCACAGGAATGCGTACTTTCACGGAAGTCAGTGATGATCATATTCTTGCCACACTCAATTGCGCAGAAATAGATTCATTTCTGACGAGTCTCCAAACGACTCTGTCAGCAAATAAGGAAATGAAAGAATTTTATACTGATCATAAAAATAAAATCACAGGATAAATTTCATCCATGAATGAGTCTTGGGTGTTAAGTGTCGTCCTCCACAAAATTTGTTTAACTGATAATTGGGAGGGTAAACGAAAAAGGAATAAGTTTTTTCGGATATGCAATTATTGGATGGGGGCACGCAAAACTTCAATAAAGGAGGGCATTTTATGCAAAAAAGAAAAGTTGAAATTTTTACAAGTGGTTGTCCAATTTGTGAGTCCACTGTGGACCTTGTAAACAAGTTAGCTTGTCCGTCATGTGAAATAATTATTTATGATTTAAACAAAGATAATAAAAATGAAATTCGCAGCAAGGCAACTGTCTATGGAATTGAAAGGATTCCCGCTGTTGCTGTGAATGGGAAATTGCTGGAATGCTGTGATATGAGTTCCGTTTCTGAAAATATATTAAGACAGGCAGGGGTAGGGAGCGCATAAAGTTTATTCCTATGGGATTCAACTTAGGATCAGTGGCTTGGGCAGTCTTGTTGGCGACGGCCTTTACTTTCCAAATGTGAGTACTTTCTCAAAGGTTTTTTCTAATGTCGTTCGTTTACATGAAAATTCTTGAATCCCGTCCTGAGCGATACGATATAGGGATGGGTCTTTTGACCCTAGGAACGCTGACAAAAATAAAACAGCAAATAGCCGAACATACCCATCTCGGAGATCAAGTCCTCGACTTAGGTTGTGGTACCGGAACATTGGCACAAATGTGTATTGAACGAGGAGCACAGGTAACCGGGGTGGACGCAAACAACGGTATGCTTTCAGTGGCGAAAAAAAATTCTCCCACCGCAAACTACCTTAACATTAGCCTGAGCAATTTGGATGAGCATTTGGCGGATGAGTCGTTCGATATTGTTTTGAGTACACTTACTTTTAGCGAACTAACCCGAGCAGAGAGGATTCATGTATTGAAACAGATCAAAAGAATACTGAGAAATAAAGGGAAAGTTCTTATCGGCGATGAAATAATCCCCGAAAACATTTTTGCAAAATGCTTTTACTATACATTCAGGTTGCCTATGCGGCTTCTTACTTGGATCATAACTCAAACCACAACTAACGCCATCTCCAGTTTTGATGATGATGTCAGAGAAGCAGGTATGAAGATAGTCAACTCCAAATCATTTATGTTTGGGATGTTCATTCTTTTGGAAATTAAAAAATGATTGACTGGATTAAAGACATTTATCAAACACTGTTTCGTTTTGCCAGATTCCCATGCGAACCCGAAACCGTTCCAATTGGAAACCCCGATAAATCTTCTCCGGTTCTAGTCACTTGTAATTTTGATTATACGGTCAGACACCTAAAGAACTATTTGGAAAAAGAGCAGTTGGACTGTTTCCTCCTGGTTGTCAATACCAAAGGCACTAACGTCTGGTGTGCAGCCGCAGAGGGAATTTTCACTACAGATATAGTTCTTTCCCATTTGAAGGTTTACAATGTTGGAAAACTTGTCAACCACCATCAGTTGATACTGCCACAATTGTCTGTGGCTGGAGTAAAAAGAAAAGAACTTCAAGAACATGGTTGGGAGGGTATATATGGCCCAGTTTATTTCGCTGACTTAAAGGAATTCTTAAATAATGGTCTGACTAAAAATAAGGATATGCAGGCCCTGGAATATGGGTATTGGGAGAGATTTAAAATGGGCCTCAGTCACGCTGTGTTTTGTACTCTGGTTTGTATAGTTCCAATATTTCTCTTTGCTTCAGATTATTGGATTCAAGCAATCGTTTTAGTCTGGTACTTCGCTTTCTGTATGCAATTGATTGAGCATTTCATTCCATTCACTAGATTGCTATACAAAGGTCTAGTACTTTCCTTGCCCATCTTGGCCCTTACGCTGACTTCTGTAAAAGACCCTGTTTTAAAAATACAGGTGACAATGGGGATTGTTGCCTTGGGCGCCTATATTGGATATGATGCGCAAGGTCACTCACATTTAGGGCAAAACCAGCAATCCGGGAAGCTTTTTACTATGATATTCTCTTTTTTGGCTTTGGTTTATGGAGGCACGTTGTTGCTATGAAAAAATATGTGGATTGGGACAAGATAGAAGAGGAAACAGTTTCAGCGGAGGAAGCCTGTGAATGCACGAGAAGCAAATTGCAATCACTTATAGATTTCGTGGTGGAATTACTCCCAAAAAAAAAGGAATCTTCTTGTTGTGAGGAAATGAATTCAACAGATAAAAGCCAATCCAATGACAACTGACACATCAAGCACAGCAAAAAAGATCGTAACTTCAATTTGTCCCACCTGTGGTTGCTCTTTAATTCGACTGGGGATAGGTTCAGACCGCTGGACAAAGACTAATTATGAAGGCAAAGAATATTTCTTTTGCTGCCAAGGCTGCACCGACCTATTTAACGAGGAACCTCCAAAATATCTTGAAGAAACCAAAGATTTGGTTGTTTGCCCCACCTGTTTGGCAGAAAAACCGCTGCAGTGGACTGTGCGCATGGTAATTGCCGGGTGGGAAGTATTTTTTTGCAGATGCCCCTACTGCCCAGAAGAGTTCCAAAAAGATCCAGGTCAATACGTTAAGCGTTTACAGGGTGAGATCCCATATGATGGCGTGTTTGGGCAGGCTGGTTGTTGTTCCACGTAGACTTAGCTTCAAATGCCACTCCAATGCCACTCATAACAAAAAATGGCTACGCCCTGAACCGTAACCCATTGTTTTAAATGGTCGGGGCGAGAGGATTTAAATCTCCGACCCCTTTCCCCAAACTAGATCACATTGATTCTTGAACTATAAAACTACTTTAATGAAGCTGAATGATCACGTTTTTAATTTGGGTATAGCTTTCCAGTGCGTGAACGCCCATTTCTCGGCCGTAGCCGCTTTGCTTGTAACCTCCGAAGGGAGCATTAGCATCGAAAATGTTGTGGCAGTTTACCCATACAGTACCAGCTTTTAATCCTCGAGCAACCTTATGGGCCTTATTGATATCACTAGTCCACACGCTGGCCGCCAACCCGTAATTGGTTTCATTGCTACGCGTGATAACCTCGTCTAAATCTTCAAATGGCGCTGCTACTAAAACCGGACCAAAGATTTCTGCCTGAACAATTTCCATATTAGGTTGGATTTTCTCGAAAATGGTTGGATTAACGTAGCAACCTGATGACATATCTCCGCTAGGTGAATCACCACCCGTTAGAATTTTTGCACCCTCATTTTTGCCGGAGTTTATGAAATTTAAAACTCGGTTTTTTTGTTCAGTGGAAACAAGTGGCCCCATCTCTGTTTCTGGATGCATGCCTGGTCCTAACTTTATTTTATTGGCTTGCTCCGACACGCGACCTATTAATTCGTCGTAAACATTTTTGTGGACTAAGAGCCTAGACCCGGCGCAACAACACTGGCCATGGTTGAAAAAAATTGCGCCAGCTACGCCGGTCGCTGCCACATCGAGGTTGGCATCAGGGAAGACTATACTTGGCGATTTGCCACCAAGTTCCAAGGATACTCGTTTAAGGTTTCCAGCTGAAGCTTTAACAATTTCATGTCCGACTTCCGTGCTTCCCGTGAAGGCCACCTTGTCGACTCCCTTGTGAGAAGAAAGAGCAGCCCCTGCTTCTGGGAATCCTGTTACGATATTAACTACGCCGTCAGGAAATCCAGCCTCGGCGAAAAGGTCCGCCAGACGGAGTGCCGTTAACGGTGTCTGTTCCGCTGGTTTGAGGACCACGCAATTACCCGCAGCAAGGGCTACGCCCAGCTTCCAAGCTGCCATGAGTAGTGGAAAATTCCAGGGAATAATTTGTCCGACAACCCCGATTGGCTCACGCAGTGTAAAATCAAAAAAGGAGGCACCGGGTGCATAGGGAACACTAATATCCAATGTTTCCCCATGAATCTTAGTAGCTAGTCCTGCGTAGTAACGGAAATGATCTACCGTGAGTGGAATATCTGCAGCACGTGAAATTGTCAATGGCTTTCCATTGTCAAGGGTTTCAAGCTGTGCAAACTCTTCAGTGAGTGTTTCGATTAAGTCAGCCAGTTTCCATAGCAACTTCCCTCGTTCAGAAACAGTAAATTTGCCCCAGGGCCCATTTTCAAAAGCATCACGCGCAGCTTGGACTGCTCTATTAATGTCTTCCTTCCCACCTTTTGGGGCGTATGCTATCACAGAATTATTGGCGGGATTTTGTACCTCGAAAGTTTCACCATTAATTGCATCAACGCGTTTACCGCCTATCAGAAGTTTATGTTTTTGACTAAGAAAACTTTGTATTTCCCTAGATGGTTCTATCATGGTTACTGTCATCGCTTCCTCTTAGTTTTATAAGTTTCAAAAGAGAGACACTACGCTTTTATTAAGCGTACAGTGTTTTTCCCAAGTAGCACCTGAAAAATCGTGTCTGATAAATATTTTATAATCAAAATGTATTAAAGTGTCGGTAAGGAGGGTTCATTAGCCAAATCCTCAATGACCTTTGATAAACCTGAAACCACCCTCGCCATATGATCGTAACAGATTTTATCAGGAGTATCTTCCCGGGAATGGTAATAAGGGTACCGGAAAAAAGCCGTATCGGTCACCATGATGGCGGGATAATTAAATTTCCAAAATGACTGATGATCAGACCAGCTGATTCCAGGGATGATTTGAGGAAACGCCACCCCGTCCGAAGGAAACTCCACAAGGTTTCTGAATCGTTTTATAAAATTGTTCAACAACGTTTTGGAACGAAGATTGGAGACAAAAGCAATGAAATTACCCGTGTCGGATTTGAACAGTCCAAGAGGAAAGGGATATTTTTGAGTTCCCTTTTGTGTAGAATAGTAACCTAGCATTTCTAACGAAATCATTCCTTGAATATTCTCCCCTCTTTCTCGACTTCGTTGCGCGTAAACATAACTGCCCATATTTTTTGTGGCGAAAAAAGGTGGCTCTTCGTTGACAAAAGCGACCAGTCGGATTGTCCTTTTTAGTTTTTTTCCAGACAGCAAATTCCCGATTTCCAACAAACCCGCCGTACCTGTCGCGTTGTCGTTTGCGCCAGGCGACCCGATGACAGAATCGTAATGCGCACCTACTAAAATGATTTCACCCCTGTAAACATTCCCCGGAACTTCTACCTCGATATTTGTAGCTACAAGTTCCTTGGAACCTGACGGGAAATTTGACGGGAAGATACCTCGGAAAAAGTCCATTACGATTGTGTTTCGCGAGAATCCCTTTTGAAGGATGTATTCATGGGAGCTTACTTTGTGACCCTGAGCACGGAAACTTTTATCAATATAAGCTGCGGCACTTTTCAGGTTTTTTGGAACGAACATATTACGCTCGCCAAGGGTGCCTGCCAAAAATCCAATATGGTTTTTAAGATTTTGAAGGATCACGCGCTCCTCTTTATTTAATTCTTTGAATTCTTGAGAATACGATTCTCCGAGCATTTTTACTTGAGGAAGAATGTTCACTTGAGGACATCCTGTAATCAAAATAAATAAGCTAAAAATACCAAAAAGTTTGATCTTAAGTGTTCTAAAATCCATGAAAAGTATAAACAGTCTTTTTTCGCATTTAAATAAAACGGCTTAAGGCACTAATACACCTATTTTATTTTGGTACCTTTTTCTAAAATACATGCCCATTTCAGTGAACCAGACGTTACCTTCCTTGTCTAGCACAAGGTTGCTCGGATGCGCACCTTTGGTCGGCAATGAGAACAGTTGGATTCCCTTAGAAGTTCCCGGCTCGGCCTTAGTCAAATCTAATCTGCCGATGCTATCTTTGTGGTTTGCCACAAACCAGACCAACCGTTTGTTATAATCCACAACCAGGTCATGAACTCCTGTTCTTTTACCTGGAACCAAATAGCTAATAACCTTTGGCGGAAACTCTTCCGAAAAATCGAGCCAAGAAATTTTATTTGCGAAAAATTGCGTAAACCAGACGGTGCTGTCTGAGGCAAGAAACATTCCATGCGGAACCGATTTTTTTGGAGAGACCAAAATTTCCCCGACTTGGCCAGATTTCAATTCCAGAAATCCTATCTTGTTTGAAAAAACTCCAGCCCAGAATTTACCCCCCTGCGTGTACCAGACGTATTCATCGTCAACTACTAAATCATGGGGGTTCCCTTCATTAACCGGAAATTCTCGGATTTCACCCGTTTTCGGATCAAGCCTTCCAATTTTGTTAGCTTCGAACTCTGTAAACCAAATCATACCGTCTTCCGACTCAAATAAATTGTGCGGTTCACTATTAGGGGTAGGAATATCGTATTCTCTTATTTTTTTTGAAATGGGGTTTAACTGTCCAATGCGGTTGCCACCCATTTCGCTAAACCAAACAGTATCGTCACGAGAAACCATGAGATATTGAGGCTTGGAGTTAGGACGAGGAAGTTCATATTCAACTATTCCTTTTGACGTCCCCGGTTCCACCTCGCCTGGAATTAATTGCCCAATTTTATTTCCATTGATTTCTACAAACCAGAGGTTGCCTTTTGAATCGAAATCTAAGCCTGCCGGACTGCTGTCGGAGGTCGGTGTTAGGTATTCGATAATAGATTCTGCATACGTCGTGTTAGAGAACAGAAAAATTATCATCACTAGACTAGTTGCAATTAATCTGGAAAGAAAAAAACATTTCGTTGTTTTATACATACTTCCTCCCTCATTTATAAATGGCTAGCGCCCAAAGTCTTACAAACCAAAAAACCAGTTTAGGACAAGATATCGCATCAGAACTAATTTCTTTTTCACATTCTTTGCATTTAATGAGTGCCCTCTTCTCTCCCCCTCCTCACTTAGCAAGCAATTTCTTCTCGCATCTTTAAAACAAAAAAAACGAAACAACTCGGTTCGAGCCATCTCGTTTAGTGAAAGTTTTAAATTTTGGGAAAGCATACAAAATACCGAACCTCCATTGGTTATTATTCCAATTGGCTCTGCAATTTGTAACTTATTTTTTAAAGGATGGCTGATTATAGCATATATGCGTTTATTCTCAGCTATCTTGTGCCTTTCTGGGGACAACTTTTGCCTTACGTTACTATGGTTTTCAGTAGTCACAGTTTTGTGTGAGTTTTTGAGTAACGTTATGAGAAAAGTTCAGCAGACGCAATGGCAGACTTTTTGGTGGGAAAGTTTTAGGGAAATTGCTTCTATTTATAAATCAAGGAGCTGGTAAACTATCACTAATGCCACACCAAACGCTAGCCCCAGTGCTAGCCCAAACAAAAAGGGCTCACGGCAAATCGCCATAAACCCTTGTTTTAAATGGTCGGGGCGAGAGGATTCGAACATCCAACCCCCCTGCTCCCAAAGCATGGGAGTAGCTTATTAAAACTTGTTTTAATTATACTTACGGTGACGCTCGTTGCGTGTTGTGTCACTAAATGCCAGGAAGTGTCTATCAGATTGGCACAAATCTGACACAGTATTTTTTTGCTGATCTACACCCCCCCCCCAACAGAGGCCCCCCTGTAAATATTAGCTTGGTGCTGTAGGTACTTTGTCCAAAAATTACAGTTTAATCGATGAGTAATTTTTGTTCTGCCTCTAAGACGATGTACCTTTTTAACCGCACAAGCCTTTGTAGGCGATCTTAAATTTACTGCCACCCGATTTACTTAAAAAGGCCTAGCTAAATCCCGCCGCCGCGTACCCTCGATGGAGCCTTCTGACCAAGTAGCTTAACCATTTTTTTAAATGGGTTACAGATTTTTGACTAATGAATAAAACCATTGTTTTGATAGTAAGGGCCAGAACTGGTGACACCGTGACATCCTATTTTTCCCCCTTACTTGTCTCCTCCCAGATAAGCAGGGGGTCACGGTTGTGTAATCAAACCCGACCTCTTGCTTTCATCATGGGGA
>JYMV01001060.1_pt1 | contig 10906 bp, 6 predicted proteins | sample 338911 | NCBI WGS metagenome assembly JYMV01 (sample SAMN03354496, study PRJNA234377) | hydrothermal vent metagenome | biome: Deep sea; feature: Hydrothermal plumes at the Eastern Lau Spreading Center, Western Pacific Ocean; material: Seawater | place: Tonga | collected 2009 | depth 2000 m m
AAACCTGATAGCATATATTGAACTTTTATGAGATTATCCAATATAAACACGGACTATTAAAGAAAGGAAACTGCATATTAAATTATTTATGATGAATCACACATTTCTGGTCAACTTCAATATTCAATAATGTCTATTGTCAAGTTCGATCGTTGTCATGCAATTTCAGTCAAATGTATCTTCTCAGACCACTCAAGGGAGAGTCGAATAAGGGATTCGTAACGGATGTAATTCTTAATACAAATCAAAAATTTATATTGAATGTACTGTAGTTGTTATTGAAAAGGATGGTATTTTATCAGAGGGTTTCACTTAATACATGTTTACCCTTCAAGCATGTTTGGTGTTATTGTGGGATTCAGAAATTAATCAAAATCCGTTGCAATATTATTGAACTGCATTACATCCTTAAATATGAACATTTACTTCATGAAATGTAGAAATCATACATGCGCTAATAGTAAGTATGAAACCTACACATAAAGATAGAGAGATATCATATGTTCTTTCTGAAATATATATATATCATGTACCATGCTGTGTGCATAGGGGAGAAAGAGCAAATACCAATGTTATAGTCTCTTTGGCTTGACTCAACGAGGCTCGAACCCACGATCTACCGCACTCGAGGCGAGCACGCTAACCATTACATCACTTGACCATTGCGATACAAATGTGGGGATACGTCTTTCTTTAGTATTGAAACATCAGAATTATTCAGCATTTTGGAACTTTGTTATTACGACATCATAAGTGAATCTATTTATTTACGGGGCAATTGAACATATTGGTCATATTATTTACTTTCATTCATTGTAAAAAGTAAACAGCAATCATGATTTTTGTGTAATAATTAAGTAAATCATAGTAAGTACAGATCAATCTATTGATAAATATGAACTGTAGGAAACAATATATACAAAATGCTTATCAAATGGTGTAACGAGGTCACTATAATGGGACAAGAACTCCTGCAGGATGCCATGACAATAGAAATAGTTCATCATTCATGCAAATACACATGAGTCGTCGTGGTAGTGATCGTACGGTAGTTGGATTTACAACTCTATGTGCAATCAATGCATATCACCACTAAAGGTGTGAGTTTGAATTCCGTTCATGGGGAGGTGTACTCGATACAACATTATATGATAACGGTTGTCAGCGACTTGCGCAGGTTAGCGGTTTCATCCCCCAACAAAACTGACTGCCACGATAATATAAAGTGGTGTCAAACACCATATCACTACCCCTACAGGGGCGGATCCAGAGACTCTTTTGACGGGGGGAGGGGGGCTCAGTTATGGGGCAATATTTTCAATAATAGATGGAACTTACTGTAGCCCCAAAGCGGTTCTGGTGTGAAGGTTGGTAAACCTTGTTTTCATTTCATTTAGCGTATAGCCGAGAAAAGGTACAGTTATTGACTTCCTAAAGTAGTCTTCCGGATCTCCTGCTTGAACATTATCTCTCATTTTTTGTTTCCCGCATATTCTAGTTTTTTTTTAACCTCTATGTTTAGCGGTTTTAATACTCCTCTCAAATCACTGGCGGTTGAATTGTTCAACATTTGCTCTACATATATACAGATGACAAAATCTGACCAAGCAGAATATACTATGACAGTTGCCAAATTGAAGGTGTTATTCTTGGAATTCACAATCTTTTCCTAAGTCATTGCCACAAGCAATCTCAGTACATGTTTAACTTATTATTAAAATACGCCATGACCCAAAATAAATAGTAATGACACTAAGTCAGAAAATGATAGCTAAACCCTGTCCTTCGATGATGATCTAAATCGTTTAGCATAGTAGGTTGTACTATTGATGTACGATCCCCTTTGGAAAAATATCAAGTGTTAAACTACAGCCATGTTATGATCCTTGTTAATCGGTGTTGTTTGTTGACATTACTATATTTATTACATGGTAAATGGGTTCATCTGCTATATTGTATTACCACTATCATATCCAATGTCTTAACTTGTATTGATCTTGGTAAATGTTACAAAAACACGATTAGCTGATATTCGACACTGTGAATCTAGTAAAGGTGATATCATGTTTCCATCAGTCTCAGTCTAATCTAAACACTCCCGAATATACTATAAATTATGTCTGTGTGGCTTAACAGTACCAGGATATATGTTACGAGTGAAGCAAGTGTACCCGAGTTTGCTCTGCTTTCAGAGTATGGGGTAATGTTGCTTATTTTTGAGTTTTCTGTGTTTTTTCTCTGACTACTATTATAGTTGTATTGTTTTTTTGTCTGTGTTGATTTACTTGTCTGATGGGTGTCATATTTATCAAAAGACATGTCTGCTGCCTTTAATGAACTTGGTTTTCGATTGTGACGGCATATGTTGTTTCTCTATCTGTCGTTAGGACATTTGCATTGTGATTAAGTCATTTGATGGTATCGTATTAATGTACACATATATCATCGTGTTATTGTGTAAGCTTAGTCCATAGCATCTATTGAAGTATCTCTTTGACAGCTTTCCTATTATGTTCTCAAGTCGTTAAGACGTGGTATCTTCATTGTAGCAACGTTAAATGTAGCACCGACGCTAAATGTCGCACCTGACGTTAAATGTCGCAAGGCTGACGCTAAATGTCGCAAGGCTGACGCTAAATGTCGCAACCAACGCTAAATGTCGCCAAACCTCCTGACGCTTTATTTAAATGTCGCACCTTTAACGCTAAATGTCGCAATATTTTGAACTACCGCTATATGTCGCAACCTCAACGCTAAATGTCGCACTCTTTTATAAGCCCAAATGAATTATCAATTTGATATTTTAAGCTTTCACATCTATATAGTTAGAAACAAGATATAAGTGTTATACGTGGTCATAAATGAATGTTCATTCGTTCATGTTGATGTTTAGTTTTCATTTGATATATACCGTATTTATAACTGAAACATTTTATACCTGAATTAATATCAATCATTGTTATATTCCAATTATTTTAGAATTTTACACATCCAAGTCTGCCAGGTTTTAAACGCAAAGTTAATGAAAATATACTGTTGACACTCGAATATACAATATACTACATTGGCAATTTAGGAATGCGATCAGCAGTCTCAACCATCATCATTTGTGCTTGACCACCTATCAGATGTCCATGTGTTGATCAGATAGAGGACAGCTTCCATTATTTTATGCGTGTCCTCCATCCTGAGTGAGTGATTGTTGTTTAACGCCAACTCAGCAATTTTTCAGCTTTATTATGGCGCAAGAACAAGTTAATTTTCAATGAGATGATGATGAGGTTCGCTTTGTGCTAGACCAACACGCTTAGTTGGATTTGTATAGTACTAGCACAAGGATTTCCTCCCGGCCACTAAATTTACCACACTGAATTTCATTTTACTGTCAACGTATTACCCACTTAAAAATCACAAGGGAATACGCCATTACTAACCCTTTCTCGTTTCAACTCCTTCTATATTTTTTTTAATATTTCTCTTCAATTTCCCACCTTATCTCTTGTACGGATCTTTTGAATAGTCCCTTTTGCAATGATTTGTCACATTATTTATCTTAGCTAAGGTTCTCCTCTCTCGGGCATAGGTGACCATAGCCGATTTTGGCTATACTGTTTGGTTTTATTGCTCCCAAAACACAATGAAAGCTTTAAATTATTTGGCTTTCCAATCTTTAGATTTTGAGCACATCTGATGACGGTTATTCCAGAAACGCGTCCTGCTCACTAAATTTATCTGCGTTTTTATTTTATTATTATCCTTTGTGCACCTTAATACACATCCAATTATCGATCCAAACATCGAAAAGTTAAAAAAGGACAACATCCTGGACACAAAAACAAAATTCTAGTTGTTACCCTTGTATGAAAGGCATAAAAAGATTCCGAAATTCGGAAAGACCACGTGATTTCGCAGTAAGTTATATAGAAGATGAAACTTTCGTTTTGTGTCCACTATATTGTCCCTTTTTTACTTTTTACTTTTTTTTTTTAAGTTTTCGATGTTTGGATCAATAATTGGACGTGTATTAAGGTGCCCAAAGGATAAATTATGTGACAAAAGGGATTATTTAAAAGATCCAAACTAGCGATAAGGTGAGAAATTGAAGAGAACTAGAAATAGAACGAGTTGAAGGGAGGAAGGGTTAGTAATGTGATTTTTATGTGGGTAATACATTAATTTTTTTCTTCTTAAAAATGGCATGCATCAGCACCTGGTCATGAAGACCAATGCACTAATTTAAACATATTTTATTGTCTAAATAATCCTTTTGTCATTATTTAGACTATACGATATGCTTAAATTAACTACAATGCACTTCACTTCAAAACAAAAGCTCATAATCCCAAACAACAACAGAAAAACCAACACAAAAATCGCCTGTATCGGCATTTTATTAGGCACTAAGTATACTATAACATCTGAGATATTCAAACCATACTCTAATTACAAGTGTCATTATGTATCTTATAATTGACGGACAGTCAAATGGAGTGCAGTCCTGTAATACCTCTACGGTAACCGTAGTGGGCTTTTTGAATCATTAATAAATAAATAATGCACTAGTTACTCTCAGATATTGATGCTAATAAAACGTTAATTTAATGTACAGGAATATAGATGTATGAAAGAGTTTAAATGGATGGAATGGTCAACCATATTATTTCTTGTAAAAATTCTTTTGATGTTTCTGTTTCACTCTGTCCTTTAGATAATCTAGCAAATAAAATCCACTTCTCTTGGCTAGCATATTGTTTTCTTCTGAAATTATATGAAATCAACATAAGATATACTAATAGAGGTACATATTGTATTCAAACACAAACTTTCTTATAAGGTCACAAAACACTACAACGTAAACTAAAGATTGAACAACACGAAACCCACTTACATCTCAGGTGCCTTGAAGGGTAAGCAGTTCTAGAACTACTAGTGCCACCTGTCATGGTACAGCAAAATGACACACACATCATCTGATATATAAATCGTTAATCGTTTTGGACACCAGTATACGTAAAATAAAAATAACATAAATAAAACATTAACCCTATATAAAACAAATGAGAGAAAATACGAACCGAACATCATTTTACGAGGAAAACACAATGGTCATCACAACACGGAACAAATGAAATGAATACACCGGGTTTGTAACTAGATTAACACGACGGGTGTCTCTAATGGAATAGGAACTGCCTACCCTTCCGGAACAACTGAGTTCACCCCCGGATTTTAGTAGGGTTCGTATTACTCGATCTTTAGTTTTATATGTATGTTTTGTAGATCGTTGTTTGTTCTTTTGTACTTTTTCTTTTGGCCATTGTGTTGTCTGTTCTTCACTCTTCTTATTGAACAAAATGAACACCACAAAACCGACGTAAAAACAGGCCAAACTCAGGTACCTCGGAATTGTAAGCAGTTCAACTTCAGATTTTCGATGGTCAAATACATGTACATGTATTACATTTTCATGAAAAACAACGATTCTTATTGGTTGTGTTAGGTTGGTTTATGGTGTTTATTGCCACTTTCAACAATACTTCAGTTATATCGTGGCGGTAAGTTTTATTGGTAAAGGAAACTGGAGAAAACCACCGACCTGTCGCAAGTCACTGAAAAACATTATCATATAATGTTCTATAGAGTACACTGCACCATAAACAGGGTTCGAACTCACAACTTAAGTGGGTTATAGGCACTGATTGCACCTGTAATACCATACGATAACGACCACGACGACCCTCAATTCTAATTAAGAATAGTTGTCGTCATAATGACTTCAAAACATCCTGTCAACATTTGACAATTCAATCACTTTCATAACTTTATGGATAATAATTGACAACTAACAACATTATAATAATGTTTAATAAAAACGTAGATATATAATTGTGTGCATACGACGCGCTTCTAGAATAATCTTAATCAGATAAGCTTTGATAAGCTTTTTGGGGGGATGTGAGGGGGATATGTATGAATTTACCATACACCATGTTGAAGGTTGTTGCATAGGCACAAATATACACGTACGAGCTTATCGTTTTATGGTAATAAGGAGCTTGAGCTTATGATATATGCATGTAAATGTCACTGGTAATGACAAGGGCTTTTTGAACCATGAACTATTATATCATTGTCATCGATTATTCCTGTGACTGTGGCCCGTTGTAAGGCAAAATGTCCCGTCTCTATCGAATACGGTCAATTCTATTTTCCCCTGTTACAATCTAAATCCATTGATCCTCCGAGTATCACTACTTTACATGCAAGATTTATTGTTTGTAACGTTGTTTTCGTCCTAAATATAGCACAGAAAAGTTTGAAGATACCAAAGCGGTAATCAGAAGCCGTAAATCAAAGACAAAGACGGACAGACAATACACTTGCCAAAAGAAAAGGGACAAACTGACAGGCAATGATCTATAAACCACTACACAGAACACTAAACATTGAGCAACACAAACCCCACAAAACCGGGTATGAACTTAGGTGCTCGGAATGATAAACAGATTCATCTCCACTAGTGGAACCCGTCGTGTTAAATGATACGAACGTAAGTACAAATAACAAAACATAAAACAACATTTATCTCCTACAAAACATAAAACAACATTTATCTCCTACAAAATATAAAACAACATTTATCTCCTACAAAACATAAAACAACATTTATCTCCTACAAAACATAAAACAACATTTATCTCCTACAAAAAAGAAGAAGTGAACATCGTTGAACTGCGGAAATCGTAACGGACATCACAGCACTGAAATAAAAACGTGAAGATGTGTAATTGTATGACCTGAACAACACAAACGCCACTGAAAAGTGGGGAAGAACTTAGGAAGGGTAAGCACTTCTTGTTCCACTAGTGCTGCTCTTGTCAAAAATTAGGTCCTGAATCATGAATAATGAAAGGGTGGGATTATAATTACGACAAAGGAAGATATTGATGGTCATTTGTGACATAAATATTCCGTAACGGTAGACCAAGTCATGGTGGAGACGGTAATACTTTCGAAGTGATGACTTTAGCTTAGCCACTAGAAACCCTAGTTTAGTAGATTCCTTTCTCTGTCAAGGAAATCGTGATAGCAACCACAAGTTCTGGAATATCGTATTAATTGAGATATATACTTTCATGCAACAATCAACTAACAATCATACCATTACAAAATGCTTCATCATAATTATCAAGACAATCTTGTTCTCCGTCACATTTGTAGGTGTCTGGCTGACACACGGGACCAAAATTAGTAGAACACCAAAATTCACCATGTAGGCAAACTTGACCTAAAATATTCTATTAAACAAAGCAAGTGATAGCTTAATCGTTCACATCGCCCATGCAACTGATCGATATTAGCGATAAAATCTAATAATGACTATCGTTCACATGTTGGTCCATGAGATTGATTGAATGGTAGCGATAAAATCTAATAATGACTTTATCGTTCACATGTTGGTTCATGAGATTGATTGAATGGTAGCGATAAAATCTAATAATGATTATTGTTCACATGTTGGTCCATGAAATTGATCGATGTTAGCGATAAAATCTGATGACCTAATTGTAAACATGTTAATCAATGGAATTGATCGATGTTACCAATATAATTGAATGACAACTACCCCCAGATAGAGAAAGTAAGGGTCACTATAGATAATTAATCAGTTGTGTGAGGTGTTGGGTTTATTGGAATCTCGAAAAACTTTGTTCAAAACACATCTTTCAATAACATTGCATTTGTCCCATACAACTAGTGGCTGCCCCTTTCGGAGGGGTTTTACCTAGAGAAACTAGGTTCTTTACCCCAGTGTTCCCTCGATTTGCTTAGATAAGCAGCTTTCTTATTCATTACTGGCACCGCAATAAAAATGTATTTAATTGGTTATTGAAATATGCATATTACATGAGAGCAAGAAAAGAGGTACACCCAATGATTTGTAGTTTAATGAATTGTCCTTTATTTTTCTGTGCAGTAAAGCTTAATTTGACCAATTTAATTTACATAAGATGCTTGGTGGATCTTTTGCTAAAGATATACAAATATTTAACGGCGTCCCGTATGGCGTCTATCAGAGTTTATTATTGCAACTGCTCAATCAGCGACGAGCCTACATTCACTTGAGGTATTAAAATCCAACATGTCGGCATGCACGGACAAAACATAGTTACAATCTTTTTGTCGATTTGTATGTCTTAAAGCTTTGTTCATTTTCTTCGAGGATTACGACCGTTCTTGTCTGTCTAAACGGAGGAAATGTTTGAAACTACCAAAGGGATAATTAGAAGCCGTAAATCGAAGGACAAAAAAAAACAAAAAATGATTGACAAACACAACATATAAAACTAAGGATTGAGCAATATGAACCCCCAAGAAACCGAGGGTAAACTCATGTGCCCCTAAAGGGTAGGCAGTTCCTAATCCCTCGGTGGCACCCGTTCTGTTGCTGTTAAACGACATGATCATCATCTAACATATCTATAATTCCACATGAAACAATAGATCAACGCGGTTCACTATTACCCAACGAAAGAGAATGACTTACCATGACAAAATGCTTCGTCATAATTGTCAAGACAATCTTGTTCTCTGTCACATTTGTAGATGTTAGGTTGACATACTGGCCCATATGTAGTCGAACACACAAATTCATCTTCTAGGCAAACTTGACCTGAAACAAATATCACGTTAAAAAAAAGAAAAGACTTATGACCGTTCACACGTTGGTCCATGGAATAGAATGGGAGAGGGGGTGTCCGCAATACATAGCAATGCAAACTACGTCGGATAGAGAAAGAGGGGGGCAACTAGATGATTAATCATAATTGTGAGGTGCTTATGTATAAATGAGACTTTATTCAAAACACTATCTTTCTTTAACATTACATAATCTTCCTTTCTTTTTCCTTACCTTAACTGTTGGGACTTAGATCGATTAGTTCATCTATCGTTTGATAAAAATGTTCTTAAAGGGTTTTGTTGTTTACTCACAATAAATTATGAATAATTTATGCTTTCATATAGCATATAATCTTTGTATTGGGATTGGAATTTGCAAAACAGTTCTACATGGATTCCTATACACTTGGTTGCCCATTCAAATACAAAAATGCATAGATTCGAAAAAAGTAGTGATTTTGGAGAGATTGTCTACTTACACCGAACACTGATTTAGTATTAACTTTCCAAAAGTTTGAAAGTGCAACATTTTGAATGAATGGTTAAGTGTATGAAATGGTTATATATTATATATATTATGTAGTTTGATAAGCTAATAGCAGTTATCATTTTGTTTTTCTATTTTCAATTTGTTTCAATTACAGTTAAAATGAGTAGAACGGATACCAATAGTTATTTCTTATCTATAAATGTCAACACAAAACTAGTTCAGTTGTATTTTAAAAAATGTTGAGTAACATCAATACAATAATACGGTCAGGGACAGTTGACAAATGTCAAATGTTATGAAATTTTTTATTTCTCCCCATATTTCTGTAATTATGACAAAACATATATTGAATAGGGTTAATGTTAGGGTTATGGTGTTTAACACCACTTTCAACAATATTTCAATTACCTTGTGGCGGCCAATTTTATTGTTGGAGGAAACCAGAGTGCCTAGAGAAAACAACCGACCTGCCGCCAGTCACTGAAAAACTTTATCATATAATGTTGGATCGAATACACTTCGCCATGAGCGGTATTCGAACTCATTGCATATGTGGTTGTAAACCCAACCACCAGACGATCACGACCACGATTGCACCTGAAACTGTGTATAAGATCCAAGAATGGGTTAGCAGCCTTTACCATAACATATGAAATCAGTGCCAATAACCATTAACGTTAAGAATTCAAACCCCGCTTAGGCGAGATGTACTCGATACAGCATTATGTGATCAAGTTTGTCAGCGATTTGCGGCAGGCCGGTGGTTTTCTCCGGGTATTCCAGTTTCCCCCACCAATATAGCTGACCGCCACGATATAACTGAAATATTGTTGAAAGTGGCATTAAACACCATAACCCATAGCATACTGAACAAATGGTTATACTAATTATTTGCTTAATGCTCTATATTGTAGTAAGGGCTATTTTTGTACTAATACCTGCACAGTCTCTTTCGTCCGAGTTGTCAACACAGTCATGGACGCCGTCACAAATGTATTCACGTGGAAGGCAAATATAGTCGTCATTGTCATTGAGTTTACATTTTAACTCGTGTCCCCAGCAGCTATCACCTGTAAGCAAAATACAAAAGAACTTGTTGCTGATTTATTTATGTCAAATAGATAAGACATGCGAGGAGTGGCCAATTGAACAGCAAGAAAAACTGCATGTGTTTTTAGTTTTGGTTAAGAATGGACTGAAAGTATTATTAAAGGACTTTATAGTTTCAATACAAAAATGAAAATCTCCATTGAAACAAATACTATTCGGTTTTTTGAAACTTGACAGAAAGTACAAATTAAATCTTTAATAATAGTCATGTCAACATCTTTAAACAGCGATAAATTTCACGTTTCATTTCTGCAATGATTAATTCTCTGAATAAATAAAGCTTAAATCTATCAGTGCTATGTTGTAGAACAGTAGAACAGTATAAACATGCTTTATTTTGATACATTTTTCTATTTAAAGACTTGAAAAGGCACAATATAACACCACTATAGACAGTAGCTCTTGCTTTTGTACACTACTGGCAATTCAATTCATACTAGAATGTAAAAGGCCGGGAGATGTAAAACTAAAATGTATACATGCCTCTTCGGAAATTTAAACCAACGGATGTTTTCATTAAACAGCAAAATACTGAAAGTAGTAGTACTATTCCTTTTCCGACGCATGTTGAAAACATCTGAAAGAGAAAGATCATATTTCATACAACTAAAAAAAAAAAAAAAA
>JYMV01007604.1_pt1 | contig 10905 bp, 7 predicted proteins | sample 338911 | NCBI WGS metagenome assembly JYMV01 (sample SAMN03354496, study PRJNA234377) | hydrothermal vent metagenome | biome: Deep sea; feature: Hydrothermal plumes at the Eastern Lau Spreading Center, Western Pacific Ocean; material: Seawater | place: Tonga | collected 2009 | depth 2000 m m
ACTCAAAATAGGGATGCATGCTATAACGCCTTTAATTTGATTTTTTTCTCTTATCTTGTATGGTTATAAGTTAAGTTATAAGACCTATTTAATTACTGATTGAGAGTTCATTCTATGCTCTGTCAGTTTCGGTAATTGGTTACTACTTGACAGACGACGTACATGCAACAAAAGGCATGCTATACTTTGATTTCTTTTCATCTGTAATTGCTTGTGAACATTTCTAAATATTTATTTCATAAAAAAAAATCGAAAATCCATGAAATAGTTTTTGCCTTGTCATAAAGTGGTGTATTAAAGAATGGAGTAGATATGCAAATTTGTACATAATAACCCATGGCGGCCATGTATTCTTGTAAATGATAACCCATGACTGCCATGTAATCTCGAAATTTATTTCATACATATTTCCATATAAATATATTTTTTAATAAAATTCCATTTTGGGATATTTTAATATGACGTCAGTTTTGGTTCATTTCCAAGAATTTCAATCTGATTTCCTGACGTCTGCTCCTAAGATAATCATACATCAATAGTGATACATCATTCTATAACTTACATTAATCTGTGCGATAGAGTCCACTGGGGTATCCATCGATGGTAACAAATTATAAAATATAATACGATAATCACTTCATATTGATATTTTAATAAGATAATCAAACAACGTTGGGACCGTCGTGTTCGTATGGTAGTTGGATTTACAATTACCTATGTAATCAGTGTCTATCACCACTAACGTTGTAAGTTCGAATCCCACTCAGGCAAGGTGTACTCGATATAACATTTTGTGATACAGTTCGTTAGTGACTCGCGGCAGTTCTGTGGTTTTCTTCGTGCACTCCGATTTCCTCGACACCACGATATAATTGAAATATTGTTGAAAGTGACACTAAGCACCATAATTCTAACCTCAGGCAACGTTCACTGACTTCCACTATAATTTTGTGTCTAATATCGTCTAAAATTTGTTTTATTTTATCATTTTATAAATCAATCTTTTTTGCATTTGTTGTTTTCTACCTTTGTCGAATTCCACTCCGAGTAGAGTAACATATGCATTGACAAGGGTTTTATCTTTGACAAGGGTTTTAACATTCAATTTAGGGAACGAGTTATGTTCATTATTGAAGATCATACTGTGACTGCAATGTATAATAGCAATAACAGTGCTGTTCCTGTACTTTACTTTATGTCTAAGTTTCAAATTGGATAATGTTAATTTACACCCATGTCCTTTCTTACTAAATGTAGGCCATTCTGTCGTTATCTAATCACATCTTCAATGTTATCTATATTTGATTAATAACATTTCGGACTAATGCTAATATGATATTAATTAATACATATATATGATTAAGATGATATATGTGTCTTTATTTATATGGAACCATCACAATATACATTGTTGTTTTTGTTTTAGTAAAGTGTTGATTAAAAATGCTGTTTGTAACTGATACTAGACATGGGTAGAAACATATCTGTTAATGAAACGAAAAACATAAAAATGCCACACTATCAGAACAGTTCCAAAAATATAATCGAAAAAACCCATAGTCATCGACGCCCCTCTCACACATATACATGGCCGCTCACTTTCCTGGCTTCATACAGGACTTCAGTAAAAAGTAGTGGGCTTAAACTAGTTTTATTTGTTGAGATAGAACATGGATAATCTTTGGTTTCCACTCGTGTCTGTAGTTCTTACTGCTTTTCGCAATTCATATCAATTGTTTTATTTATTTGCACCACTGTATTACCTCTATAGAAAAGGTAATACATAACTACAAACGTGGCTGAGGACATACAGTTGTATACAGGTCCCCGGTGTAATATGATTAATAAGTTACCATATTGAACACTTTAATGAGCTATCGATCTTAATCCTCCAGGTACCAAAAATCTGAGAAAATGTGAAATTCTACAGTAAATTACTCTATTGTCTCCCTATATGTACGTCTTAAATCATCAATATGTGTATAATTTACTACAAATTTATTGTTTAAATCGATGGTTTGGTTTGGTTTGGTTTTTGGTGTTTAACGCCACTTTCTGCAATATTTCAGCTATATCATGGCGACCAGTTTTAGAGGTGGAAGAAGCCAGAGTACCTGGAGAGAACCACTGACCATGGGTAAGTAACTGGTAAACTTTATCAGTTGCAGCTGCGAGTCGAGTGCACCCTTTTTGTAACTTACAAAGCCGGGCGCGAACCCACGCCGTGTTTAAATCGATGATATAGGGCATGATGTGAGAGCCTGTTAATTAGTAACTTTATATTTCACCATCAACAATGAATTAGTTTGTCTATCAAGAAGATTTACGCAACCATTAAATTGTCATTGAATGATTTCGATTGATTTTTTATGTAATCTGTGGTATGTATTATTCAATTTTCTGCTACAGAAGATGTGATGAATCTAATGAGCTCTGATTACTATCAAATGGTAAATGATTTAACTAAAAGTCTTTTATGAAGTCTAAGAAACGTAATAACTGTTCAATAAAGATCACGACCGTAAATGGCAACATTTAATAAAGAGTTGTCACTAAAAACCCAATAATAAATGACTCAGACTAGATCTCACTTACTATTTTAACTCATTATGAAACCATTTAATGAAATCTAGTCAACTCGAAATCTTCAATGTTTGAAGTAGGATCACTGTAGCAAAATATTATAAAATAATCAACAATATCCCTACAGGCTTGAAATAACAACTATCAAATAAAAACAAAAATAGGCGACAAATAAATAGCAAAGTAAATTTCTAAATGGTGTTATTTGTGTAACAGGAAGGACAATATCCTCAATTGCAAAGTGAGGAAACGATTCGAAAGGAAAATAAAACAATCGGCTAGACTATTAAAATGGTGGTTAGTAACGGTAATCAAGCTTCTAATGAAAACAACTATACTATAATAATGCATAGTTAAAAAGGAAATAAACCTACACTAAGCAAGTTCGAATGTCGAGATAATATACCATAGTGCTAGCTTTATCCCTAATGAAACTAAATATTTGTGAACGATGTTTGATTCCCAACATCAGAGCACAAAGCAAGTTTCAAGTTTCAATCTGAATATAACTATCATCTTTTTTTTCTATATTTCAGAAATAAATATTATGCAAACATGCTAACATCTAAGTTCATCCTAAGTTTTTGGTGAGGTTTGTGTTGCTCCTCTGTTTAGCTTTTAGTGTTGTGTGTTTCGTTTTGTTTGTCTTCGTTCTGTGCCATGTGCTCAGTATTGCATGTGTACATTTTTTATTGCCCTTTCGGTTTTCTCTAACATGTATTTAGCATATATAATTTAACATCTAAACCTTTTTGGATTTAGTCTAGCTACATACAAAAACAATAAGTGCATGAAATGTTATATATGATCTCAATATTCACAAAGTAAGTAATAACTTGTGTTTGATTGTCAGGTTTGTCATATTTTCAAAGGAAATGAATTCCCCATAGCGGCATATTGCCGACGATTACTATGATGACTTTGATCTCATCTATCTCTCTAATCATTATCAACTAGTCAAATATTTACACAAGAACAGCATATGCCTTTCAAGTATTAAACTGGACGATGAGAACTGACACGTTAGAAATCCTCTTGTATATCTTGTATGCCTTTGAGAGTTTCTTTTTCCAACTTACGGCTTATAATTCAAGATCAGAACCATTTGCATATCAAAGAATGTCATTTGATATTTCACTATTCTGAAAATCGATCAACAATTGTACTTTAGTGATAATCATGAAGGTGGAAACGATATCTGTTTTTCTAATCGTTTAATATCTTGTATTACATTGCTTTGTTTGAAATTATCATGATTATATCCTGTCTATATTTCTGTATCATAGAAACAATGACATAATTATCCTAGTTTGATTCTCATACAACACTCAATCATATTGCATGCAAAGGGCAATTCGGTTTGGTTTGGTTTATGGTGTTTAACTTTCAACAATATTTCTGTTATATCGTGGCAGTCAGTTTTATTGGTGGAGTACCCGGAGAAAGCCATCAACCTGTCGTAAGTCACTGATAAATTTATCACAAAACAACAGCATATACAAAACTAAACGAACATAAACCAACAAAGAAAAAAACCACCTCTAACAACACGAACCCCACGAAATACGGGAGGTAAGCAATATTATATTCTCTCCTCCCCCCGCCCCCAAGGCAATATATAACTGCAAGGCACTGCCGTATAAGTTGCACATAGTTAGCTCGTGTATTTCACTTCACACTTGTAGCAATTATAAAGCACTTTAGGAATCATGAATGACTAGTTAAAAGTACGAGACTTCCTTTTTGATAAGTGCCACCGAAATTACTTTTCGTGACGAATTTATCCTATTTTGAGAGATCAATGCAACATAATATAAGATCATCGCTCACTTCAATATCTAGTTTTAATGAAATTTGGTTCCCTTTTTACACGTAAAGGTAGCGAAAAAAAAAACGCCAATGTTTTTACGATTTACTATGGAAGTGAACATATGACGCCATGACTTTATTTAGACGTCTATGTGGTAAAGCCGTCATGTGTACTTTGCGGATTCATTAATTTATGTTAGTTTAAGACACATTTATTTGCGCAATCGAAATATATTTTTGGACTGCATACTTAGGTAATCTTAATTTGCGACAGTAAAGCGATAAATGATGTTGAAAAGGCTAAAAAATATATTGATTTCCTAATCATCTAACGAATATATTAAAAGCACGCCATGAATTTTAGCAACCTGTGTGAGCAAGCCTGACGTAGGAATGTTACAACAGTACTCCAGTACATATTGGCAAGACAAACGTATGCTAGCTATATGGTCGAGACGATCCGTTACGCTTGGAAATATAATCATGTTATTATATAAGCATCATTTATTATATGCAATTTTTTTATTTTTACAGAGAAACATGGATGCTGTGCCTCACATACCAAGATGAACACTTTAGCAAAAACGTAGATATCTGATTTAGTGCACACGACACGTTTCTGGAATAACTTTCATCAGGTTAGTCTGTATTCGTCTTACAAATACTCAAAATGAACTAAGATGAAAGTACTCCGCCATTCTGTAAAGTCCACGTGACATTTCGTCTTCTATGAACAATAATCTATTTATGTAGATTGTTCTTCCATTCATACCAGAATTCCAATTTGACACTCTTTGACATTCTCAGTATACACTGTTAGCGTTGAGTGAATTTATCTAGCGAAATATAGCACATTAGAGCTAGCAACTTGTTAGTTTCGTAATACTCGTTTGAATGAAGTGCTTCGTGGATTCTGTTTCACTGATGCTTATTATATTTGATGAATTTAGAAACACATTGTACGTATTGTCATTTTCATCTCCACAGACTTATATTCTAATAGAAAGCCTTATATTATGATAGGAAGCTTGTAGCAATCAGGACATCTTGAATTATATACAACGCATATATAAACACTTCATACTGTTTTTAATATATCTGTTTTGTCGTTAAAGATCCAATTATCAAGAGGGGATGGTGGGGATTTCATGATCCGGTTTAACTCCATCACATTTTATGCCTGTCCCAATCTAAAACCTGGATTTCTAACGCCATATGTCTTAGTTTTTCTTGTGTTTAATGGTTTGAAGTGAGAGTTTGTTGTTGGTTTCGTTTTGGTTTTTTGTGTTATATAAGTGGAATTGTTAACCATCGCTATTTAAACTTTCTTTTCACAACACATCTAACACAATAGCAATAATAACATAAGAATAAAAGAAGCTTATTAAAACTGCTCACAACAGTGACTTGGTTATCTTGTGACTAACACCAACTGGATATGTGTTATGTTTTGATGTGTGACTATAAGTTTCTATTAGTTAGTAGGAATTTCCTCATCGTAAAATGCATAAACAATCGTATTGAATTCTTATAATTCCATTTTAGGGTAATAATAACAACAACTTCACTGTATGCATCGAGACGCTTTGATTCCGGTACTGTTTGCTTCAAGCATTCAAGCCAAGACCTGGATATCAAACGCCATATGATGTGGTCTTTTTAGTGCTCAGTGAGTTAGGGCGAGGGGTGGTTGTTCATTTTGTAGGGCGAGAGATGGTTGTTCATTTTGTAGGGCGAGAGGTGGTTGTTCATTTTGTAGGACGAGAGGTGGTTGTTCATTTTGTAGGGCGAGAGGTGGTTGTTTATTTTGTAGGGCGAGAGGTGGTTGTTCATTTTGTAGGGCGAGAGGTGGTTGTTCATTTTGTTGATATTGGTGGAATTGTTGATCATCACTATTTAAACTTTCTTTTCATAACTTCAAATAAATGATGGTTGTTATGATTTAAAGTCAGAAACGTAGAAAGCATTAATTCTGATCGCTTTAATCTTGATTTTGAAGTGTATGAAATGTCTAAAACGCCACCTACTTATGATTCTGGTCGACTGTGCAGTGTATTTGCCTCAGTGACATTGACAACGTGTGTGGCGTCAACATTCTACTCTTTCGAGCATAATTATTCTCGATAATGCAGTTACACTGATTGAAATTGCCTTTGTCTTTCTTTTCAATTGATTTGATGGAAAAACATGTTTTATTGAATTCAAAACAGAATATTTGTTTCTATTATTTTTTAATTGAATTGCCAAACGTATTTAAGGTGTGTGAATACACCTTAGCAGAATTGAATTACTGATGTGTAAGCTTTTAAAATTTTACCGACGATAGATATTTAGATATCTTTGATAATCTAGCCAGGACTGTTTCCTAAGCTTGTGATCCAATAGACAGATAAATACTGATAGAATGTTGGAGGGGATACTTTCCAAATGTGTCTGGATATTGAAAATATATGCTTTTATAAACCAATCAAAACCTACACAAGCTTATTCCTGATCTTTTTCTATATTGATGAGTAAGTTGAAATTGAGACAGATCTATGGGACTGGAGTTGATGTAGATTTAGTCTTCAATAAAATATGCAAATGTCAACGCTTTGATTCATTTCAGACGGCAGCACATTTGAATAAGAAAAATGCTTTAATTCGATCTACCGCACTTTTGATAATAAAACACGATATTCTGGCTATTATCCCATAGCTATAAGAGGTTGCTTGATATAAATTAAAGTCAATAATTTAGAGTATTAATGGCTAGTATTGTCAATACAAACGGCAGTGATGAATGAAATTCTCCAATTTAAGTAGAATCTTGAAAAATTTGCAAATATCAAACTTTTTTCTATTATATCATTTAGCCGAATGTAAATACTGGAATTTACTTCAAGGAGAAGAAAACATGAGAAACGTTTGAAACCAACGAGTCATACAGTATAATATTTACATGTTACACAAAAGTACGTGTCTGAGAAAATATTCCAGGAATAATTAACCCCGCAGTAGAAATGTAATAAGCTGATTTTATTTTAAATGACAGATCTCATATTTGAGAAATTATTGTTAAAATAAGATTTATTTTACTCAGAAATCTGTTGTAACAGGCAAACGACCACAAGCTGTTTCTAGTTGTCTATTTTACATGTAGTAACCGTGTCATTCTCCAATCAAATTTCCGACTCGCCAAGTTCTAGTTTGCAATTGATTAGTCCCACCCAACCAACGGACGTTCGTTTTGCAGAGGTTGTACATCATAGTTCAGAAATCAGATTCCATTTCTGTAAACCTTTATTAGCTCATTGTAAAGAAGTAACAACATTACGATGCACATTTTGTGCATTAAATAAATATTTAAAAAAAGGAAATTTAAATAGTGATTGTAAATAAACGTTACCAATATCAACAAAACGAACAACTATCCCTCACCTTTAGACATTGAACATAAAATTGACATTGCTAATGAACAAAGTAGTTTGCACACCTTTTAGCCAGCACACTACTGTATCCATCTATCACCGCACAGGACAATATTGTGTCCAATCATTGGCCAATGGAACACTGTGCACACCCATTAGACACATACATATTGCACCCTTCAATTAGCCAACATATTATTGTTCCCACCCATTAGAAACAAAATATTCTTTCTCTCAATTGGCATATACAAACTAGTGCCAACCGACTCGCCAACAAAATACTGTGATATCCCATTTATCAACCAAAATACTCTTTCTTCCTTTCAGCTAACAATAGGCCCTGTCTACTCATAAGCCTAATATACTCTTCCCATCCATTAGCCAATAAAATGTTATGCGCATTTATAAACCAACGCAATCTTGTGCCCACCTAATTCGCAAAATATAATGTGACCACTCATTTACTAACACAATACTGTGTCTACCTTGCTGCCTTCTATATATATAATGCCTACCCATTAGAGAACAAAAATCATATGCCCACTCAATAGCTAACACAATACCGTGACTATCCATTACGCCAACAACAATGTTACTAATCATTAACCAATCAAAATTATCTTATCACAAGCCAACAGATGTGTCCCCTTTCATTAGCCTATACAATAAGCGTGTTGAAATATGCAGCACTTTCATTTGCAGATATCGTTTTGATTGCTGGATGGAAAGGTCATCTAAATGCTAAAAAGTGACAAATGTCTGGAACTATATTATGTTCAATTAGGACGTCACTTAGAACTGAATTTTGGAATAGTTTTGTTTGGTTTTGCGAAAAGTGCTTAGAGGTATCCATGTTCAGGCATCGCTAAGCTATGTTTAATCAAATGTTAGAAATGTTAAAAGCGGTCATTAATAATTAATAGACTTCTTAAACAGGTAATTGTTAACGTACAATTTAATCATCAACCCAATTTATTTATTTATTGAACGTACATTATACTTAGTGTGTCTCTATACAACAGCATACCTTAATCGTCCACAAAGTAAGACAATGCATCGTTTATATCATTGAGAGTAATAGTAAAACATTTAATAACGATGATATAGTAGAACGAGTCGTACCTTGTAATTTATATAATGGATCCATCCATCTATGGTCATCTTTGTGATTTGTAATACAACGCTATAATTCTGATGGTGTTCTTAGTCGTGGTAAAGTATTATCATGCTCAAAGAAATGGACGTGTATTAGGACATGTCTAATCATCTCACCCGTCTATGGTCATTTTCATGTGATTTGTAATACAACGCTATAATTCTGATGATGTGTTTAGTCCTGGAAAAAGTCTTATATGTGCTTAAAGTAATGGACATGCATTAGGACATGTCTGATAATCTTACGACTAATTCCTGATGGGGGTTTACTCTTGTCTAGCAAATGAATGATCAGTAATCCTCTAGTAATATTGATTAAAGCAAAATACTAGGTAAAGATGCCTGTTACATTTGGAAAACAACATTTGATGATGTACTTAGTCTTGGATATGTCCATCATGGATTAAAGAAATGGACATGCATTAAAACATGTCTGGTCATCTTGCAACTAACTCCTGATGGGAGTCTACTTATTTATATCAAATGAATTACCAGTAATGCTCTTGTAATAGTGATTAATGCAACTTACTAGATAGAGCAACCCCTGCTTCATTTTTTCAATAAACTTCATGTAAAGAAGAAAGGATTAGAAAACACCTACTCTAAAACGGTGTAAGTGAATAACGTATGTATATTGAAAACGAAATATATTCAGAAATAGCATTTGTTGTTTACAATCAAACCATCCAGCAACTTCTGAAACCAAAAGGATAAAATAGATATAACCATCAGAAAATCTCCACAATGTCAAAGGTTCAATTTCCCTCATCCAAGGGTAATCTGATTTTGCTTATCCTTTTAGGCCCTTTGGCTTACTTGTTCCCAAAGAATTTTAAATAATTTGACTTTCCAATATTTTGATTACGAGCGTACCTTATGAAGATTATCGCAGAATCGTGTTGTGCACACTAAATTAGATATCTACGTTTTATTCTAAGAATGAATAAACAATAGCTATCCCGCAGAAATGAGCTACTTCCTGTTTGTCATTTTGTTCTCTATATATAACAACTTGAAAGCCGTTCATGAGTTGCTGTCATCAACTTCTCATTTCGTGTCAAATGTCATTAAGTATATTTTTATTACGATCTATGCCAGAAGGTAAGTTTATATAAATTGCTATTTATCTTTTAGTAGGTATTTAATCCCAATAGAGACTATACAAGATACTTTAGATTGTCTTCAACAATTGGATTTCGTTTTAGTATAGCAATAACATTGAATGTTATAAATAACAATTAAATAAATCATTGAACAAATATACTGCTTCTAATATCATTGACACTAAATTCATTCACTTCTTACTTCTCTGTTCATAGTTCGCGTGCACATATTCACGATTACCTCCTTTCACATATTTGTATTTCAGGTTGGCATATGGTACTTAACGCCACATTCAACAATATTTCAGTTATATCGTGGAGGAAACCAAAGTACCCGGAGAAAACCACCGACCTGTCGCAAGTCACTCGACTACGGGGCTTCTGGTGATCATTTCATGGACGAGGTATTGACCACGGAACTGCTGTATTAGAGTTAGCTAACAGTCAACTAACAAGCATTGACACCGGGATAGTGATACATCGCATCTACTAGTGAAGTAACGGTAGCATTTTCGACTAACGGTTCACAAGCATGTATATATAGCTAAGATGGCAGTAATAAAAACGATATCAATTTCAGTGCGCACGGCGCGTTTTTTTTTGCAATAGCTTTCATCAGGTACGATCAAAGCCATTGTGCAGCATTGTGGAATAACCGCTAACCAGAAGATGCATGAACAGTAATAATCATCGTACGTAAAGCATATTTTAATTTACACCATCTACAGTTTAGAACTTACGTGACCACAGTTTTTTTAGCTGCAGCTGTAGCACTTATAATCATAATTGAAGAGTTTACAGACTAGCATTACTAATAGATTATACAAAATTAAGTAAAATATCTT
>JYMV01015225.1_pt1 | contig 10905 bp, 10 predicted proteins | sample 338911 | NCBI WGS metagenome assembly JYMV01 (sample SAMN03354496, study PRJNA234377) | hydrothermal vent metagenome | biome: Deep sea; feature: Hydrothermal plumes at the Eastern Lau Spreading Center, Western Pacific Ocean; material: Seawater | place: Tonga | collected 2009 | depth 2000 m m
ATTTGCCAGGACAGGTGAAAAACACCGAGAACACCTATTGTCCGTATTGTCGGGAGCTTCTGGTCGAAAGAATAGGATTTCGAGTATTGTCCGTTCATTTAAAAGGTGACCGTTGTCCCTCTTGTAATGTTGCGGTGCCGGGCCGGTGGGTTAATTTTTGTTAATAAAACAGCATTCCGATCGTGGCTGTCTGCAGGATAATCGTTAAGAAAGGTATGTCTTTAGGTTGTGCATCCAATTCTATAGTTATATGCTAAATAAGGGTTTACCCATATTTTGTTATGAAAGCTGTCGTCAAATAGGAGATATTTGAGATGCCTGGGATGAATCCAGTTAAACCCATTGTTTTATTTCTATTTTTAATTTTTAGCGCTGTGTTATTTGCTGGAACGGGCTTGGCAAAATCCGAATCAGGGGCCGGTACCTCACAAAAATGGGCTGTAGTGAGCGGGTTTCGGTCCGCTCAGTTTGGTATGAATGAACGGGATATATTAAAAGCCATCAGGAATGATTTTGGATTAGAAAAAAAACAAGTTTCCCGGCAAGTTCACCCGAATGAAAAAACCATTTCACTGGAAATAAAGGTTTCAAAGCTTTTACCTGAAAGCGACCCGGCAAAAATTTTTTATATCCTGGGTTATAAAACCAGACGCCTGATTCATATCAATGTCATTTGGGGTAGACCGGTAATGAAAGACCCGAATGCGGAAGCCGTGGTGGCAACCGCCAACCAGTTGCGCAATCATTTTGTGCAGAAAAAATACCGGAAAGAGGGATTCGCCCTCAATGCGAAACTGGGTGAAGGTCTCATCCTGGTCTTTCAGGGAAAAGATCGAAAAGGAAGGGCCGCTAGATTGCTATTGAGCAACCCGAAATCGGAAGGTGATAAAAAAGCCGGTGAAAATATCGCACTCACCCTCTCTTATATCGAAAGGCCGGAAGACCCTGATGTGTACCGCATCAAGGAAGGAGATTTTTAACTTTTGATTTAGTAAGTTTGAAGAAACTTTTACAGTTGAGGGTTTTGAGGGTTGCCAGCTGGCATTGTTTTGAAGAATGTTATATTAATATTTTGCTGACAAGTCTCTGTTTAATATTGGAAATAGGAGAATTTTGTGAAAAATAAGAAACAAGTGGGAAAGGCGTTGGGCAGGATTGCCAGTGGTCTCTTTGTAGTTACCGCTAAATGTGAAGACAAAGAGGATGCGGTTCTGGCAAGCTGGGTCAACCAGTGTTCATTTGACCCTCCCGCTGTAACCATAGCCTTGGGGGTAATGCGCGCCGCCCGGCTTCTGGTTGAAGGATCGGGTGCTTTCATCGTAAATGTTTTGCCTAAAGATGATATGACCCTTTTAAAGCATTTCAGCCGTCCCCCTGAAGATATTTTCAAGGGTGTAAAAACCCGTAAAGGGTTAGAGGGTATTCGTATTCTTAGTGATGCAGTGTCTTACCTGGAATGCGAGGTGGTTCAGGCGATACAATCTGGAGACCATGTTCTATACGTTGGCGAAATTGTGGGGGGGAAAACCCTGAAAGGGGGAGACCCTTATATCCATGTCCGGGATAACGGATTTAATTATTGATCGAGACCGATCATTTTCAGAAAGTCGGTTCTGGTGATTGCCCAATACGTGCCGGTGGTGAGAAACGCGATTGCGCCGAGAATCAAAGCGCTCAGTTTGACCATGCGTTTTGGATCATTATCGTAAAGTTCTTTCAGGTCTCCAGCCATGCTTTCCACAACTCCCTCGTTGGCGGATTTGCGAAATGTTTTGTCGATGGCATCGCGGCCGTAAATGATCCCGAAGATCACTGCGATAATCAGTATTTCAATAGCGCCTATCATGTCGTTTTGGTAAAGGGGGTTTATCCGTTGTTTCGGGGTACCACCCGGCTCGTTAGTTTTTTCTCTCCGGAGGCCGGGGCGGCATTTTTAGCGCAACGGAACCCATAGTCATCCATGCGGCTATTCGGGTTCCCACTATTGCGGAATGTTGAGTAAATAAAACCTTTCAAATCCCGCCATGACCCGCCACGGACAACCTTAAATTCCCCTCCAATGGGTCCCCTGGGGTTTGCGTATTCTGATTGCTCATTATAATACTCGCGATCATACCAGTCGTCCACCCATTCTTTAACGTTTCCCGCCATGTTATGTAATCCATAAGGACTTTGTCCCTCTGCCAAGGCCTGCACCGGCACCATGACGTTGTGCTTTTCTTCCTTGGTCCAGGTCTGGAAATAGCGAGCCAGAGTATTGGATGGAGAAATGTTGCCCCAAGGATAAGCTTGAGCAGAGGTGCCCCGGGCGGCTTTTTCCCACTCGGCTTCTGTGGGCAGGCGGTTTTTTCCCCATTTGCAATACGCGTCCGCCGCCTTCCAGGTGATATTATTGATAGGATAGTTCTCAAGGCCGGGGCGGGGGTGGAAGCGACTGTCATAGTAAAGTGTTCCAAACTTGTTATCGAGATAATATCCTTTTACATTGTCCACCGTATTCAAAAATTCAGCGAATTTCCCGGCGGATACCTCGTATTTATCAATCCAATATGAGTCCAGATAAACGCGATGCTCGGGAGCTTCATCCTTCAGGGACCTGTTGGACCCCATTATAAAAAATCCGGGAGAAACGAGGACCATATCCTTGGGGCTTTCTTTTTCAACCGAGCTTTTCCCGTTTCGGGAAAGGATTCCTTTTATTTTCCCGCTTTCCGGAATGAGTATTTTTAAAATACTCCTGGCCTCCTCGCTGAAAGGACCATTTTTTTCCATCTGCAGATAGGTTTGCAGACTGCGTTGTGATTTTTCGGGTTGGCGGGATTTAAAATAAATCCATCCTTTAAAAAACTGCAAGTCCGCTCTACGGGAATAGCCAATGGGTACCTCATCTATATCCTGGATCATGCCTTGGGCAATTTCCGGAGGATTTTCCGAAAGAACCTTTTCATACCATTTCTTTGCCGGGGCATATTGTTTTTGCAGGAGCGAATAAAACCCCAGGTTCATTTGCGCGAGAGCTTTGAATTGGCCGGCCCCTTTGCTTTTCTTCATCCCGCGAAGCGTCCAGGCCGAAGCCATGGGCAGATCATGGAGTCGGTAATACGTCCAGCCAAGCTGGATGTAGTTGCGTAACTTTGTTTGGTCTTGATCTATGAGAAACCGGTATTGTGCTATGGATTGTTGGAAATCTTTCATTCTGAAATAGGCTTCAGCAAGTCCTTCATGAATTTCAGGGTTGCCCGGAAATCGGGTTTGAATTTTTTCGAGTGTTGCAATCGCCAATTTTTGTTGCCCCATTCTCCTATAGGTTGAAGCGATATTGAGGTGATTTTGCAGATTCATAGGTTGGATACGGACGAGAGATTTCAGGTGCAACAGGGCGGATATGAGCCGATTGTTCTGTAGGTAAAGGTTGGCTAGCATTCGATGGGCAGAACTGAAACCGGGATCGATTTGAACGACTTGCAGAAACGCGTTGATTGCCTGAGTGGCTTTTCCAGATTCTTGCAACACCAAGCCAAGGTTAAATAGTGTGGATGTGTTTCCGGGATCTGCTTTTAAGGCCAGGTTGTAATGTTTGATGGCTTTCTGTGGTTTTTTTAACTCTGAATAAATGTTTGCCAGGTTGTTTTGCGCGTCTATCGATTGGGGATTGATGGCGGTAGATAATCCAAGATAAAACACGGCTCTTTCTGGATTCTGATTCTGATAATAAACCATTCCGACATTTGAAAAATAAGCGCCCAGAGTTTGCCGGGTATCCAGATTTTTCATGAAATAAGGATTTTTACCTCCCGTTAAAGTCCCAAATCGTTGCAGGTAGAAGCTATCTGGATAGGAAACTCCTTGCTCCGTGGTTTCGACATTTACCTTTACTGCTTCTAGCTCATAGCGGACAAAAAAATGGTTTGGAAGTGCGACACCATAAAAGGGAAGCCCGAGTTTCTGCCCAAGAATCAAATATAAAAGGGACAGGTTCATGCAATAACCTTTGTGGGTGTTCAACAGGCCATGAAGAAAAAGTTCCTCGGGGTTAATGGGAACGCCTTTTTCGTCCACCTGGTCGGTGTAACGATAGCCTCCCTCCTCATGAATGACGGTTCGTATTGTTCGGATTATGTCTTCGGGCCTATTCATTCCGCTTAACTTTTGTCTGGCTGAATGTATAAGTTTTTGGATTTCTTCTTTCAATGGAGCCAAATCCAGGGAAGGTTTCCAGTGCTTTGAAACCATTAAGAGGGTTTCCAATAGGTCGGTGTTATCGCCCTTTTGGATTTCCAGAAGCTGTGTTTCTATATTCCCCGCAAACAGGGGATTGCTAGAAGCGATTATCGGTTGTAAGATGTAAGTGAGTAGGAAAATAAGAACAGGAATGTCTATAAATCTCTTGGGTCGCATAAAAAACCAGAAGCATTTAAAGTTTTACCAACCATTATACCAGAAGGCGAATTTGGAGTGCTAAAGAAACGGAATCAGCGATTTTCTTTTTTAGGAATAAATAAATGAAAATTCTAGTGGCAGAAGACGATCTGGATAATGCCCGGCTACTCGAAAGCATACTCAAAAAAAACGCTCATACTGTGGAAGTGGTGGGTGATGGTGAAGAAGCCCTCAAGAGGTTGAGAGGGGGGCGGTTCGATGCTCTCCTGACCGATTGGATGATGCCGGAAATGGATGGAGTGACTCTTATTCAGAGAGTCAGGGCTGAAGTTGAAACAACCCCGTTTATTCTGATGGTTACTGCTGTCGGGGATGATGACTCGCGTCAGCAGATACTTCAGGCTGGTGCCGATGAATTTTTAATCAAGCCCTACCAGTCCGAAGATGTGGTTCGGGCTTTATCCGATGGTTTCGCCCGGTTCACACAACCCGAGCCAGAAGTCAGCGTGATAAAACCGGTTCGAGTTAATGGCCTTCCACCTTTTGTTGGAGTTGTGATCACTGCTGGTACGGGAAGTCCGCTAAATATTTCTAAACTCTTTGATTCCATCAGCAAAGATGCTTCTTATTTTGTTGTTCAACATGGTCCTGAATGGATGACGGAGTCTCTTGCTCAGCAGATTCGACAGGAAACCGGTTTTCCGTGCCATATTGCGTCACAGAACTTGCAACCGGAAGAGGGCCATATCTATCTTGCTCCTGGCGATCACCATATGGTGATCAATCCTCCTCCCGTATCACTTGGGTTAAACCAGAGACCAAAGTTAAATTTTATGCGGCCTTCGGCGGATGCCCTGTTTGAAAGCGCGGGGAAGGTATTTGGGGAGTTTTGCGTTGCTGTTATTTTATCCGGAATGGGTCGTGATGGAGCTCGGGGCGCGGGAACCATTAAGGCAGGGGGAGGGGCGGTCTTTGTAGAAAGTCCCGGAAAAACTTCAGTGCCTTCCATGCCGCAAACGGCTTTAGACTCCAGGGTGGTGAGTGCCTCCCTGCCCCTTGGCATGATTGGGGAAGCAATAAACCATCAAGTGACCCTATCGAACAAAAAACTTTCGCACCGTAAGAGGGAAGAATAGGGCGGTTTATTCTTTTCTAACCATCCATCCTTCAAGAAGAAACATTCCCGCAACCATTAAAAGAAAAGGGGTGGCCAGAGGTATGCCATCCGAGGTTTGAGGCGCGGTTGTTTGAGAATGAGGCTCCTGAATTTCTATTTTCATTCCCGCAAGAAAACTCTCGATTTTTTTTTGGGATATCTTCCCCGGTTCTGATTCCTGAACGTCAATATTAACAGTGAAAGTCCCCGCTGGTTCCGCTCCATCAGGAATTTTTTCCAGTGTCTTCGAACTTGTTTCACTGGAAGGTAAAAAGAAAAGATGGTAGATCCCCGGTTGAAAGGTGTTGCTAAAGACTTCGTTTTCCAAAATGTGTAAGGTCCCATCTGGCGCGTGCACTATCCAATTGCTATCCGAGCCCGATGTGCTTTTGCGAAAGGGTTCTCCCACCAGCAAACTCTGCCGGAAAACACTATCCAGTCCCCTGGCAGAATACTGAGTCCAGCGCTGAATCCAGGGTAAAAAGGTCGGTTGAATCGGGAAATCGTTCCAATCTCTATCCAGCGAACTCAAAAATAGTACAATAATACCTTTTCCTACATTCGATTCGATCACCGCGGGATTCTGGTTTGAAAACCAGGTCCCTACTTTGAATATTCTATCTTCCCTTGCTTGGATGGTATACATGGAATAAAAATTGATTTCCCGCATCTCCGCAAGCTCTTTGGGAGAGAAGACCTTCATTACCGGGTGTGTGTTGTTTTTTAACAATAGATGCAAGGCCCCATCCTTGACATGATATTGAGAGTCGAGTTTGATGGGTAAGAGGTTTCCTAAATGTTCGTTGAAATATTTTGGGTTTACCTGATCCCCCATTCCAAACAACAGGGCACCGCCATTTAAAACAAATTTTTCAAGCTCCAGTTCATAGCCTGGGGAAAGTTCACGTACGTTCGCCAGGATGACAACTGAAAAATCGGACAGGTTTCGCAATGGAAGTTCAGCAAGTGTGGAAATGGTAGGGTCGATATGCGACAAGGATACCGAAAAAGGATTCAGGGCCCGCTCAAGATAAAAGGATTCGCTTTGATGCGAAATGGTCTCTGGATCCCCATCGACCACCATGACCTTGATGTTCTGGCTGGGATGAAAAGAAAAATATCGGGAATTGTCTGTCGTTAGCGCGTCGTCCGAGATCTGCACTTTCCCATTAAGAGGTTGGTTTCTTCTTAAAGGATAAGAAAATTCATGGGCAAGGGTTTGCCCAGGCGGAATATCGAGGAGTTCTTCCTTCACGATCTTTCCTTCGAGAAAAAGGGAGAGTGGCTTTCTGCTCAAGGTGTTGGAAAAATTTCTGACCTCCGCTTTTACTCTTAGCAAACGACTTCGGGTGAGAAACTCCTGAGATATCTGGATACTTTTGACCATTCCCTTATTGTCACCAGACTGCAGGCTTGAAAAATTCACCACCTTAACCGGATAGGGTGCGGTGATTTTTGAAAACGCTTCTTCCTTCCAGCCATTTTTGTCGAGGTCGGTAAGCAAGAAAATTTGCTTTTTTTTCTGTTTCGCAGAATCAAGCAGGTTGATGGCCTGGTCCATAGCATCTCCGATTCGGGTTGTGCGGAAGGAGACAGACTGCGCTTTCAGTGTTTTTTCAAAAATAGTTTTATCTGAGGTCCAGTCCTGTTCGATGCGTGCCGGAGAAGATGCGAGGACCAGGCTATACTCGCTTTTTTCGGGGGCCTGCTTGGTCCCTTCAAAAACGAATTCCAGCGCATGGTCAAAAAGCGTTCTCTTACCGGCCTGCACTCCCATGCTGTAGGAGTCGTCCAGAACAAACACGATGGAAGCGGGACGAAGAAATGCCTCCGATTGCCTGAAAGAAAAAAAAGGATCTGCCAGGGCAAGGCTAAACAGAGTGATGGCAAGGCAACGAGCCAAAAGCAATAACAATCTGTTGGGTCGGGACTTTCGGGTCGAGCGTTTTTGCGACTGTGTAAGCAGATAGACTGCTGAAAACCGGATATGCTTTTGTTGCCTCCGGGTTAAAAGATGGATCAGGACAGGAACGGCAATCCCGAGCAGGCCATACAAAAACAGTGGAGAGGAAAAATTAAGGCTCATAATTTGATGAGACTTTTACGCTTGAGTAAATAGTAACTCAAGGCCTGATCCAGAGGCTCGGAGGTGTCCAGAAAAACATAATCCACCCCTAGTCCGTTGCAGTCTTTTTTGAATGAATTTAGATGATTCTGAATCGTCTTCTGGTATTCCTCGCGAATGTCTTTTGGATCGAGCCCCACGGCGGGATCATCTTCCAGCGACTCAAAAACTATATCTCCTTCAAAGGGCAGGTGAATTTCATCAGGATGCAAAACGTGGAATAAAATGACCTCTAGCCCCCTGGAGCAAAGGAGTTTTAAACTTTTCTGTAGGTCCTGGTTCTGGACAAAAAAATCCGAGACCAGGATGAGCATGCTCCTCCCAGGCAGTCTTTCAGCCAGACCTCCCAGGACATCATCGATCCGGGTTGTTCCCTGGGGGGAAATGTTGGCTAGACCATGTAAAATATGCTGATAATGGGAAGCTTTGGAACGAGGAGGAATATGCTCAACAACCTTGTCGTTAAACAGAGTCAGGCCTACCGCGTCAAATTGTTTCAGAAGCAAATAGGAAAGCGCTGCGACCAGTGTGCGGGCATACCCCATTTTGGAGTGTTGTTCTTTTAGGGGAGACTGGTATCCCATCGACCCGCTCGCATCCAGCAAAATCGTACACTTCAGATTGGTTGATTGCTCAAATTGTTTGACATGATATTTGTCGGTTTTGCCCGCCACCTTCCAGTCGATATGGCGGATTTCATCACCGGGAGAATAATCCTTGTACTCTGCGAACTCCACTGAAGACCCCTTGTGGCGACTGCGGTGTTGCCCTGTTAGCAGTCCTTCCACCAGATTCATGGCGGTCATTTTTAAGGTGGAAATACGTGAAAGGACTTGAGCGTCAAACTGCTGTGCAGAGTTTTCCATAGACCCGATTGAAGTTGGAGAAAACTATCTTCTTATATTGTCGCACAAAACCACTAGGCTGTGGCGGTGGTATTCTTCCTCAGCCTTTACCCTTGCAGGGCATGAAGGTTAATGAAGAGGACATCACGCCTGCCCTGGAAGGGGTACAACTAGCAATAACTATTTCTGGTGAGCAGGAAGTATTGGCGGCTTTGATGGGCTCTTGCTGTATTCCCTCCCACGGGAGTGGGTGGGTTGACATTATGGGTGACACCTATAAAATGATCTTTCACTAAAGAAAAAAGGATGATGGAATGAACAAACCATTTAATGATGATTCAGTAGAAGTTCTGGTAAAAAAGTTTTTGTTCAAGAACGGAACGGTTCTGGATTTGAGGTTAAAATATATCGGCGATGAAGGTCTGGAATACCTGGCTAAGTGTCCAGAGCTGATCGACCTGGAAATGTTGAACCTTGAAAGAAACGAGATTACCGACAAGGGAGTTCGGGCGTTGGCAGGTTCTTCGATAATCACAAACTTGAAGGAACTGCATCTGGAAAGAAATGAGATCAGCGATGCGGGAGCTAAAGCCATTGCAGGTTCCGCAAATTTTTCCTATCTGAACTTCATCAATTTATGGAAAAACAAAGTGGGAGCCGAAGGAGCCAAAGACATTGCCAGTTCCACTATTCTGGTTAATTTGAAAAGTCTGGATCTGGCCCAGAATAACATTGGCGATGAAGGCGCCAAGGCTCTTGCCGAAAGCAATACCCTGGCTGGCTTGGAGTTGCTCGAAATATTTGGCAGTGGCCTGACCGATGAAGGCAAAAAACAGCTCAAAGAATCCACCGCCTTCCCCAAACTGCAAACCTTGGTTGTGGAGTAACCGGCTTCATCGCCGCTAATGCGGGTTTAAGACCCTTTTAAAATATTCAACCTGTTTTTGAGGGATGGGGTCCAAGCGGCATTATAGATGTCCAATATTTCTTCAGCCTGCTTGAGGATAGGTTTGAGGTGTTCAGTATCCCCGAGTTGGTGGTAGGTTTCGGCCAGGTCGATCAGAATATGGGCTTCCTCTTTCCGGTTCTCGACATATTTTGCAGTGGCCAGAGCCTGGACGAAAAATGCCGTTGCCGGTTCATATTGCCCAAGTTTCTGGTAATTCAGACCTATGCCGACCAGTAATTCCAATTCCTTATCGTGATCTTTCTGCTGGCGGTAGCTCGCCAGAGCTTTTAAATAGCAGTCTATGGCCTTTTCGATATTGTTTTGTTTGACATAGACGAACCCGAGTCCGTTATAGGAACTGCCAATGAACGCGCTGTGGCCTTTTGCCGTGGCGAGAGCTTTCTGTTGAGTTTGCCAAAGATGGCGTATGCGTCACCAAGATTAGCCAACAAACTGCATTGCTCTTTGCTGTCGCCCGACTCTTTGGCAATATCAAGTTCTTGGAGAAAAAAATCGATGGCTTTTTTCGTTTGCCCCAGTCGGGTGTATGCCATACCGAGAGCGGAGAGGGCATTTTTTTCTGCTTGTTTGTCGCCAATGCCACGTGCTTTCTTGAGAAAAATGGTTTCAGATTCCACCAGCCTACGCAAATCAAGCGCACAGAACGATTCCAGGCTAGACGGTTTGCCAGGTTTTGCGTCGTAGCCCGCAAGCCGTTGGAAACTTTCTTCGACGGACAGGGACATTTTTTCTTCCACTTCTTTTTTGAAATTTAGTTCCTCCTCAATATCGTCCAGGGCCTCCTCCAGGTCTTCTTGCAGGAATGCGCTTCTCAACGTGTAGGATTTACAATCACAAAGGTGTTTTAAAGCTCCTTGCAGATTTCTCCTTTTTGGAAGCACCGCGCCATCAAGTAGTAATGGGACTATCATCAAATCCATATTCATGGCGGAAACGATTTCAAAACGAAGGCGTTTATCCAGTTTGAAATCATCAACAGGAAGAGCTGTGATTTCTGCGGGGGATCCAGTCCTTGAAATCACAATAATTAATGCGTCGCAAAGGGAAAGGTTCTCTACGAGGGTTTGTCGGGAAAAGCCTTCAGGATCTTCCGGACCCAGGCATTTGGCTTCCAGAGATTGTCGGCATTCCTGCATGATGTTTTGGATCACGGTTATTGATCCGGGATCGTTCAGACTGAAATAAAGAATCGGCATACTGAGGCCCCGTATTTTATTCCGTCCATAATTGAATTGGCATAGCTCAAAGTCGTTTCTAGAGGATAGGCGCCATCGTCTTTATTTGAATAGTTCTTTCAATCGGGCTTGGCAGCGGGGTTCTTTGGTCAACTCGATCATAATTTTCTCGTTGACACTTAAATTCTTCAAGCTGGTTTTAGAGTTATAATGGGAAAACGCCGCCCAAAGGCTGGCGCAGTCGCGGAATTCGT
>JYMV01035370.1_pt1 | contig 10904 bp, 2 predicted proteins | sample 338911 | NCBI WGS metagenome assembly JYMV01 (sample SAMN03354496, study PRJNA234377) | hydrothermal vent metagenome | biome: Deep sea; feature: Hydrothermal plumes at the Eastern Lau Spreading Center, Western Pacific Ocean; material: Seawater | place: Tonga | collected 2009 | depth 2000 m m
GTAACTACTTATCTGGCGCTTCTACTTCGGCGTACGGCAACGCAGTTAATGCTGGAAGTAACGCGGCTAACACATACCAAGCAGCTGGTAACAACTACATACAAGGTGCAAACGTTGGAGGCTCCTTTGTAGGGCAAGGACTTAATATGGGTGTAACCGCGTTAAGTGATGTAATGAATCAAAAAACTAAGATTGCAATGCAAGAAAGCGAAAACCGAAGCAGCTTCGCAGGTGACGTCGGTGCCCTCGCTGGTGGAGCGGCTAAAATGTACTCCGCCTGGGACACGTAGTAATAATCGTGGTTCGGCGTAGTACGATAAAACAGGAGAAGTAAAAATGGCAAAAAAGGGCGGACTAGCTAGTTTCATGGAAGGTTTCTCTACAGGTTATGATGCTGTAGGGTCTATAGGTGAAGACTTCGCAATGTCGAAGGTTAGAGACTGGGAAGAGGAAGAAGTTAAAAACGAAAAGACAGGTAAAACAACTTACAACTTCGGCAATAAGGAATACGACCACAAACTAACAGACGAAGAAAGGCTTTCCGCTAGGGCTGAAGGGTTAGGCGCTGCTAAAACTCGATGGGGGAGCCCAGAGGATGCTTTGGACTTCAAGAAGAAACAAGCTGACTATAACTACCAGCGACTGCTGTCTAAAAAAGCGCAGCAAGCATACGATATAGACAAACCCTACAATGATGCAATAACTACCTATAACCAAAAAGCGGCACTGAAGTATGGCGGTAAGGACGCTTTTAGTGACGCTACGGAAGCTGCTAACGCATTCATAAAGGTAAACACTCGCTTTGGTAAAGGGGAAGGGTTTACTTTTCAGAATCAAATGTCGACACAAGAAATAAATGAGTTCTCTAAGGAAAGTGACTTGTTTGCTGCTGAGCTTAAGGAAATGATAAGAAACCCAGGTACAGGCCTAGACGAACTTATCGCATGGTCTGACAAAGTAAACGGCGAAAATAAAGGAGTTACGCAACAGGTAGATGATGAGTCAGGCGTTATATCCCTTTACAATACTGTTAACGGGGAAGTAAGTGGCCCTGCGTTTATAACAGGTACTGACTTGAATGACCTTAAATCCAACTTGTCTATATTCTCCACTCCTGGGGGGATGACTACTTTAGTAGCTAATAGGAAACAAGACGAAGTTACTAAACTAGAAGCGGATTACAAAAAATCTCAGATAGCCAAAAACTATATAGCTGCGAGTAAACCCGTGCAGGACAAAGCCCGTGAAGCATGGATGAGTACCCTTGGTAAACTGATAACCAGCAGCGACTACATAACGCTTCATAAACAAGCGTCTTCGCAAAGCGACCCTGGATCTGACTTGTGGAAGCAACTTGCAATTTTGCGAGATGATTCATATAAGTCATTTGAGAAAATGATGGAGCAGTACGATAAAGGACTAGGTAGTAAAAACAAATACACCGGTTTTTCAGGCACAGAAGTAAAATAATAAGGAGCCTTGTATGGCGTTATATAGAGTTGAGGCACCTAACGGTAAAACTTATGAGGTTACTGCTCCAAGCGGTACTCGAATGGAAGACATATATGATTATGTCCAAACTGAGTTTCTAAGTAACGAGCAGGCTACTACTACTACTACTACTACTCCTGAGACCGGGGGGCTAAGTTCAGCAGACCCTTACTCCTTAGATTACTATATGGAGAACAACGTTCCTATGGGGGAACGTGGGCGCCCGGCAGACTATGAGGGGCCTACTAGTACTGTATCTACGTCAGGTTTAACAGATACTAGTACTGTACCTACGTCAGATTTAACAGATACTAGTACTGTACCTACGTCAGATTTAACAGATACTAGTACTGTATCTACGTCAGGTTTGTCTTCTACATCTGATTCTACGTTAAAAAACCAGACTTCTCTTATACCTGAAACGGATTACTCTTTTTCTGATGGGTCTCCTATGTTCCTAACCGATGGAGGTATGTCTACAACTTCGTGGGCAGAAGAGGCTAATAAAATCCAGGAACAGATAAAGGCCGGCGAGACGGAGGATTATGCAGGACGACTGTTAACAGATCGTTTGAAATTTGCAAAGAGTCAAGTAGATGAAGAAGCATTCTTCTCTGAGGAACCGTCAGTGTTAGCTAGTACAGAGGCAGTTCTGAAAAACTTTGCTGGTGGGTACGTGACTAATCAGTCCATGCTGACTAAAGGTAATGAAATAAACCTATTTGAACGCGACTACAATAGACTGCAGAGTTTATACGCTGTAAGAGACAGTGGGTACAACAACAACAGTGAAGGAGGCCTAAAATTACTGGTATCGGGCAAAGAACATGTAGACGAGCAGATTAATAACCTGGAAGCAAAAACGAATGACCTAAATAGCTACTTTAATGTTTCAGAGTGGATTAAAGGCATTGGGCCAGACACAACCAAACTAGACCCTAGAACAGATACTTTTTGGAAAAAAGACGTACCTTCAGGATTAGGCCAAGCTACTGCGTTTATTACCAACCAAGCGTTGATAGCAGCAGCTACAAGAGGCAGGGGCGGAAAGACTGCCACTTTCGGTGGAATAGCTGCGCAGGGTTCTCTGGTTAATAGAACAGCTAGTTTTGAAGATGCACTAAATAGCGACGCTAGTTTAGAAGACGCATTTGCTGCTGGAGATATAGGTGCACTTATAGGAACAACAGAAGCGCTACCTTTAGCTAAGATGCTAAACAGAATAGATAAGGGTACAGGGGGTAGCATCAGGCTAACTCTACGTAAGATGTTAGCTGAAGGTACAGAAGAAGCTCTGCAGGAATCGTTCCAGACTATCATGAACAACTTAACAGCGTCTGACTTCATTAAGTATGACCCTGAGCGTAATATGTTTGTTGGGGTGGAGGAAGGTGCAGAGGTAGGGTTTACAGTTGGCTCCATACTATCTGTAGTAACGTCTCTATTCTCAGGTCGTAAGATGCGTAACTTGTCTACTCAGATAAACGAAGACGTAGACAGTAAAGATGTAACTAACTTAATAGAAGAGAGTACTGTTGACGTGCTCAACCCTAAACAGCAATTTGACGCTGTAGACCCTAGTCAGCCTGCTATTGATAGGAGAGCCGACGCGGAACTTAATCCAGTAGTGGTTGACGTTTTAGCTGATAAACAACCTATTGGCGACCCTATGGAGGAACAAAAGTTCGAGCTTCGTAACAAGCATGCTAAGACGTTCCCTAATGAGAAAGACTGGATTACAGCCAACAGGGAAATAGTCAATACGAAACAACGAGAAGAAATTAACGACTCTACTACAGAACTAGGGAACCAATTCCTTGTGTGGAAGAACGACCCCGAGGTTGCAGTTCCTGGGATGCACGATACAGACGAGAACGGTAACCCAACGGAAGCTGCGATTAAGTCATTCTTAAAAGATAATGTTGTAGCTCCTAAACAAGCAGAAGAACATGCCGCGTACGTTGTGGCCTTAGACGCTTACGCTTTAGAGCAAGAAGTAAATCCTACTCCAGTAGCGGAAGAACCAGAGTACTCAACAGAAGAAGACCCTTATGGGTTTAAGTCAATGGCTGATAAGGCTGGAGTTACTGAAGAAGAATGGATTACCCAAAACCTAAAGGACGCGGAGTCACTTACCGCTAAACAAAAGAAAGACTTTGCTGACGACTTAAACACCAAATCTGCCCGCCTTAAAGAACTAAAAGGCGAGGTAATAGCAGAAGAAAAATACCCTAGCAACCCTTTCATCGGTACTAAAAAGAAAGTACGAAAGGCTTCTTGGGATAAAGCTGCTGAAGCTTTAGGCGAAGACTTCGAAGGAAACTACGATGGGCTAAGCCAACTTATCAATGACGAAAAGAAGTACTCCTCGAAAGCTTTTGATAAAAAGCTAGAGGGTGCGATCAAATCATTAGAAGAAACAGAGAGCGAAGCTGCTCCAACAGCAGCACAAAAAACGTCTACTGATAAAAACGACAAAGAAACCGGCTTGTCTATTACGGAGACGGACGCAACCACCTTAGTGCAGCGAGCGCTAAACACCGCTACTATTAACTGGAACACGAGCGGTAGAAGCAAGAACAGACCTAAACTTGTCAAATGGTTTAGTAGTGTTTTACAAGACGGTACCCTAGGCGACTTCCTAGATAAAAAGGGCGACTTCATGAACAGTGAAGTTGTTAAAGCAGCAGGGCTAAAGAAGTCAGATGACGTAACGTACAATAAGAATACTATTAGGGACCTAATAGTAGAGTCTCTAGGGTACGAAAGCACCGAGGCGTTCCTTACGGATTATAGAGCCTATTTGGCTAAAAAGTACCCTTCCTCAGACAACAGCCAGATAGACGCATCCACTCCTATGGAGAACCTTGTTTCAATAGAAGACGAAGCTGGTGGCGGCGTGCTTAACCCACGTAAGTTAATAGAAGGGGAAATCGACCAGTCAAAAACAGTAACCGCTGGTGGTTCTAAGGTTAAAACTTTTGCCCTTAGTAAGACAGAAGAAAAATGGGTAGACGAAAAAGCTGCAGCCGAAGAGAGTGCTTCCAACAAAAAACTAGAAGCGTACCGTAAAAGAGGAAACGAACTAAGACAAAACAATGCTAGCGCGGAAGAGTGGGCTTCGTTTAACCAAGAGCTGAATGACTTAGTGATTAAACACCCTGAGCTTAAACAGATAGTTGTTAGTGAGCTAAAATTCTCTGCGAGAAGAGATTCTGTACTAAACAACAAATCTGAGAAAAAAGTAGCTAGTATCCTTTGGGATGAATACCAAAACGAAGGTGGTAATAGCTACGACAGTTTGTCTGAGGGCGCTAAGTATGACTGGCACCTCTCTATCGACGAATATGCACAAACCAAGAACAAAGTACAATTACAAAAAGATTTACAGGAAATAGCAAACTCTACATACTCACTACTATTAGGAGAAGGTAATGCAAATAACAAAAGGCTACCAGTTAAAAGCGCTAAAACGCCTAAGAGACTCGGCGAAAGTTCTACAAGAAGCCAAGTTAGCGGGCTTACCGTTGTCGCCGATAATGGAAAGAACGCTAAGAAACCACGGGCCAAAAAGTACACAAAGAAACAACAAGCCGCAGTAGACTACGCAGTAAAACATATCGGTCGTGACTGGGAGACTAGTAGAAAACGGCTTATCCCCCTTCTTAAGAAGCGAGACCTTCACGGGCCAAACAGTTTTTACGAGTTCGTAGACAAAGTAGCGGTATCTGAAACGAAAGGTAGCAAAACCAAGGCGAAAGAAGAATTTGAAACCCGCGAAAAAGCAGAAAAAACAACTAAGCTTGAAGGTAAAAAGAAAGCTAAACTGAGTAAAACGGAAGCGCGTAAGTACGCTAGAGAATTACTGGGTAAGTATTGGGTACGAGACAACCCTAGTTTAGTAGCGATGGCTAAAGTTAAAAAGTTCGACAAAGCTGCAGCCCTAGATTTCCAACGAGAACTAAACGAAATCGTAGATAAGCAGGCTCAGAAGCAGGCTCAGAAGCAGGACACCCCACAATTTTCTTTTAGTGATGGAGCGCAACGAACAAAGGACTCCCCATACAAGGCAACCCACAAAGACATCGAAGATTTCGTAGCGGAGTTAATGGGTAGGGACAAGGCGACGGATAGAGATATGCGACGTATTCACATATTCCAATCCCACCAAGAGCTTAGTGATGCAATCATGGATGATAACTTACTTGGAGAAACTGTATCTAAAGAAGAAGTAGCGAGCATAACTAAAAAAGGAGTGTCCATACACCAAAGTGGCGTGGCGTTCGTTAGAGGAGTTAACGGGGTAAAACACGCGTTCTTCATATTAGATGAGATGGACATGATGTCTGACCAAATGTCAGTCGCTGGTATATTTGTTCACGAGGTTGGTGTACACATGGGCATGCAAAGCCTTATGGGCGGTAAGGCAACAGCTAAGCTTGCGAACGTCATAAGAAGTTGGGCCGCACGAAACGACGATTCTATTGAACAGAAAGTTGCGCAGGATGTAGAAGCCAGGATAGAGTTCATCCAGGAACAACACAAGGCCCGGGGTGAAGCCCCTATGGACCGGGATACAGTAAATAGCGAAACTGTTGCTTACGCTATACAGTTCGGAGTAGAGAACTATGGAATTAACCCTCTTAGCTCTGCTACAGTACCTAAAGGTTCTCTCCGTGAGTTAATTAAAACAGCATACAACACATTGAAGAAGTTCATGGCTTCTCTAACAGGAAGTAATGTTAAGTCTATTACTATTGAAAACTTAGTTGACGCCGCTTATGGTGCTGCTCGTTTAGAGATTAACAAAACATTCCATGTCTCAACTACAGAAAGAATCGGTGACGTAGACCTTACTTACGCTGGCTCTGGACTAGATGGAGCAGTAAATGGGTTTGGTTTTAACATGACAGACCGCTTTGGTTCCGCTGGGGTATACGCGAAAGAAATTAGTAAACGAGAGACTAAACCCGTCAAGTTGAGCGGTTTAATTGACCTATCTAAAGGCGAAGGGATTAAGTCAGTAGCTCCTGATTTGAATAAGAAGCTTGAGAAGTTAATTAAGGAGGGCGCCTACCTATTAGAAACAGACAAGAAATGGAAGCCTTTGGCATGGGGTAGATTCGCATTTACCTATACTAAGGGGGGTTTAGACGGACACACGGTTGAACTAGTTGACGTTAAATCGGGAGACGTGAAAGATGTAGCGTTAGACCTTCGGGATGAGAACAGCGCACGTATGTTCTCAACAGAAGAGATTGCTATCCTTGGAACTATGGTAGACCACCTTACTGGTTCCCCTCAGGTTTACACTCACATGGTTGACGTATTAGTAACTGATGAAGAGCTTATGTCTTTAGACGACCCTATAGGCGAGCAGCCGTTTGTTATGGACTTCGTAAACTCCATGAGTAAAGAGCTACAAACCTTAATAGTATCCGAAAACGACGAAGACGCTAGTTTAGAAGAAATGTCAGGCAGGGCGTTGTATGAAACTTTATTCCTTATTGAAGCAGGGCATACTAAGAAAGGCGATAAGGGGTACCAGCTTACTAATGAGTTGGCGGATACTTATAAAGTAACTCCTGCTGACTTAAAGGTGGCTAACCAAATTGAAGGGGAGATGCGACATTCGGCTAAGATTGCTGCAATAATGGATAAGGCCGGTATTAAAGGTACTAAGACGGTAGACTTAACTGAACCAGGCGGTGTTCCTAGTGAACTTGACGCGCTAACAGATAAGTCTTTAGGGGCTCGTATTAAGCGTAAATCTAGAGTTCTACAGGGGGTACTTGCCGATGAAGAAGGACGCTCTAGAGACTCTAAAGTTCTTGAAGGTACCTACAATAAAGTAATATTCAACGAAGATAATATCATAGTTCCGGGAACTATAAGAATGACTGCCCGAGAAGGTAAGTTGCTTGACATCCCTCTGTCTAAGAGGAAAGACTATATTCGTTTTTCAATTAAGAACGAGCGTACCCATAAAGATAGACGCAACATGCGTAAAGCCGTAAAGTTCGCATTTGGTGACAACGCTGCATACCAATGGGACACTTTAGCTTCGTTTGCTAAGAAATCAGCAGATTCCCTAGATTTCTTAAGCACCTTAATATACAAGCACCGATTTGAACTATCCACGGCGGTAGACGTAGAAAAGACGTTCAGAGATAAAGATGTAATGCGCAACGAAATTGTTCGCTCTGTTGAAAGTATAGCAGTGCAGGCACGAGAAATGTCATTTGAGCGTCGCCAACTCGTTAACTCGTTCATCCAAAAGGCAACCACAGAAGATATGTGGCCCGCGGACCCTAATATAGAGGGGCGTACAGTTACTGTAGATAAAGAGTTCCACAAAGAGTTTACAGAAGTGCTGTCTGACTCTGAGCAAAAAGTAGTTATGGATGTGTTCAGACACGGGCATGAGATGGCAACTATGCTTAAGGCCTTGGCTGTAGAATTAGGAATAGACAGCGAGTTCCTTGGGTTCACTCAAATGGAGGGCCCCTACGCTCCATTGATGCGTTTTGGTGGCTACGTTGTAGAGTTTAAGTCAAAAGAAGTAATAGATATAGAAGCCCAACTAGAGCAAGGTCAGCTCCCTCCGTACAAAAACAAATTACTCAATCAAAAACTGGAGAAATTAAAGACCAACGATAAGTACTACGAGATAAGTTTCCGCCAGACAGAAGGTGAAGCTAATAAATATAAAGACGCTAACAAAGATAAGTACGCAACCAGTACAGTATCGGAAAAAGCAGCAACTGTAAGTGAAGGACGTATACCAGACGTTAAAGTTTTAGAGAAAGTTTACGGGGCTATGAAAACTTTAGACCTAGATCCGGATGCAAAAAAAGCTTTTGAGTCTATGCTAGAAGGTATGTACCACTCCGCTTTAGAGGACACTAACGCACGACATTCTCAAACTAGGAGAAAAGGTTACGCTGGGTACAACGACAACATGTTGTACAACTTCATAGAGCACGCTAAAGCAGAAGCTAACTTAGCGGCAACCTTAAAGTACGGCAAAGAGATAAATGTAACTTTAGCGGAAATGACTAAGCAGGCTAAAGACAGTAATAACCCTAATGTAATGAAGTTGCACAACGCTGTAATAAAACATTACACCGCAACTTTAGCTAAGGGGGAAACCCAAATTGCAGACGCAATTCTTTCGGTTAACGCTTTTTGGTTGCTTACTTCTTCCTTTGGATATCATATACAAAACGCAACGCAGACTTTTGCAGTAGCGCACCCTCTATTAGCGGGTATATTTGGAAATTGGAATAACGTTCGTAAGAAGATAATGAACGGGTACCACATAGCCGGGGACATTGTAAGCTACGACGGAAAGGTACCGTTGGTTGGAAGTAAGAAAGTAACATGGCAGACGAATATTGATGTCGACGCCGCACCTAAAAAGTACAGACCTGTACTATCTAGAATCCAAGGTATGAGTCAGTTGGACGTTGGTGTAGAGGAAGACCTTTCTAGCCTTAAAGAAACAAGCACAGGCTTTAAAGCGTTTGATGCTACATCAAGAGGGGCTGCTAAGGTAAGCCATAGAGCTTACCAAGTTCCAAGGCTAGTAGAGTCCTACAATCGTGTGTCTACAGCTATTGCAGCGTTTGATTTGGCTATGGAGAATCCGGAAGCCATTAAACACATGGGGCTGACTCCAGAAGAGTTTGCGGTTAAAGTGGTTCAAGATGCTCAAGGCGACTTCTCCTCAACAGGAGCCCCTTACTTCTTCAAGGTAATAGGTAAAAACCCTGTGGGTAAACTAGCGCTCCAATTCCGTAAGTTCTCAATAATGATGATGTGGGCGTACGCTAGAGCAACATTCCAGGCGTTTAAAGGAGCATCTAAACAAGAGAAAATTATAGGCGCTAGAACGGTAGGATTCCTACTAATGCACACTGCTGTGTTTTCGGGTATTAGAGGACTCCCTGCAATTGCAAAGTTTACTTTTATATACCTATTACTATCAAGTATGTTTGGTGATGACGATGAAGAACCTAAGAACACTAAAGGTTACATTGAGCGTATGGTAGATGAAAACGTTGATAACAAGGTCGTAGCCACTATGATAAACCGAGGAGTTCTTAGTGCCCTTGGTATAGACGCATCTATAAAGTTAAGTCACGCTGGAATATTTGATTTAGTTCCATTCGGAGATTTCGACCTTTCCCTTGATGGAATTAAGGAGTACCTATACGGGGTTTTCGGACCAACGGGCGGACAAGCCGCAAACGTTGTTAGAGGTATAGAATTTGCTAAAAACGACAACTACTATAGAGCGTTGGAAAGTGTTTCCCCTAAAGGAGTAAAAACAGTTATGGAGTCTTACAGACTTGGAACGGAAGGGTACACCGATAGCGCTGGTACTGTAGTTTCTAAACCTAAGAACTTCGATACAATACCTCTTATAGCAAACGCTTTAGGTATTCCGGTAAACCAAGTTTCTAATTTGAAGTGGACTAGAGGGGAACAGTATGAAATTAAGGAGTACTTTACTAGACGCCAGCAGGAGATAACAAGCGAGCATAAACGTGCTTCTAAAGCGAAAGACCAAAAAGCGCGACGTAAAGCGGAGCAAGATTGGTACAAGCTGCAAGACGCTAAGGACAACACACGACCGTTCTTCAATAACACACCTAGTGCTTTAAAACGTACTCCTATAACAGTACTATTAAAAGCAGGCGATAGAGATTGGAAGAAGCAACAGACACTTGAGAGTGAATTAGGAACACGGTAAAAGTCCACAGTGGACTTTTAGCATATAGTTAATGAGGAGCCCGTAACGTGGGCAAGTCGGATGGGTCACAACACATGGAAAAGCCTATAATGAAGGCTCGGGGAGGTTGCCCCAACTGCAGATGTTTTTTCTAATTAGCACACCGTCTGCTGGCACTGTTACGGGGAACATAACGAAACCCCGCAGTAGTATTACTCTGTACCTATTGTAGTTTCTGTGGAAACTCCTTCTTCTGTTTCTACCAAGTGTAGCGGTGAGTTATCTCCAAACAAACTGTCGTAGTTAAACTCGTAGCATCGCGCTTGTCCGCTTGGAACCGTAGAACCCGAACCAATGTAACACTTACTACCTATTTTACCATCGGCTTTGTACACCAAATACCCGCCACTATCTAGTTCTTCTTTCATTACCGTCGGTGCTACTCCGTGTTCTTTACACCACTCGTTAACGGCCTTAGATGTTATATACACCTTCTTGTCCTCGGTAGCAACACGTCCGATAGCAGGGGCGCGTAGCATTTCTTGGGGGTGTTCTTTTCTTGAGCGAGCATCACCGAAGTGCTTAGTGATGATGAGTCGTCCCGGAAGCGTCGATATGAACTGAGCGATATGCTCGCCGATGTCGGTGTTGCTTTCCTTTCTACTCGCACGCATAC
>JYMV01045550.1_pt1 | contig 10904 bp, 15 predicted proteins | sample 338911 | NCBI WGS metagenome assembly JYMV01 (sample SAMN03354496, study PRJNA234377) | hydrothermal vent metagenome | biome: Deep sea; feature: Hydrothermal plumes at the Eastern Lau Spreading Center, Western Pacific Ocean; material: Seawater | place: Tonga | collected 2009 | depth 2000 m m
TGATATAAAATATCATATTTATGGGTCTACAAAATATTTAGAAAAATATGGTATACCCAAAACTCTTAACGATTTAAATAAACATAGATTTATTTCTTTTGGGAAAGGAGCTCCATCACCAGTTTTTAATCCTGACTGGGCCTTAAAACTTGGAATTAAAGATAATAAAAAAAGAAAATCAATTATGAAAGTTAATAGTGTGATGGGTTTATTGTTGGCAGTTGAAAGTGGAGTAGGACTTGCTGCACTACCTGATTATTTAGTATTTCAATCTCAAAATGTAATTAAAGTTCTTCCAAAATTTGAAGGACCTATTACAGAAGCACATTTTGTTTATCCTCAATCATTGAAAAATGTTGCCAGAGTTCAAGTTTTTAGAAATTTTCTATATAGCAAAATTGGCGATTGGAAATAGCAACTATTTTTCATTTTTTTTTAAGGAAGTTTTCTTTTTTTTAATTTTCTTAATGATTTAGGTATATTTTTAACAACATCTTCAGCAATTAAACCGGGGCCAAATTTTTTAGCTATATCACCATGAATCCAAACCGCGGCACAACAAGCCAAAAAAGGGTTTAATTTGTTTTTGCCAACTAAACTTGCAATTATTCCACTTAATACGTCACCAGATCCAATTACCGCTAACTCACTTGATGTATGTTTGTTTAGAACAATATTTCCATTTGGTGAACTAATTAAAGTATTGGCACCCTTTAACACTATATTACATTTGCATACTTTTGATGCTTTAACTATTTTTTCATAATTATTAATTTTTTTGCTAATTTTGGGAAATATAGAATGAAACTCTTTTATGTGTGGCGTTATAATTTTATTTTTGTCTAATAAAGAATAAAGTCCTGCAGGTTTTTTTTTAAAACAAGTTAATGCATCAGCGTCTATAATTGCATATTTGCTATTTTTAAGTATTAACTCAGTTCTTTTTTTTGTTATCAGATTAACACCAGCACCAGGACCAATTAAAAAAATTGAGTTTTTTTCCTTATTAATTAATTTTTTTAATGAATTTAAACTATTTATCTCTTCTTTTAAAACCGAGGGAAATTTTAAAGAATAGATGGGCAAATTTTTTTTAGAACATATTATTTTAACTGATCCAGTGCCCACTCTTAATGCAGCTTCTGCGCTTAATATGGTAGAACCGACCATATTTAGTTGGCTACCAAATATTATTACTTTACCTCTGCTATACTTGTGATCTTTTTTTTTCTTCCAAGGAAAACCACGTAACCACAAGTTTGATGAATTAATTATTATATTTGATTTCATTTTATGTATAATTAAAACTAAATATTAAATTTTTGCACAAAGCATTAAAAAGATTAAAACCAAAAAAAGAAAATAAAAAATTAACGTTTTAGTTGAAAAATTATAAAATATTTAGTGAAACTTTAATTAAAACGTTATAGAATAAAAAAGTATGTCAATCCGCTCAACAGGGCTTACAGCTGGTATTTTTGGTGCTGTAGCCATGTTTTCACTCTCATGGTGGTTGATTTTAATTGGAAACGCTGAAGGTCCAGTCACACTATTTGAAAGAATTTATATAGGTTATAGTTATACTCCAATGGGAAGTATAATTGGTGCTATTTGGGGCTTTGTGGATTGGGGTATAGCGGGAGCAATTTTTGCATGGTTATATAATTTGATAAATAAATGGTTTAATGTCGATCGCTAAAGAACTTATAAAACAACATAAAAAGCTTGATGTTGAAATTAAAAAGCTAACAAAAACAAGACTAAATGATCGCACTTCTAGTTCCTGGAAATCTCTAAAAGAATTAAAAAAAAGGAAATTACAACTTAAAGATAAGATTATTAAATTATCTTAAAATAGCCCAAACAACACATATCTGCGACACTGTTGCAATTGATAATCATTCTCATTGACATTAATTACTAAAATTATTATAAATCAAACAATTTTATGGAAACAACTATAACACCATTTTTAAGTTCTTTTTTCATCCTTTTAAGAGAAGGATTTGAAGCAATGTTAATAGCTGTATTAGTCTTCATGTATCTAGACAAAGTAAAAGCTAGAGACAAAAGACCGGCAGTTTATTGGGGAATTTTAGCGGGAATAGTTGCATCTTTATTTGTAGCATTAGGTGTTAAAAAAATTGCAGGTATTACACATGCACACGAAGAATTATTTGAGGGTGGAGTAATGCTCATTGCTGCAGGGATGTTAGCTTATGTAGCTTTCTTTTGCCATCATGCAAAGCAACACGTTGAAGGAAAAGTTGATAAAGCTGTAGCAACAGGAAGTTCGTTTATTTTATCTTTTACAGTTTTTCTTGCAATTTTAAGAGAAGGTTTTGAAATCGTTTTATTTTATGCGGCCTTGATTGGCTCTGGTATTTACAACACTATACCAGTTTTTGGTGGAGCAATAATTGGAGCTTTAACATTAATTGGTGTTTACTATGGATTAAATAAAATTACTAAATTAGTTCCAGTCGGTGTGTTTTTTAGAGCATCAAGCATTTTATTAGCAGTACTTGCTTTATATTTTGCTTATGAAGGAATTCATGAATTCAGTGAAGGTATTGAAGAATTAATTCATTAAAGTTATTTATTTTATTTTCATAAAAAAACTATATAATTAAAAATAAAGGGGTGTCTTAACAGACTGAGATTATACCCTAACAACCTGTCTGGTAATTCAGAAAGGGAGAAGGTATGGATCATCTAAATATAATAAGTCAAAATTCATCATTAACATTAATCATTATTATCAGTTTAGGGTTTGTTATATTTGGAGTTTTACACTCGAAGAAATATCAAGGTCTAAATAATTATTTAGTTGCAAACAGAAGTGTTGGAGTATTTTCATTAACAACAAGTTTAGTTGCATCAGCTCTTGGTGCATGGATATTATTTGGACCAGCATCTGCTGCAACATGGGGAGGAATAGGAGCTGTAATTGGTTATGCACTTGGAACGGCATTCCCTTTATTTATTTTAATTTATTTAGGAAAAAGGTTTAGAAAATTATATCCAAAGGGAAAAACACTAATTGAGGTAGTTAGATTAAGATTTGGAAAAAAATTATTCAAACTTATTTTATTTTTGACAATTTTTTATATGTTTATTTTTCTAATTGCCGAGTTAACAGCAGTATCATTATTAGTGAATTATATTTCAGGAACAAGTTTATGGATTACTGCTTTAATTGTTATTGTTAGTTCTCTTATTTATACTTTGTATGGAGGATTACGGGCTTCCATTTTTACAGATAATATTCAATTTATAGTAATTTTATTATTACTATTAATATCGTTTAACTATTTAATTTCATTTAATTCTAGTGAATTTAGTTTTGAGTTTATAAAACAGAACAAACCAATTTTATTGAGCGCTGGTTATTTGCCCAATTTTACTGCAGGATTAACATTTTTTATTGCTGTAGCAGCAACCAATTTATTTCACCAAGGTAATTGGCAAAGAGTTTATGCTGCAAAAAGCAATGAAGTCTTAAACAAGAGCTTAATCATTTCATTTTTTATAATAATTCCTATTGTTTTTTTTATGGGTTTCAGTGGACTAGTTGCTGTATCAATTAATTCTAGCGTTATTCCAGATCTAGCTTTTTTTTCATTATTATTGAAAGAACAGAATTCAATGATATCTGTAATAGTAATAATTTTAGCCATCTCGCTTACAATTAGCAGTATTGATACTTTAATTAATGCAATTTCTAGCTTGATAGTTGTTGATGGAAACAAAGTATTAAAATTTAAAGGTGATTATTTAAAATTATCTAAAAACATAATTATTTTATTATCAGTTATTGCATTAATAGTTGCGTCAAAAGGGTTAAGTATTTTATATTTATTTTTATTAGCTGATCTATTGTGTTGTGCAGCTGTATTAACTGTTTTTTACAGTTTTTATGATAAAAAACTAAGTGAAAAAAATGCATATGTTTCAATTATAATTGGCTTATTTGTAGGATTATTGTTATTTCCAAGTCCAGATTTTTCTAAATCAATATTAATTGGAATTTTATTTCCAGTAAGTAATTTTCCGACATTTATGTCACAATCATTACTATTTATGTCATTTTTACTAGCTACATTTGTTCCAATAGTGACTTGGAAAATAAAATAAAATGATTAAACTCAGTATTAATGTTTGATTTTATATTTCCATTTATAGTTTTAATATTAGTAGTCGTATTTATTCATGAATACGGCCACTATTATTACGCAAAAAAATATGGAGTTGGTGTTACAGATTTTTCTATTGGTTTTGGTAAAGAAATATTTGGTTGGAACGACAAATCTGGTACTCGCTGGAAAATTTGCTGGATTCCTCTTGGTGGATATGTAAAATTTTTTGGTGATAGAAATGTTTTTAGTCAAAGTGATCAAATAGAAGTATTAAAAAAATATAATAAAGAAGAACAAAAAAAATTATTTATTTTAAAACCTTTATATCAGAGAGCATTAATTGTTGCGGCAGGACCAATTGCAAATTTTATTTTAGCAATATTAATATTTTTTTTTATATATACTTTTTCAGGTAAAGATTTTACGCCTGCTGTAATTGATGAAGTTCAAAAGGAAAGTCCAGCTCAAGTGGCTGGCGTTCAAAAGAACGATATTATTGATTCAATTGATAATAATAAAGTAAAAAGTATTTTTGATGTTTCTAAGTTTATTACTATGTCAACTTCTGAATATATTGATTTTATAGTTTTAAGACTCGATCAAGAAGTTTTATTAAAAGTAAAACCTATAACTGTTGAAAGTATTGATAATCTTGGAAATAAAATTAATAAAAGAATGATTGGCATTAAATTAACACCTTATAATAACAAAATTAATCATGTTAAACTTGGGCCAGCTCAAGCTTTATTTTATTCTATAAATGAAGTTTATTATGTAAGTATTTCATCTCTTAAATATCTTGGCCACATGATTACGGGTTCTGCTGATAGTTCCCAGTTAGGCGGACCAATCCGAATAGCTAAAATCACAGGCCAAGTTGCAAAGTTTGGAATCTTGCCTTTTTTAAGTATGATGGCTTATATTTCTATCAGTTTGGGTTTAATTAATCTGTTTCCAATTCCTTTGTTAGATGGTGGTCATTTAATGCTTTATGGATTTGAAAAAATTTTGGGACGACCTTTAACCCAAAAAACTCAAGAAGGTTTTTTTCGAATCGGCATGTTCCTGCTATTGTTTTTAATGTTTTTTGCAACTTTCAATGACCTTAAAGATCTAGGATTGTTTTAAATAATATTTTTACATTTTTTAAAATAACAAGTAAAATCAACACATTTTTGAGCAATCACAATATGTTGTGGATATCTTCTTTTAAACTACTAAAAAAAAGCTTGATTTATAAGGGATTATAGCAAATATGATATTAACCTTTAAAACCGGAGTAAAAAATGAACAAAAAACAATTAATCGCTAAATTAGCTGGTACTTTAAATCAAAGTAAAGCTGATGCTGAGCGTACTTTTGATACTATTACCAACACTATTCTAGATGCCTTAAAAGGCGATGATAATGTGAAAATTGCTGGTTTTGGTACTTACAAAGTTGCAAAAAGAAAAGCTAGAATTGGTAGAAACCCAAGAACTGGTGAGCAAATTCAAATCGCCGCTTCTCAAAAAGTTAAGTTTTTGCCTGCTAAAGCACTTAAAGAAGTATTCAATAAATAAACTTTTTTTGGTAGCAGCCTCTATTATTGTATTTAATAGTGGCTGTTATCGCGTATGTTTTTAAAGTTTTTTGAATTTAATTTTCATCCCATAATTTCTTATAATTTATAAAAGGAGACAGCCCATAGTTAGAATTGACGTTAGTCATATGCACAGAAAGACTTTTTAAAGGTGAAATGCACAATTCTTTTTTGTATATCTCATTTAGGTACTTTTCGAATGGCTCATTTCTATCTAAACAAGTACTATAAAAGTTGTCCCAATATTTATTAATTAATTCAATACTGGTCATAAAAGTACATAGTGTCTTATCAATAGTTCTCCAGTGCCTCTTATTTCCAATTAAAATATTAGATTTTTCGTTATTCATATATAGATAGGGATAGTCAGCAGGACACATAAATAATTCTTTTTTAGTTTGAGAAGAAATTCTTTCATATGAAGCAATCATTTCTTCGAGCATGGGTTCAAAATGAATATAATCATCTTCTAAGAAAAAAACTAAATCTTTACCCATTTTTTTTCCAAGTTCAAAGGAATGTAATAAGCTACTTAAGTTGCCAAAAGTTTGTAAATTTTTTTGTTTATTAATTACATTATTGTAGTCTCTTTTATCGAAATTTATAATTTCCATATCTAATTCACTAGAATTAATAGTTTTTTTTATATGAATTAGAGTTTTTTCATCTGAATCATCATCAACAATTAAGGTTTTAATTTTTATATTTGGATATTTAGTTTTACAATAAACTATTGATTTTATTAGTGAACTTATTGATTTAGAGGTATATTCAACTTTGGGTTTTTCAAATATTCTCTTTTTATTTTGGTCCCAAATGTCAATTTTAGTGTTTGCCCTTAGAATAATTAAAATAGAATTAACTTTTCTACTTATTGAAACTTCTCCAAGTGGCAAAACTATCGATTTTTGATTAATTATTGATAAATCTTCATTTAAATTTTTTTCTAAAGTAGGAGAATGAAATTCGTTTTGATCTATAATCTCGTAACCTAATATTTTTGATAATCTAATGAATATTTTTTTAACAATGCTTTTTTTCATTCTTTTTTAATTAAAATTAGTTTATTATTATATTATAATGACAATTAAATCATCTCAAACCCTAGTTTCTGAAGCTTTAAAAGAAATAAAAACTATTTCACCTGAAAAAGCACTAGAATTATCTAATGAAAACAAATGTAATTTAATAGACTTAAGAGATATTAGAGAACTTGAAAATGAAGGGAGAATTGAAAAATCTCTACATATACCAAGAGGCATGCTTGAGTTTTGGTTGGACCCTGAAAGTGTTTATTTTAAAGATGAAAAGTTAGATATGAATAAAGAAATGATTGTTTTTTGTGCAGGCGGTTTAAGATCAGCCTTAGCAGCTAAATCACTCAAAGAAATGGGTTATGAAAAAGTTTCACATATAGATGGTGGTTTTGGTTTAATGAAGCAAAAAGGGTTTAAAATAGTTTAGTCGTAAATAGAAATTCTTTTTGCGTAAAAAATTCTAATCAACCAATAAATTGTAATACCTAAAGGACCAATCAAATAAGTTATTAATAAAGGAAAAAACATTAAAATTTTTGAAATACCGAACTTTTGATAATCCTTAACAATCCAACTACCACAAAATAAATTTATTGCTAAGAAATGTATCCAGAAAAGTATTAAAAATGAACTATCCGAAAAAAGAATTAACAACTCTTCAAGACTTAAATACAGTTTGAAATTATTTAAAAAATCATAACCATTTTGAAAAATTATATAAATTACATAACAGTAAGCTAAACTTAAAATGATTATAGGAAATATTGAAGTAGTGAATATTTTACATATTTTTGAATATGGAAAAAAAATCAATACGAACCAGAATGGCAAGACTCCCAAGTTCAACCACAAATAGATCATTTCTATAGTAAAATAAGTATGAATTTGTTCGATCATAAAAAAATGTATTATATTACAAGATTGAATGATTCCTATAAAAAATAAAAAAAAAACTTTAAAAATTACTGTTGAAGAAATGAGGAATTTCTCACTTTCTTACGTTGAGAAATATTCACCTTCAAGACAACAAATAAAAACATACCTGCTAAAGAAATATCTTAAACAATCTATATCAAGTGTAAAAAAACAAAATATCATAGATTTAATCGATGTTGTCTTGTCTGATTTAGAAAAAACAAAATTTATTAGTGATAAATTTTACTCTGATAGCAAAGCAAAAAATTTAATTCAAAGAGGAACATCAATTAATAAAATCAGAAATTATTTAATTTCTAAGGGTATTCAAGATAGATATATTAAAGAGACTATTAATAAAATAAATGAAAATAATGAAGACCAAGATTTCTTTTCTGCAATTAAAATATGTAAAAAAAAAAGAATAGGTCCATCAAGAACTGAAGTTAATAGACCATTGTTTTACAAAAAAGACATTTCTCTTTTAGCAAGAAATGGTTTTGATTTTGAAACTTCTAAAAAAGTTATGGATTTAAAAAAAGATGATTATTTAAAAATAATAAACTTACTTTAATTTTTTTTTATCTTCTTTAGTCAGATAATTAATTTTATTTTTGATATAATTTTTCACAAAAATAAATACTAAAAAACCTAAAATTGAAACAGAAACAATAATTATCAATATTAATCTTAATTGCTCATCCATCATAAAATATTTTACCTTTTGCGATTAAGCTAGGATTTTTAAAATCTTGCTTACCATACAAAATTTTATTACCATCAAAGTCTGTTAAAGTTCCACCAGCATGTTCAAGTATAGCATGTCCTGCTGCTATATCCCATTCACTAGCTCTAGGTTCACAAACATATAAATCAAATTCTCTTGCCGCAATGACACAAAACTTTAATGAGCTTTTCATTTTTTGATAATTAGTTACTTTGAATTCATTATGAAACTTCAATATTTCGTTTTTTATTTTATTAGAGTAACTAACAGCCTTTACTTCATTTAATTTCTTTTTTTTCTTTTCGGATAATTTAATTTCTTTACCATCAACTACCTCAAAACTATTTAACGGACCGTAAGAATAAAATAATCTATTTTTGTCAGGAGCATTAATTATACCAATTAGTGGTTTTTTGTTTATTATTAATGCAGCATTTAATGTGAATTCATCTCTATTATTAATGTAATCTTGTGTTCCATCAATAGGATCAATTAACCAAAAATTTTCTAAATTTTTATCTTTTTTGTTTGATGATGTTTCTTCTGAAATAATAGGTATTTGAGGAGTTAGGCTAGAGATTTTTTTAGTTAAAATATTGTTAACTTCTATATCACCATTTGTTACCGGAGTGTTGTCAGACTTCATTTCTTTTTTTAATCCCTTTTTTCTTAATTCTAGAGCTATATTTCCTGCTTCTTTGAATGTATCTAAAAGAGAAAGTGTTATTTCTTTTATTTGATTGGAGTTCATTTATTAAATTTTTCTAATTTAATATTATTTGAATGAATTACTTTTTTCCCAACATTTTCAAAATTAACTGTGATTTTTTCATTAATTATAGACTGTACTTGTCCAATACCCCATTCTTTATTGTCTGGATTTATAACTTTGTCTCCTGGTTCAAAATCTAATATCATGGCATTTACTTATATTAAATTTATGAATAAATATCACAAATTATGACAAAAATTAATTCAATAGGCATCAATAAAAAACCAAAAGATACTCTCGTTGTTGTAGCTATGTCTGGTGGTGTAGACTCATCTACTGTTGCAGGAATTATGAAAAATGAAGGTTATAAAGTTATAGGTATAACCTTAAAATTATATGACGATGTTAAAAAGACATCAAAAAGTAGACAATGCTGTGCAGGCCAAGATATTTTAGATGCAAAAAGAGTGGCAAGCAAACTAGGTATAGAACATAAAATTCTTTATTATCAAAATAAATTTAAGGAAGGTGTTATTGATAATTTTATAGACAGTTATTTAAATGGAGAGACACCAATTCCCTGCGTTAAATGTAATCAAACAGTTAAATTTAAAGATTTATTTGATGAAGCAAAAAAATTAACTGCAGATGCTTTAGTAACAGGCCACTATGTTAAAAGTATTACCAATGAAAACAAGACAGAAATGTATAGAGGAGTTGATTTAAATAGAGATCAAAGCTATTTTTTATTCAATACCACCAAAGAGCAACTAAATTTTCTAAGATTTCCATTAGGCAATTTACAAAAAAAAGAAACTCGAGATATAGCTAGAAATTTAGATCTTAATGTTGCGGACAAGCCAGACAGTCAAGATATTTGTTTTGTTCCTAATGGCGATTATGCTTCTGTAATTGAAAAATTTAGACCTAATTCATTTTCTAAAGGAAACATTAAAGATATCAATGGAAAAGTAATTGGAGTTCATGATGGAATAATTAATTATACTATTGGCCAGAGAAGAGGAATAAAAATTTCTGATAAAAAACCTCTTTATGTCGTAAGAATAAATGCTGATAAAAATGAAATTATTGTTGGTACAAAAAAACATTTAATTAAAAAAAAAATAAGAAAAAATAAATCTAAGCCCTTGTATGAATGATATAGCTAAAGTTAAATCTTTAAGTATATGGGTCTTTATAATACCTTTTACAGCAGTCAATATCTGTTTGTTTATAACAACAAATTTACATTTTTTAATTGATCAACCTTATAGACTTTTTAATACTTTCCCTTATTTAGATGGTGGAACTTCTATAAGTAGAACTGCGAGATATTTTCCCAATTACTTAATTTTTAAACCAGCAATGTTTTTTACTTCTTATCTGTTAATAAAATACTGGCTTTACAATAAAAAAATTATTAAATTTTTTGATGAAAATCATAAACATATTAAACGTTTTGTTTTCTTTGGAATCGCTTCTGCTGTAATGTTGACTCTTCATTCTATTTTTTTAGGGGTTACTTTCGATATTGGTATTTATAAATTGTTTAGAAGATTAGTAATGTTATTATTTATAGTATTTGAAGTTGTTGCACAAGCTTACCTAGTTTTAACTTTATATTCACTTAAAGATAAATTGTTAAAATATATAAATCCTAATATTTTAAAATGTAAAATATTCTTAGTAAGTATTTTGATTATCGTAGCAATAGTAAGCGATTCCGAAGAAAACAAAACGTTTAATATGTTTATGATTTTCATCAAAAAATTTAATAATTTTTTTATTGTAA
>JYMV01014787.1_pt1 | contig 10903 bp, 13 predicted proteins | sample 338911 | NCBI WGS metagenome assembly JYMV01 (sample SAMN03354496, study PRJNA234377) | hydrothermal vent metagenome | biome: Deep sea; feature: Hydrothermal plumes at the Eastern Lau Spreading Center, Western Pacific Ocean; material: Seawater | place: Tonga | collected 2009 | depth 2000 m m
ATTGGAACAAGTACAAGTTAGTTTTTGAATTCTTCATATTTTCTGAAGTTTGATTTTGAGATCCAGTCATATTACTAACTAAAGTCATATTCCTTCATTAGAGTTTCAGATTTATTCATATTTATGCCTCACTAAATATTGTTTGATTCTATATTAAAAATAAAATATGGGTATAATTATTTATGGAGCAAATTCAAATTATTTTTTTAATACCAGACGAATCTCATGCCCATTTTGCTTTTTAGCAACTTTAAACGGATAGTATGGACATAATTTTTTATTAATCGTTCCCGCATTGTTGTTCAAAATAAGATGAAACCGTCCTTCAAATCGATAAAGTTCTCTTAAGGAATCTATTTTTACAGCACGTAATCCTACATTTTCAGCAGCTTTCTGTATTGTCTGTTTAGAAAAATGAAACGAAGATGCATTATTGGTGATTGACTCGCGTAATATAGTATCATTACCGCAGTCTGGAACTGCAACAAAAATAAAACCATTATTTGATAGAAGGCTCTTACACTTTTTTAATAACTCATGAGGTTTTGGCGTATGTTCTAAACAATGAGATATCCAGATAATTTCAAACTTTTCATTTATTTCCACATCATCTATGAACCCATGGATACATTTTCCTTTTTTTAACTTAGAATTCAAAAATTTAACACAATGCTCGTTCGCATCTACTCCGGTCACTTCAAATCCTTTTTCCTCAAACATGCGAAGAGAAATACCAGGACCCGGTCCAATTTCTAACAGTTTTTTCGAAAGACCAAAGAATTCTTTACAGTATTCAAAGTGTGATTTCCATTGATTTAAAAAATACCTGCCATGTCTTGTGTTAAAATCAAGGTTGATTATATTATCCAAGTCTTCATGGTACGTTTGGGCGGATGATGCGTTTACATAATATTGGTTCAGCGCGGTTTCAAGCTCGTCAAGAGAATTTCCAGTCACATATAGTCCACATTTCTTACATCTGTTAACTGGTAATTTTAACCAAGAATCTTTTGCATAAATTTCAAAACCTGTATTTTTACAACAAATACATTCCAATAAAGGAAAGTTCAGATTAGTTGATAAAAACCTATTTCCGGTTTCACATTAAAAAATACCAACTTCAATTGTTTGATAAGGAGGTTTTCCTCTATACAGCACCAAAAAGCATCACTACTGCATAATGACTTTATCTCTGTTTATGATTCACTATAATATTGAATTTTTTTATCCAACATAATCTGTGATTCTTCTTTCTTGGTCACTGAAAATTACACCGATAGTACGCAATAAAACAACATTGTGATTATTGCAATGATCTACCAATTTGTTAAAACATTCTAAGAATTTTAAAGCTGGTTGTTTTGACTTGGTAATTGACAAATACAAATCGTCATGATCCAGCATTAAAATTTTGTTGTTACCTAACGCATCCGTTATTTGTTCAACGTTTGCAACACCATCCACACTCTCAATTTTTGGAACAATAGTTACGTGTTTAGGAATTATGTCAAGATGTATTTTGAGATCATCTACTGAGTGAATGTTTGACACTGCAAAATATTTAATGTTTGGATTAGATTTTATGATTGGAATGAGATCATCAATATCATATTTGTTATTGGGTGGTTTAGTCCTACTTGCAGGTAAGTCTAGAAAGATTTGATGTGATCTATGTTTTCCCAAAATAACTTCCAATTCTTTCAAACTATTTACCCAAGCAAGATTTACTCTAAAAATTGCATTCTCTGGAATAGGCAGTCCATAATTTGCTAAATTTTGTGAAAAAATTAACATTGTAACATCATCTCATCAACATTTTATCTATTTATTCGGTTCTAACCTAAATATTTCGCAATAATCATACTATGTTCTTTGAAAAAATCTGTTAGATTAATCTCTTGAATAACGTCAAATGAAGATTGTAATCTCTTTCTTTCTTCTAGGTTTTCCTTGGTAGGATTCTTAGCAAAATCTATGTTTTTGGTTGGTACTACAAGCATAAGGTAACCACCATTTCTAAGGTAATTTTTACAGTTATCAATAGTGATTTCTGTTTTATTTGGCTGTGTTATGTCGAGATAAATTACATCAACAGTTTCTATCGTTGAAGAAAACTGCGCTAGGTTATTCTTATCATAAATAATTGTAAAAACGTTTGTTCTATTATTACCAATTTTCTCTAAAAAATTTTTCGAGTTTTCCGTAATATCTTTCACAACAAAAACTTTTCCGTCTATACCTACAATATTAGAAATATGACTTACAGTTTTTTCGGTAGTGTCACCAAAATATAGAACCTTAGTTTTTTTCAGTATTGGAAAAATTTCCAAACCATTAATTATTGCCGCCGCAAGTTTACTCCCATAGTGACTCCATACGTTGTATTGTTTTCCATTTTTCTCCACTAGTCTTTCATTATAGGCTTGATTTACACTTACATTATTCAACGTAGCCAATTTTTTTTTATTTTTAACAGTGATCCAAAAAATCGTATCTTCTTTTACATTCAATTTGTTTTCTTAATAATTAATGTTATTATAAAATTACTCATAACTACTAAACGACTTTTTTTAGGAAAACTGTCTACACAGGATAGTAACAGAGATAAAAGCATGAAAAGAAAATTTTGTTATGGGTTTTATACTTTGGATGACTGGACTTCCTTGTTCCGGTAAAACTACAATCGCTAGAAAATTATCAGAGTATATCTTTAACCTTGCAATACTAGATGGAGACGAAATGAGAGAATGGTTATCTCCAAATGAAGACTTTTCAAAGAAGGGTATTAACAGCCATAACAAGAAAGTGGCAAATATCGCCAAGTTACTTTTAGAACATGATGTGCCAGTATGTGTTTCAAAAATTGCCCCTTATGCTGAAAACAGGGAAGAAGCTCGTAAAATATTGAAAAATCACAATTTTGTTGAGGTTTATGTTAAATGTTCTGTTAATTCATGCGAAAAAAGAGATGTAAGAGGTATGTACAAAAAAGCACGTAATAATCAAATTAAAAATTTTATAGGAATTAATAGTACTTATGAGCCACCGACAAATTCTGAATTAATTGTAGATACCGAAAATTCTACAATAGAGCAGAGTGTACAAATTATACTAGATTACTTGTACAAAAATAAAATCACAAAAAAGCCAGGGAAGTTGGTTTAAAAAAGGAATTTTTGTTTGCAATGCCATGAAAAATAATATACCGATTATTAATCCACTATCTGAGATAAATTTAGCAATAGATGCTGTAATAGATGCTGGAAAAACAGTAATGGAAATTTATGATCAAGGATTTGAGCAAATGACTAAAATAAATAATGAACCGCTAACGAAAGCAGATGTTGAAAGTAATAAAATAATTCATGAAATAATCTCAACGTCTGATCATCCTATATTATCAGAGGAAAGTGACGATACAAAAAAAAGATTAGAAAGAAAAACTGTTTGGATAGTTGATCCCTTAGATGGCACAAGTGATTTTATTCATAAAACTAATGAATTCACAATTATGATTGGTCTTGTAAAAGAACAAAAACCAATTCTAGGAGTTATCTATTGCCCAACAAACGATACATTGTATGTTGCCCAGCAAGATCAAGGAGCGTACCAATTATTAGGGGAAAAATGGTCAAAATTATCTGTAAGTACTATATCAGATCTAGCTAAAAGTCGCGTTGTATGTAGCAGACATCATTTATCTCAAAATGAACGTGATTTTCTTGAAAATATTCATCCTATGAAATTAACCCAAAGAGGAAGTTCGTTGAAGGCTATTGATGTTGCCTCGGGGATGGCCGAATTTTACTTTACCTCGTCAAACAAAATAAAACAATGGGATACATGTGCTTCTTATTGTTTGATAAAGGAGGCTGGTGGAAATATTACTGATGTTTTTGGTAATAATTTGGAATATAACACGGAAATTGTTAATCACCAAAATGGAATAATGATAACCAATGGACTTGTTCACAACCTATTGATTGATAGTTATAGGAAATTTATGAATACGTAGCTGCTGGGAATCATTTATCCCAGCCAAAATTTTTTCCTAGCAGTTTAAACAGTCTTTCATTGTGTGGTTTATAATAATCAACTAATAATTTCCTAGTAGACTCGTCAAGTTTTTTATATTCTCCGACATTTTTTCTTTCCAAACCATTAACTTTACAGTTAGGTACATTAAGAAATTCAAAAGCTTGTTTTAGGAACTCTTCGTGGTTATTATTGAGTTCATACGTGGGCAAGATCAGAAACTGTTCTTTTGTAAAAAATTGCATCCACGCTTTTATAAAATCTACATATATTCCATAACGTAAATATGAAAAAACTGGATGAATGATGAAATCATCAATATTCATTATGAAGCTAGGCTCTTTTTTACCAATCTCTATTCTTTTTAATTCTGATTTTATTGCATCTTCAAATGTCCTAGTTTCAATTCCATCTCTAACTTGATGTTGATAATCCGAATAAGCACGATCTACTGGATTTCTCAAAATCACTATCAATTTAGCATTTGGAATAGTGTTATAGACTCTTTTTGAAACAAGAGGATGAAAAAGATAGGTTGCGGTCTGGTCACCAACGATTAACTTCTTTTTGTGTACTAGTTTTTTATAATTTTTGTATGTTTTTGTAGGGAAATATGCTCTATACCATTTAATACCATTATGTGATGCGTGATCAAAAAAATGTATGTTTCTTTCCGCAACAATATTTGGATGTTGTGTAATGTAATAATGAAAAGAAGTAGTTCCAGATTTACTACTGCCTATAACTAAAAAATCTGGCAGGAGTCGCATGTTGCTTGTTAGTATTCTACAATTTCTTTTTAAAGAGAATCTATAAGGGTTAAAACTAGGATGATCGAGAAACCATGATCTAATCTTATTAGTTAATGATAATCTTTCTATTTGATTCGCTGAATTTGTTGTTTCGTTTTTCAGCATTTTTTTCAGAACTTTGCAGATTGTTCAAATGCACCACCTTTAATCATAAAATCAAGTTTCTTTTGTACTTCTTCAAGTTTTTTCAAGTCAGCGTCTGTTATTTTTTCATTTCTTGACATTTTGGAAATGAGTTGTGATTGTAATAAAAATAAAGGAAATAATGCTTGTTGCCACCAACCATTTTTTGGCAATTTATACACATAAGGATTAACTTCAATCTGGACATCCATTTCAGAAGAGAATGCTGCAGTTCTTTTGTAATGGACATAACCTATGACAGTTAGTAGGGGTATTCCTATACATGCAATTATTAGGATGTATTGACCAAAACTTGGAAATACTGCTTGTAAAGTTGGAAACTTTTCTATTGCAAGATAATACGTAACCGTCAAAGTGTTAACCGCTGCAAGTATAAACGCGAAATATGTACCATAACCACTCCTAAAATAATACCAAAATCTAAAACCAACGCTACCTTTTCTCATGAAGACACTCCATTAATCCGTATATATCAATTTCACTACCAAACAATGTTACATAATTAGAAAATTTTTTTATGATATAATGAAGTTAGGATGAATCAACAAGAGACTTTCCATCACATATTATCCTCAATAATTTTATTATTTCAGATTTCGAAATTTCTTTGGGATTATTATCCAAATGTTTCCTATCTAACAAAATCAAATTCGCTGCATTCTCAAGATTTTGTTTTAAGTTAATTTCTTCAAAGTTTAACTTTCTTACTAAATTTTTATACCTATTATAAAATGCGGAGTCATTAAATCTATGTGCGACAGTAGTTGTAAATGCTAATGCATGACCATGAGAAATTCCTTCGTTGGAAAATACATAAGATAATGCATGGCCTAATGTAGTGGAAGTATTACCGAATCCTAATCCTGCACATAACGAACCATATGCCAAGTCTTCATATTCTTCATTTAAAATTGCATTTTCTAAAATATCAAATGCTTTTTGGCAAAGGAATTTTGTGTAAGAATTACTAGTTTTACTATCATATCCTTCAGTACATTGTGCACAAGCATCTATGGCTGAATTTTTTATTATAATATTTGAAGTGCCGTGTATAAAATATGGATCTACAATAGCTATATCCGCAAAGATATCATCATTATGAAAGCTTTGTTTTTTTCCATTAATTTTGAGTACTGCGATCCTGGTTACTTCGCTTCCACTTCCAAATGTTGTCGGAATCATAATCTTAATTTTTTTCATTTTATAACCTACAAATTTAGCCACGTCCAGTACACTACCACCTCCTATCCCTATAACATTAGAAAAATTTGAATTTGAAAATTCTGATATTATTTTTTCAGTAGTATCTATTGAAGGATTAGATTCAACATTATCATAAACATAGGAATCTGTTAATCCTATGTATTCAAGCCAGTTTCTAGATTTAGCTCCAGAAGAAGTTACTATCAAAGAATCTTTAGGAATCTTGTAATCTCGCGCAGAGTGTTTACCAAAGATTATAGTTGATGGTTGTTTTATAGTGAACAAATGTAGTTAATAGTTGGTGGTATATTTTTTATAACTTGGTATTTCTTAACTAGAAATATGTCCAAAGCCAAAAATTTAGTCGAGTTACTAAATTCAAAACCTATTGTCAAAGTTTGTGGTGGATTTGATGCAATGTCTGCTAAATTAGTGGAATTATATGGTTTTGATGCTGTTTGGGCAGGCAGTTTTGCAATTTCAGCTACACATGCAGTTCCTGATGCAAGCATTTTAACTATGACAGAATTTTTTGATGCTGCATCTAATATGACAGAGACATGTAAAATTCCTGTAATAGCTGATTGTGATACTGGATACGGAGGACCAAGTAATGTTAGTCACATGGTAAAAAAATATGAAAGAGCCGGAATAGCAGCCATATCTCTAGAGGATAAAATCTTTCCAAAACAAAATAGTTTGCTTGAAAATGGACAAAATGACTTGATTTCTGAGAAAGAATTTGTTGCCAAAATCATTGCAGCCAAAGAAGCAAAGCAAGACAAAAGCTTTACGATAATAGCTAGAGTAGAGGCATTAATTTCTGGAGCTGGTATGGATGAAGCACTAAAGCGAGCCTCAGCTTATGAAAATGCTGGAGCAGACGCTATCTTAATACATTCTAAGAAAAAAACACCTGAAGAGATTTTCAAATTTGTTGATTTATGGGAGGGTAACTTACCTATTATTGTAATACCTACAACATATGACTCTGTAAAAATTGATGAGTTAATTTCGCATAAAATTAAGATGGTAATTTATGCAAATCAAACATTACGAGCTGCTCATGCTTCAATGTCTAGAATTCTAAAACAAATGATAAATTCAAATAGTTTAAGTGATGTAAGTGAGGAAATTTCTTCGATGGAAGATATTTTTAATTTCGTTGGAGTACCAGATTCTACGCTGAAATACTTCATAGATCAAGGATTAAAACGGAACAAAATATTGATAGCAACAAGAGAAGAAGAGGCAATTGGAATTGCTGCTGGAATGAGTTTATTTTTGGAATCTCCAAAAAAAAAAATGATAAAGCATAATGAATTAATTTCAAAGTATCGAAGCGATTCTTTAGTTTTCATGCAAAATGCAGGCTTTGCTAATTCTATAAGCACAATAACATCTCTGGTTCAATTATATCAAATACCAATGATTTTTTTGATAGGTTGGAGGGGGTTTCTAGAAAATGATGCTCCCGAACATATGAAAATTGGAAAGATCCAACCAAAGTTGCTTCAGGCTTTATCCTTACAATCTATGATTCTAGACGAAAAAGATTGGAAAAAATCTTGTGATTGGGCATTAAAGTTGATCAGAGAGGGAAAATCATGTGCGTTAATTATACCGAGGAAATTTATTGATTAGAAAAAAGGCAATTGCAATAGCGGAGAAGTATGTAGAGTATAATGATCGAATAATTTCTGCTAATGGTTTTATCAGCAGAGATTTGGCTAGTATTTCCAATGCCAAACCAACTTTCTACATGATTGGGTCAATGGGATTAGCCTCATCGATTGGTTTAGGTTTTGCATTGAAAGATCCAAGAACAAGGGTTTTTGTATTTGATGGAGATGGAAATATTCTAATGAATCTGGGTTCACTAACAACAATAGGGTCATTAAAACCAAAAAACCTGGTACATATGATTTTTGATAATTCTGTTCATGAATCAACTGGAAGTCAACCAACAAACACTAATTCTGTTAGTATTGAAAAAATAGCAAAAGCGTGTAATTATAACTATACATTCACGGTAAGAACTGAAAATAATCTTGAAAAAATTCTTCGCAAAATAAAAAAATTGAAAGGACCAATAATGATTGTAGTAAAAATTCAACAAAGCAATAGAGAAAGAAGCGGAAGGATTAGATACGAACCTGTAGAGATGAAAGAAAGTTTTATGCAGTAAATTATGAAGGTGATAATCATTGCTGCTGGTTCATCAACGAGACTAGCTAAGGAAACATTAGATATTCCCAAAGGTATGTTGAAAATTAATGATAAATCAATAATTGAGATTCAATTAGACTTGTTCAAAAAAAATCAATTATCTGATATTACAATAATTACAGGTCCAGACAAACAGAAATTTGAATTAAAAAATGTGAACTATATCCAAGATTATGAATTTCAAAATCATGATGTTTTGGGCTCTCTATTGGCAGCCAGATCAATAATGAACGATGATATACTGATTTCATATTCTGATATTATTTTTGATAAAAATATTTTACAATCAATGTTAGATTTTAAAGGTGACATAGGAATTGCAGTGGATTTGAATTGGGAAAAAAATTATGTAAATCGTACACAACACCCAAAGAGTGAAGCCGATAATGTTTTGATGGAAAAAAACAAAATACTAAAAATTAAAAAGAATATGATAGATCATTATTCTAAACATAATTTAGGCGAATTTGTTGGTTTAATGAAATTATCAAAAAATGGTGCAAAAGTTTTTATTGAAAAATTTAATGATTTAACGAAATTTCATAGGGGAAAATTCCATGATGCCGCATCAATAAAAAAAGCATACTTAACTGATATGATACAGGAATTAGTTGATTCAGGTTTTTCAGTTGAACCAGTAATAATAAATGGAAAGTGGTATGAAATTGATACGCCAGAAGATCTTGAAAGAGTAAGAAAAAATATCCAAAAATTCGAAATTGATTTATAATTTATTTTTTGTTGATTGAATTTCTAAAAATTTCTTCCAAAGTGTTTCCTGAATTTCTAAATTTGTATCAATAAGATTTGTATTTTCATCAGGATCATTTTCTAAATCATACAATTCCTTAGAGCTATTATATTCATTCACAATTAATTTCCATTTTGATGTTCTAACAGATTTTGTGTTAGGTGTTTTAGGTGGTTTCTTTTCTTCTAATGGATTTCCTGTTTCAGAATATGCAATTTTTTCTGGAACTTTGTGTCCTTTAATTAACGGTAATAATGATTCGCCGTCTAACTCTGAATAGTTTTTATCTAAAGGTAAATGCAATAATTCTAAAATGCTAGGCATGAAATCAATCGTTCTAACCTGCTGTGCGATTTCTAATGGAGTAAAATCTGGTATTAAGAAATAAGCAAATGTTCTAAGTGTGTAATCATAGCAAAATGCGCCATAAGCACGTTCACCAACTTTCTCACCAACACTTATTCCATGATCTGACATTATTAGGATTAAGGAATTTTTGTTCAGATCCAGTAAAGTGATTTTTTCAAGAATGTTCATAAGATAATTTTCAGCTTTTTTGAATTGCTTATCATATCTTTCCTCGTTTAATTCTCTATTTTCAAAATACTTTTTGCTGAAATTATTAAAAACTTTCAAAACTTCCTCTGAAATCTTTGAGTGTATATTACTATATTGAAGAAAAAGAAAAAAATTATGTCCTACAGCATTCTTTTCTTTCATTGCTTCTAATAATCTTATATGGCGATCTGACAAATTATCTTTCTTTTCATCATGAATCAGAAATTCATCAAAACCTTGTTTAGGTATAACAATTTCACTAACTATATCCGCGCATGTATAGTAATCATTTTCTTTTAAATATTCAGTTAGGGTTTTGAATTTATTTTTCTTGAATTTGTATGTAGACCAATAACTGTCAGTTCCAGTTCTTATTCCATAGCATCCAGCAAAAAATGCATGCATTGCCGCAATTGTATGCGGACCATACGTTATAGAATTTGAAAAAAAGACAGACTTGGATCTTATTTTATTGAAAAAGGAGGAAGTTTTTGCTCGATCTAATCTCCCTCCATCAATCATTAATACTATAATATTTTTTGACAACATTATTGCTAAATATATCCCATTTTTTTCAATTCAAATTCAATTTTTTGCTGCTCTTCCGTATTTTCTTGATTCTCATCCTGTGAAGTATTATCATTTTGCATTTCCGTTAATATTTTTTCAAATTGTTTCACTAGTTCCACATTTGTTTCTGCAATATTGTTATTTTCAAAAGGATCATTTTTTAGATCATATAGGTTAACATTTTCTTTTATATTATGACTCGAACGGAAATACTTGTAATTGCTAGTTCTGATTCCAACTGAATCAGTTGGATGAGGCTTTTGATAAGGTGTTGTATGAAGATATGCTGGTTTTTCTTCAATTTTGTTGCCTTGGATTAGTGTAATCAAACTTCTACCATGTACTGTTTGTTCAAAATTAATTTTAACTAAATCACATAGTGTGGGAAAAATATCAATACTACGCACAAAATCTGGAATAATTTTTGGATTAATTGAGTTGGTAAAAGAAAATCAAAGAGTGAGAATAAAGATCTAACTAATATTCAAATTCGTTCAAGAGACACTTATTTTGCTTTGTCATTATTTGATGAGATGTTACATATACCATTATTTCTTGCCACCAACTCAATTAATCCAAAAATTATTCCAGATTTTGTGCG
>JYMV01027750.1_pt1 | contig 10903 bp, 11 predicted proteins | sample 338911 | NCBI WGS metagenome assembly JYMV01 (sample SAMN03354496, study PRJNA234377) | hydrothermal vent metagenome | biome: Deep sea; feature: Hydrothermal plumes at the Eastern Lau Spreading Center, Western Pacific Ocean; material: Seawater | place: Tonga | collected 2009 | depth 2000 m m
GAAGAATTAATCGAACTTATTAGCAACAATAAATTATTAACATCCGATATTTTTTATTTAGACAAAAATATTATGATTAATGATTTTAAAGACTTAACCGGAGAAACTTATCAAGACGAAGCACCCGTTACAAATAGAATGGGAGCGGGATTTAACATCGGTGTCTTTAAAATTTCTGGTAGTGGTTCAAAACAAACAAAAGAATCGAAAACTCCGCTTGAGCTTATTTTAGACTTCTTAAAAACAGATAACTTTGAAAATTTTTATGAATGCATTTCGGAAAAGGACATTGAAGTTTTTAAAGGCGATGAAAAAACCACCCACAGTCATAAGGAAAACCAATATTATAAAAACTCTATTAGAGCGCTCTGTGCGACTGAAGAAAATAAAAAGCCTTATTATTTATTTTTGGAACCTAATTATCTCAACTTAACCGTTAAGGAAAGTTTACTTAATATAAACGAGCACAGCATAGTTTATGGCGATCTATCTCCTAATTTAAAAGATGAAAATTTTATAATTATAAAAAGAAAAAACAAAGAAATTAAACTTTATAATTCTAGGGAAGACAGACCAAATACAAGTTACTGTGATAGCATTAACGAAAGCTCTTTTGAACCTTTATGTATTATAAGAATTTAAATCAATATATCAATCAAAATAAATATTCTACAAAATAAAAACCTTAGAATATTTAAAACCCACTAAAATAAGTCACCTTGCCAAGTTATTATTAAGGTGGTTTACATAACGGTTCGAATCCGGCACCGTCCTCCAAATAAGTTGTTGATTTACAAAAGAAAAATGCGGAATTAGTTTTAACGGTAAAATCTCCGGCTGCCATCCGGAAGATAGGAGTTCGAGTCTCCTATTCCGCACCAAATTTAGATTTACACGGCGCGTTGACAGAGTGACTATGTAGTTGGCTGCAACCCTTCTTAGGTTGGTTAAAATCCAACACGCGCCTCCAATTTTATGGTGAAGATGCCTGCAAGATTCTGAAAGGTCTAGAACTTTCTTAATCTGAAGTGGTTGGCATAATAACTTTTTTGCTTCTAGAGGCAAAAGAGGGAGTGAGTTCGACTCTCACCTTCATCTCCATTTTCACTTCTTAATGCAAAAAAATCTTCTTAAATTAAGTGAAAAACTTGAAATATCATCAAGTTATGTTATTATTTATAAAATTAATTTTGGAATATCAATGTATTACACAGTCTATAAAACAACCTGCCTTGTTAACAACAAAATATATATCGGGAAACATCAAACTAAAAATTTAAACGATGGCTATTTAGGTTCTGGAAAGTCTTTACTTCGCGCCGTAAATAAATATGGAAAAGAGAATTTTAAAGTTGAACGAATACTTTTGAATAATGAAGAAGAAATGAATGAACTTGAAGCCTTTATTGTTGATGAAGAATTCGTTTCGAGAAAAGACACATATAATATTACATTAGGTGGTTTTGGTGGGTTCTTTTATATTAATTCATCAGGCCTTAATATTGTCAAAGGAAGATATTATTCACCAGAAGCTAGAAAGAAAATGTCGTTAGCGAACAAAGGTAGAAAACTATCAGAAAACCACAAAAAGAAAATTTCAGATAATAACGAACTAACCAATATCTCCAGAGGTCGAAAAGTATCCGAAAATTTTAGACGTAAAAAACTATCTGGAGATTATGAAGCAGTTAAGCTTTCAGAAGAACATAAAAGGAAAATATCAGAATCTCTTACCGGAAGAATAATAAAAATTAACAAAAACAAATCAATCGAAAAACAAAATCCAGAAATAGCTAGTTTATGGCATCCAACTAAAAACAATGATTTAAGACCATCTATGATATCTTCTAAAAGCGATAAAAAGGTTTGGTGGCTCTGTGAAAACAATCATAGTCACAAAAAATCCATAAGAAGCCAAATTAAATGTAGTCAATGTCCAATATGCAACTCAATGGGCTATAGATTTCCTAAAATAGCCAAACTATGGCACCCAACTAAAAATGAAACCTTAACACCATTTGATATCGCTAAATATAGTTCTAAAAAAGTCTGGTGGATTTGCAACGAAGGACATGAATACGAACAGCGCATAGACGACAAAACTTATAAAGACTACGGATGTCCTAAGTGTAGCGGAAGAAAATAGTCATTGTATACTTTTTAATTTATTCAAAATAAAAACCTAATAAATCTGAATAATAAAAATTCTTTTCAAGTTCAATGTCATATTTATTTTTTTCCGTTTTATAGAACTCATTTATTTCTTCTAGTGATTCTGGAATTATAAATATGTTTCTATTTTTTATAATGAATGAAAAATCTTTTTTATAGTTTGTAATATTTTTATTAACCTCAGTTTCAAACTTATCAAATTCTAAATTATAATATACAGTGTCTTCATTTTTTTCTTTGTTTCTAAAAATGTTATTATACGAATTTAAACTTGTTAAGAATTCTTGTTCATCCTCTAAAAAATCATAAAAGGAATGTTCTTTTTTCTTTAAAAAAGACTCAATAGAATCTTCTATTCTTTTTATAGGATTTGAATCTTTTATTTTATCAATTGTTACCGAGGCATCTATTTTGTCACCATCTTTTTTATACTCAAATAAATTATAAAAATCTTTTTCAACCTCGTCTTCTTTTAGATTAAGAAAAATATGTTTCTTTGCAAGTTTTTCTATTTTTTTACAGTCTGTTTGATATTTGAACATTGGATTATATTCAGATCCGGGATTAGAATATGGAAAATCAGTTTTTTCTTTAAATAATTTTAACGAATGACTTAATATTCCACAGTTTACTCTATTGTAAAATTCTCTATGCCTTAATATTCTACCGGCAGTCTGAATAATATCTCGGTGTCCTCTAGGCTCTATGATCCCCCAATCAAAATCAAAATCTCTGCCTACCTCTATCAGAGGAGAGCTGATCACCAAAAAAATAACGTTATTTATTTTCTTTTCTTCAGCTTCTTTCAAGGCGGATGACACTCTTGGATTAGACAAAAAACGTTTATTTTCTTTATCATTTTTTCTATTAAGCATCATATGCAATTCTTTTTCAACGAATGATTTTCTTTCTGTAAAGTTTTTTGAGTGATAACATTCAATTTTTAATAAATATCCTTTTTCTAAAAAATCTTGATAGGTATTACAAATGAATTTTGTAAAATCAACAGTATTCCTTGTGTTTGCAAACTTGACCAGACCTGTTGAAATATCCATGTTTTTATGACTAATTTTGTTTTTATTATGAAAATATTTAATTTTTTCATTTATTACATCATAAACCTTATCAATTTCTTTTTGTTCTAAAAAATCACTGACATCTACTTTTTCAACTCTTCTTTTTGCTTTTTCTTCTTTAATTTTTTCTTTAAATTTATTCGCAATATCATCGATATTTAGATTTTCTACTTTTTTTGTCTCATTTATTTCTTTAAAATGTGTGTAAATTCCCATGTATACATTATTTTTATCTCTTCCTGAAATTAAACAATGTTTTTCATATCCTTTCAGGTAAGCATCTTTGTAAATATTAATTAAATATTTTGGAGTTGTAGCAGAAGATATTATAACCTTACGGCCATACATACCAGACAGATATATCAATTTACAAATTGCCACACTTTGGGTTTCTGAAAAAGAATCTATTTCATCAATTATTAAGTCAGATGTCATTATTCTTTGTAAAAATCGTGTTTTACTTGAGCGATTAGTGTCTATTGAATTTATAAAATAGTCAATTGTTGACACGGTAATTGGAGATGACATTATTTGTCGCAATTTATAGTCTCTTTGATTTTTAAACTTTAAAAAATCTGGTAAAGTAATATCATCTTCTGGATCTTTTACAGAATCAATTAATTTTATACTCTCATCTTCCCTTTGAGATTCAGACAATAAATTTTGCTCTTCTTTGTTTTTTTCATGGAAAGATCGGGATTGATTATCACCTATAACCCCAACTGTTTTATTTAAATGTAATTCGTTCTTATATTCATCGTATGTTTGCAAAGTTAGAGACTTCATGCCTAAAACGACAGAAAAACGTAAATCTTTATGATTATTTATTGCTGACATCAATTTTGCATTCGCTCTTGTTTTTCCAGAACCCGTCTTTCCCATGACAACCCCAAAATACCCAAAGGTTTTATCGTCTTTCGGAATATTATTTTCAACACTTTCTTTTAAACTGTCTTGCCATCCAAATTTTTCCTGAAGTTTTAAAGGCGTTTTTTTTAGTATTTCTTTAGAAGCATCGCAAGAATTTAAAGATTTTTTTCCTATAATGCAATTTAAGTTAAATCTAACGACATCTCTTGAAGTCTTTGACACCCCTTTCAAATGCGTTTCTAGTGATTGATTAAATTCATTGTTTTTTAAATTGGCGTAAGAGTTCTTTTCAAAACTAAGTTTTTTTATATCACATTTATCAATAGAAGAGTAGTATTGATCGGCTATGATTAAAGATGGTCTTAATATATAGTGTGTTAAATGTAATAAATCTATTAAATTTTCTTCTTGAAAAAAGGATAATAACTCTTCTTCATTTTTTGAATTCTTAAAGACTTCAAGAATTTTATCAATAGATTTTTTTACCATTAAAATAATATATTCTAAGATGTTTTTCTGTGAATGATAATTTTTAAAGAGGTCTTTTTCGGTTTCAATTAATTTTTTATTTTTATAGTTTTTAAATGAATTTACATTTTCATAATGAGTTATTAATTTTCCTTTTTTATCTTCAATATCGTCTTTAAAGTCCAGAACTGTATCAGAAAAATTTCCTATAATATCATTAAATTCTCTAGGTATTTTATGATGTGATAATATTAGATGAGATATCATTTTTATAAAGTTTTTAAATAATTTACTATTTTCTTTATCAAAAATATGCCCAAAAGAACGTGGTTTCAATCCGGAGCAAAAGTCAAAATCTTCTAAACTTTGTGAAATAATAATTAAAAAATCTTTTAAATTATCTTTTTCTAATATTGATTTATTTTTGAATGCAATATTTAAAAAAATAGTTAAAAATACATCATATGAAATTTTTTCATGTCTTATGGGGTCTGACATTAATGTATTATCATTGTTTTTTGCAGCGTATAATTTATTTTGAAACGCATAATAATTTTTACCGACATCATGAAATAAACCGGCTATTTCTGTTATTATAGACAATATATTTCTGATTTCTCTTGTGTAGTCATTAAATATCAATTCTTCAGAATGATCTTTTGATTTATATCTAAAAGCAAAATTTCCTTCTTCATCAAAACAAGCTTTACTTCCTGCGATCCATACAAGTTCGTGAGTTCTTCTTGTTGTTATTTTAAAACAGGCAACGGATAAGTTCTTGGATGATGCTTCTGATAATAATCTTTGCCTTAAATTAGATAACGCATTTTCTGTTATACTTCCTATCCAAGTGTTACGTCCTATATTTTGTAAATAATCTGATATGATTCTTCTTGCTTTTGTCTTTGATTTCTTTATGCTTTCATCGACTATAATAACATTCATCTATTCACCTCTGTTTTTAAAGTTTCAAAGATATAATCTAATGCCTTATTATCGATAATCGATCTTATGCATTTTTTTCTCATGGAGCTTCGTAGGTCCCCATTTATTGCAGCCTCTAATGCTGAGGGCATAATAACTGCGTCCTTTACTATATCAGCAACATCAAAAACAAATGCACCACGTCTAGTTTTTCCATGGATAACCGCCATTTGGAAAGGAAGCCCTAGAGTCCATAAAGCGACCGAAGATATGCCATAAGCAAGATAATTCCCATTGTCCAAATAGGAATTGAAAACATCTTTATCATCTTTTTTTCCGGGCTCTCTTAAAAAATTACCTTTATAACCCAAAGCTTCCAAGGATATTTTATAAAGATTTTTTGCGTAATTTGCTTCGTAGCCTAAAAGCTCAAAAGTATTTTCTGTTTTTTCTATTTTCTTATAATATTCTGAATTAGCTTTTTCTAAGGCTCCTGAAATATCTTTTAAGCTTTTATTTTTATGCCAAACTTCGTTTACAAATTCAATTCTTCTCTTTTGGAAATTTTTGGCAATAATTAATTTTGTTTCTTCATTTTGCCATTTCTCTAAATACTTGAAGAAGTATTCATTTGGTCTATATTCAGAAAAACTCCCCATGAATAAAGGAGTACCACCGCCACCAACAAAAGCGATCATAACACCAGCATCACCTAGCTGTCTTGCGGCGGCTTGAGTTATAGATGTTCCAGAACCCAGTAAAATAACTGATGTATTTTGCTCTGGAATTGAAAAAAACTTTTCATACCCTTTGTCTGATTTATTGTAAACTATCCTTTCATCAGCTTGTGATACTCTACAATATTCAAGATAATAAATTCCTGTCCTTTTTGATGGTAGTATATGAATCATTAAAACTCCTTTTTTAATCTAAAGTATCATAAAACTTTAAAAACACAAATTCTAAAACATACATTTATCTATATGATAAACAATTTGCCTTACATCCATAGCCTTATGTTAAATAATTTCTAAATTATCCATATGATAAACAATGATACAATAGAAAACATTAAAGAAAAAGAGGATTTCTAAATTATCCATATGATAAACAATACTTCAAGTGGCTCTGGTCGTGGTCGTCCGAATTTCTAAATTATCCATATGATAAACAATGACTTGAAACAGTTGATTGATTTGAAACAATATTTCTAAATTATCCATATGATAAACAATAATTTGCAAAAGTGTGAGTCTACCTACTTAGTTTTCTAAATTATCCATATGATAAACAATCTCTATGGTTCATATCATCCGAAAAATAATCATTTCTAAATTATCCATATGATAAACAATTTGTATTTTCCGCTATTGTTGAAGGCCCAAATTTTCTAAATTATCCATATGATAAACAATTTAATATTGATATGAACAACAAGACATTTGAATTTCTAAATTATCCATATGATAAACAATCAAGAGGAAATTGAAAGACTTGAAGACATAGATTTCTAAATTATCCATATGATAAACAATAAAATAACCGTTTTGCTGTCTGATGTTATAAATTTCTAAATTATCCATATGATAAACAATTCTCGCCCCGCATAACTACAATAAAACGGATCTTTCTAAATTATCCATATGATAAACAATTTGCATTGCTTCTATCTCTTCTATTTGAACTTTTTCTAAATTATCCATATGATAAACAATAGCATTGAGGCCATAGAGGCCGAAGCATACAATTTCTAAATTATCCATATGATAAACAATGTTATTATACTGGCCATTTTGGAGTTCAATTTTTTCTAAATTATCCATATGATAAACAATGACCAAAAGCACAGGTTATTGACCCAAACACTTTTCTAAATTATCCATATGATAAACAATTTATAGTATATACATAAGAAAGATAAAGCCAATTTCTAAATTATCCATATGATAAACAATATTGGACACCTATTTACCCTGATGGTTTTGCTTTTCTAAATTATCCATATGATAAACAATCTTTACTTCACCAATATTATCTTCACCTTCTGTTTCTAAATTATCCATATGATAAACAATTTGAAAGAAATGGATCCGATCATGTATAACATTTTCTAAATTATCCATATGATAAACAATAAAGTAAAAAAGAAAGGCGTACGATCTGTTGTTTTCTAAATTATCCATATGATAAACAATGACGCTATTCTTGCCGGTTTTGAAGAGATGATTTTCTAAATTATCCATATGATAAACAATTTTGGCTTTTTTTGGCTTTCTTTTCTTTCTTTTTTCTAAATTATCCATATGATAAACAATCAGGCAGCGTTAAGACTCGTGATGGTGAATCATTTCTAAATTATCCATATGATAAACAATAACTTCGAAACTATAAGACAACAAACAAAAAATTTCTAAATTATCCATATGATAAACAATATTCTTTTCAAATTCTTCTAGTACACTGTTAATTTCTAAATTATCCATATGATAAACAATCTTTTTCTTTTAAAATAGCAACAAGGACAGGCTTTCTAAATTATCCATATGATAAACAATTACTCTTCAAAATAAAAAACTAGAAGATCCTCTTTCTAAATTATCCATATGATAAACAATACTCTGGTTTTGTTGGCCTTGTCCTTGGTGTTTTTCTAAATTATCCATATGATAAACAATCCGCTAATGTAGCATCCGCACTTTCTATGGCTTTTCTAAATTATCCATATGATAAACAATGCCCCCAAGGCGGGGGCGGTACTGGTGTTGCTTTTCTAAATTATCCATATGATAAACAATACCTTGTTTTTTCCTTGGTTCCTTGGTTCCTTTTTCTAAATTATCCATATGATAAACAATTCTAAAAGGAGGAGGGATTGAGGGATCTTTAATTTCTAAATTATCCATATGATAAACAATTTATTTTTCTTTTATCAAACATTAATAAAAGATTTCTAAATTATCCATATGATAAACAATGAAGCAAAAACAAAATAATCAGTGCTTCCGTTTTTCTAAATTATCCATATGATAAACAATTATCAAGCCTCCTGTACTACCTTAGCCCCCAATTTCTAAATTATCCATATGATAAACAATTGCTATCAAAAGAAAATAATTTAAAAATTGAATTTCTAAATTATCCATATGATAAACAATTTTTTGTTATCTTAAATTTTGGGAATCTTTCATTTCTAAATTATCCATATGATAAACAATACAACCACCAGCAACCAGTACCGCCCCTTTTTTTTCTAAATTATCCATATGATAAACAATCTTAAAAGACAAGGTGTTGTCTAATGTGTTAATTTCTAAATTATCCATATGATAAACAATAAGCAAACTCTGCTTGATTATATTGTGATTCTTTTCTAAATTATCCATATGATAAACAATGAGTTCGTCGTAATCCCATTCCTTTTGATGCGTTTCTAAATTATCCATATGATAAACAATGTAAGATAACCAAGCGTCGAATTATTGAAGATTTTCTAAATTATCCATATGATAAACAATTCGTTACTCTTGAGCGTTCAAAAAACTCTGATTTTCTAAATTATCCATATGATAAACAATCTGCCAAGCGAGATAAGAAGAAGCGTTGAACATTTCTAAATTATCCATATGATAAACAATTTCAAAGATAAAGTTTGCGGGAATCATAGCAATTTCTAAATTATCCATATGATAAACAATTTTTGATAACAGAAAATGAGAAATCACCTTCATTTCTAAATTATCCATATGATAAACAATCAAACAACTCTGGTTCATCCGTTGGTTTGCTTTTTCTAAATTATCCATATGATAAACAATCATATAGTCCGGGTCATAAATTCTGTTGTGTCTTTCTAAATTATCCATATGATAAACAATAACTCATTCAATTTATTGTCTGCTATTCGATATTTCTAAATTATCCATATGATAAACAATGCAATCGCTCGTCTGTGTTACCGTCTTCGTCATTTCTAAATTATCCATATGATAAACAATAGTCTTTTTTGTATTAAAAATTAATTAATACAAATACTTAAGCAAAAAGCCCGTTAAAATGAACAAGCTTTTAAATATTTTACAACCCCCTCTTTGATAAACCATAACTATTTGTTTTTAATGAAAAAATATTCCCGCAGTCTATTTCTGCGAAAATCATTATTTTAACATTGTTTTTTTTAGCTATGAAATGAATAGAACTTTTTGCTTTCTTTTTTAAGCCGCTTTTATACTTATCAATTTTTTCTTGTATTATTTCTTCTGAAAGTCCTATTTTTTTATAATAATTTTTTTTATCTTGCAATTTTTTATCAATTTGCTGTATATTATTAACTCTTTTTAGATAAGGCTCTTTCTCACTAATTTCTGAAACTTCATAAGTAAAAGCCTTTCCGTTATAAAAGTTCCTAACCTTTTCAGAATTTAGTAATTTTTGAAAATCATTTTCACTTGAATAAATTACTAGAGAGCCATTTTCATAACCTAAAATATATTTTTCAACAGACTTTCTCATTAATGAATGCATTTTTTGAAATAGTTTATTATAAATAAAAAATTTATCATCCGAATCAAATACTTTTATTGTATGTTTTTTCATAGAACTATCCTTTACCTTTTCCTGCACCGCTATATACTCCACCTCTTAATATAGATGCTATTAAATAATGAAGTTCTCCTGAATTATAATCTATTTCCTCATCATTTAACTTTTTATCCACAATTGAGGGTAGTATATCAAATATGCTTTTTTTGTTTTTCCCTCTTCTAAAACAGCCATTTTTTTTGTCAGGACCAAATGGATCAACTGGAATTGGCATCGAGCTTTCTTCTGAAAACCAAGTGTCTATTGTTCTTAAGGCATTTCCTACTTTTTGAGAATGCAAACCTGTTATTTTTTGGCCATTATAAATGGTTTCAAACAAAACCTTACCTTTATTATCTTTTTTAGATTCCATAAACTCTTGAGAGGGATAAACTTCTTGACCAAATCCCATTTCTGTTATGTATTCATATTCAAGTATGAATACATCATCTTCTTTTCCGGAAAAAGCTTTTGAAATAAAGGATTCAACTTCATTAATTTCAGGATATTTCGATTTTAAAGAATCTATATCTGAAAACATATATCTTTGGTTTACATCAATTTCTAAGCTTTTACTATTAAATATCAACTTTAATACAATATCTGAAGAGTATTTATTTCTAAAAAGAACAGAGCCATTAAATAACTGAATTAAATATCTGTCTATTAATTCTTTGAAATTATTTTCTTCACAATAATTAGCATAAATTTCTTTTATGCTTTTTATATAATCAGTTGAATTGGCATTAACACTTTCAATTTAGTTAAGAAGTTTATCCCTCTCAAGAGTTTATGGAATCTAAAAAAGATAATAA
>JYMV01040989.1_pt1 | contig 10901 bp, 14 predicted proteins | sample 338911 | NCBI WGS metagenome assembly JYMV01 (sample SAMN03354496, study PRJNA234377) | hydrothermal vent metagenome | biome: Deep sea; feature: Hydrothermal plumes at the Eastern Lau Spreading Center, Western Pacific Ocean; material: Seawater | place: Tonga | collected 2009 | depth 2000 m m
TATCGGGATGTATGTCGGATAGTAAGCAATTTATTAGTACCAATAATAATAATAATATAGACAGGGTTGAAAGGGTTTATGTTTCAGTGCCTAGAGATGGGGTTTATGGGAACATTAATTATGGTGGATCTGGCAAAAATGTTTCAAGAATAATAACGATGGCCTTTTCAAAATATAATGGCATTGTGGAATCTGCATTTAGATATCAATCATTTAAAGAAGCAATACTTTATGCAAAAAAACAACAAGTATAATTATTTGGTTTTCCCAACCATATTGGAGTGGGAAGATAGAGCTACAGAATGGTCAGGAATTTCAGATAGAGTTTCGATTAAAATAGCTGTTTTTAATGTTAAAACCGAAAAAAGACTTAGTTCGGCAATTGTCAAGGGAAAAAGCGGCTGGGCAACATTTGGAGGTGACCATCCTCAAGATTTATTGCCAGAGCCAGTCGAGCAGTACACAGATAGTTTATTTTTATAATTAATAGAGGGTTGGTATGTCAGTTGAAAAGAGCATTGAAAGTGAAATTGCTGAGTTAATAGTTGAAACTTTAAATCTTGAAGATGTTAAATCATCTGATATTGATTTTGATGAGCCACTGTTTTATGATGGCCTAGGTTTGGATTCGATTGATTCTCTTGAACTGTCTATGGCATTATCAGGCCGATATGGATTCCAGTTAAAATCAGATGATCCAAATAATAAAGAGATATTTTCTTCTGTTCGATCACTAGCTAAGCACGTTAAACAAAATAAATCTTAAAGCTGCCTGAATGGCTAAACTTGCCATATGGGCCATTTTATATCCGATTGTTGCCCATATAGGGATTCAAGAATCTAAGGTTTTCCTGCCTATTGTTTATTTGACATTATTAGCATTGCTATTTATTTATTTTTCAAAGATTAGGTCATGGATTCTCAGTGGAGTCCTGGTATCTATAGTTATTACCGCGGCATTTTTAGTTATAGTTCTTGGCAAGGAGTATTTGGTAATTCAGTTGGTTCCCATGTTAATTCTGTTAACTCTAATTTTTCTTTTCTTCAAATCTCTTTTGTTTGGCAACACTCCAATTATTACTACTTTCGCAGCTTGTGTTGATGATAGACCGCTCAACTCTGATAAGAAAATATATACCAGAAACGTTACGATAGTTTGGCTACTTGGATTTGTATATTTAGCTATTCAAAATATTGTTGCCGCCATATGGCTTTCTATTGAAGATTGGTCTTGGCTTTCAAATACGGGTAGCTATATTTTCATTTCACTAATTATGCTTGGTGAGTTTATATATAGAAACAAAAAATTTAAACAAGATAGAATTAGTTTTAAGACATTCCTGGTAAGACTTTCTCGTTGTCGACTGAAATAACAACTTATGAACAAGGTATTTAAATTATTTAACAATTTGGATGTAGGGGCTGTTGCCTCTTATCATGGATATAAAGTTTTTAAAGGTGATTTTTTAGCTCATGTTGCATTGACAAGAAATTGCTTGCCATCAAGTAAATACATAATTAATCTTTGTGAGAATAGATATCATTTTTTGGTAGCTTTTGCCGCTTGTGTTAGTCTTGGAAAGATTAGTTTACTTCCAAACTCTAAAGTTTCAAAAGAAATAAATGAGCTCTCCGAATCTTATCCGGATAGTCATACGATTGATGATGCAGATATTGTTGATTTGTGTGCAAAATACAATGGCTTTAAGGGGAGGGTGACTGAAAATTTTGATATCGATGCCCAGCAAATTGTTGCAATCTTGTTTACCTCTGGAACTACCGGAAAAGCAAAGAAAAACCCGAAAACATGGGGACAGCTAAATGAAAGTTCCATAAGAGTTGGAAAGAGGCTTTGGCCAGAAGGATTGACAGAAAAATGTATTATTGCTACAGTCCCGCCACAGCACATGTTCGGTTTTGAGACGTCTATTATTTATCCTTTAACTTTAGGAGTAATGGTTCACGATGGACATCCTTTTTACCCTTTGGACATTCAGCAGGCAGCTTTAGAAGTATCAGAGTCAAAAATTATCATCACAACTCCACTGCATTTAAAAGCCTGCATCAGCTTACTCACTGGTTGGAGTAATATTGATTCTATTATTTCTGCAACATCCCCACTAACAAAAGAGGTTGCCAGCAAAGCGGAATATATAATGAGTACGAATATATTTGAAATATATGGGTGTAGTGAATCTGGCGCTATTGCAACAAGACAAACAAGTAGGCAAAATAAATGGGAGTTACTGAAAGATTATAGTATCGAGACTTCAGAAGGCACCACTTTATTAAAGGCTACGGGCTATGACACGCTAATTGAAATCTCTGATCAAATTAAAATTATTAGTAGTAAATTCTTTTATTTGCTTGGGCGTGGTGAAGATCTAGTTAAAATCGGAGGAAAAAGAGGCTCTTTGTCCGGTTTAACATGCAAGCTTATGCAAATTAATGGCGTTGATGACGGGGTATTTTTTGTACCCAAAGAGGATACAGATCATCGTGTGCGGTTAGCTGTATTGGTGGTATCTTCAACCTTAAATAAAGAGCAGATAATAGAATTGTTAGCACAGCAAATAGACCGTGTATTTTTACCGAGGCCAATTAAGGTAGTTGATCATCTTCCTTATAACAAACTAGGAAAACTCCCATTGAATGATTTGATTGAGATGATTCATAATGATTGATACTCAGAACCTAGTTTGGTTTGATCGAAATCAAAGTAAAAATATTCCAAAAGACGTAAAAATTTGACTGTTTGATGAGCAATCATTGACGAAAAAGCTAAAATACCAGTTTAAATTGTTTTCTGTTAATACGGTGTCACAAAAGAAAATTACTCCGTGAAGGAGATTCTCGCTTATGATGGCATATGTGTTGAAAGAGAAGTTGAATTGCTAGGTGATGGAAATGCTGTTGTTTATGCTAGATCTGTCATACCTAAAACAATAGATACAGTAAAGCTATTAAATATCGGGACAAAGCCCCTTGGCGAAGTGTTATTTAATTCTTCCAACATATCTAGAGAGATGCTTCAAATTATAAATATAAAGAGGGCTTGGGGTAGGCGTTCAATTTTTACTGTTGGCGATACAAAAGTTTTGGTTAGTGAGTTTTTCCTAAATACTTTATTTTTATAGTAATTTTAACAAAAGACGTGTTGGCGTACATATAATGAATTAAATTGATACAGAAAATGTATTATTCTAAATTTTATAACGTAAATATTTTATGATTTCATTTGACTTTATTGTAAGCAGCTCTCACCCATCTATTCCAGGTCATTTTCCTGGCAATCCAATTGTTCCAGGGGCAGTAATTATTGAAAATGTGATTCAGGCCTTTTCTAGGCTGGATGATTTTAAAAAGGTTGTATCCATATCCACAGTAAAATTCATAAAACCTATTGCAACAAACCAAAGAGTTGATGTGCATTTTCGCAGTATATCTGCTGAATTAATTGCTTTTGAGTGTGTTTCTGATAATGTAGCTTCAGTTTTAGGTCGTTTAAAAATAAGATGAACAACTCTAATTGGAAGGTAAGCAAAGAAAGAAGCACCCCTTTTGCATTGCGTACAATTTGTTGGTTGGCTTTAAATATTTCTCGTGGTTTTGCGAGGTTTTGGCTGTATCCAATTACTTTATATTTTTTTCTTACATCTTCTCAGGTTCGGCGCGCGTCAAAAAACTATTTGAAAAGAGTAGCACCTCTTGGTGATTATAATTTCATTCAAACTCTTAAGCATATCTATTGCTTTTCTGCTGTTATTTTGGATAGGGTTTACTTTATTACTGGGAGGACATCCCAGTTCGATATAAAAATTTTTAATGAAGAACTTGTTTCGGAGTTGGTTAAAAATGATTCGGGCTTTATTTTGCTCGGATCCCATGTCGGTGGTTTTGATATTTTGCAGTATTTGACTCCAAAGCATGGTCAGGCAAAGATAATGATGGATATATCTCATAATTCAATGATTACTGACATTTTGTATAATCTTAACCCTGTTATGTTTAATGCTATTATTGATGCGAATGGAGATAATGCCTTATTAAAAATAAAGAAAAGTTTGGATGAGTCTAGGTTTGTTGCTATATTAGCAGACAGGAGTGCAGATAATCAAAAATTGATTAAGTGCTCTCTTTTAGGGGGTGAGGTAAGTATTCCAAAGTTTCCATTTTCACTTGCGCATATCTTAAAAAAACCTGTAATTATTTTTTTTGGAATATATATGGGTGGTAATAAATATGAGATTCACTTTAAGAAATTAAGGGTTAGCTTTGAAGGGGGTAGATCTACTAGAGAAGCTGATATTGCAGAAGATGCTCATATTTACATGGATAACATCCAAGACATGCTTAAAAAGCATCCTTTTAACTGGTTTAATTTTTATGATTATTGGGAGGAAGGGTGATACGCCAGTCTAGTTTTGTAGTTTTTTTGATAATGATTTTTTCTGGCGCTTCTTATTCGAGCCTTGGTGTCGATGATGTTTTTAATATGATTGCTAAGAATTCAGAAAAAACATTGAATTTTACTGAAATACACAGTGAGACTATCTTCACTAAAGAAATTAAAGTTACAGGAAGAGTGTCTTTTAGCGATAGTGGTGCAATGAGTAAATATATCATAACCCCTAAAAAGTCTGAAATGCACATAGTAGGCGACACCCTTTCACTGATAAATAGTGATGGCGTAAGAAGTATTTCACTTATTAATTACCCCATTCTTGCAAGTAGTGTTAATGCTATAAGGTGGATTTTATCTGGTGAAAAAGATAAAGTTTCGGAGAATTATTCTATTGGCTACTCTCTCAGGGGTAACAATTGGACAATTAAATTGATACCAATAAATGAAGCGGTTCTGCTTAAGGTCTTAAGTATTACAATAGAGGGTAGTCATGGAAGCGTAGGTGTTATTACATTAACTAAAGCCAATGGGGTTAATGTTTCGACAACATTTAGTAGACGGTAAAATGAGAGTGATATACAAAAATTTTTTATTTTTTTTGGCTATTGTAAGTTCTGCCTGGTACTTGAATGGTAACTTATTAGTGGTTTCCAGTATTGAACAGTTTATGCCAAGTAATGTTCAAGATAAAAATGTAGAAATACTAATAAACCAATCTCAAAAAGGAGCTTTTGCTAATCTTGTTCTGGTGCAAATTTCAGATTCTGACGATAAAAATTTATCTCGATTAAGTAAAGAGTTAAAGTTAAGTCTGAAAAAATATACTAGCATTTTTGACTCTGTTATTAATACAGAAGAGCATGTTGATTTTAAGCAAGACGCTTTATTTAAATATCGATATTTATTGCATGATAGTAATTTTGACGCCAATAACTTGCACGATAGTTTTGAGCAATTATTAGCCACCTTTATAGCTAGTGCACCTGGTGAGTTTGTTGATTATTTATTAACCGATCCTCAAAAAGTATTTCTGAATTATTTATCTTTAAACCAAGTTAAACCAGCCACTAAAGAAAAGCATGGTGTATGGTTTATTGGTAATAAGTCATTATTAATGGTGCAAATTCAAAAAGAATCTGGTTTTATTCAAAAAGATCTGGCCATAAACACCATAAAAGAATCTTTTATAGCGATCAACCCAGGGAATGCGAAATTACTGCTATCTGGCCCTAGTGTTGTAGCGGTTGAAACTCGAGCCCATATTAAAGAAAGTATTCAATATGTAAGCCTTGCCTTGGCTGTAGTGATGTTCTTTGTGTTTGTATTCATCTATAGATCGCCCTACCTGCTGTTACTAGCAATAACTACCCTATCAGCAGCTATCTTGTTTGCAATGTTATTGACGCAAATAATTTTCAGTCAGATACACGGTATTGTATTAGCATTTGGCATTACCGCTTTAGGCGTGTGCTTAGATTATCCATTGCATATATTTAGTAACACATCGAGCGCCATCACAGCAACAAAAGCTGTTAAAAAAATATTAACCCCTCTTAGAATTGGCGCCTTAACCTCTGTATTTGCCTATGTCTCTTTAATGGGTACAGGTTTTGATGGACTTACACAACTTGCTGTTTTTGCTATTGTTGGACTATTATCAGCACTCTTTATTAGTATCTACTTTATTCCTGAATGGATGAAGGAAAAAAAGATAAACAAAAGAGAGGTGTTAGCCGGAAGGTCGATATCGTTAACACACAAAGTATTAATTAGTTTTCTGGTAATTTTATTGCCTGTAACTTTTTTGTTGCAACAGGATGATTTGCTTAACACGAGTATTTCTCAGTTAAACCCTGCTTCGGTAGAGTCTAAAAGAATTGATGCAGAACTACGTCAAGCATTGGGCGTAGGAGAGGTTGATCATATCTTTTTAGCTTCGGATAAAGACTTGGATGCAACTTTAACAAAAACCCAAAAAGTTCAGCAAGAATTAAAGAGTCTTATCAAGACTGGTGTTATATCTGACTCTGTTAGTGTGAGTACGCTACTTCCTAGTCAGAAAGTGCAGCAGTATCGAAAAAATGACTTACCCAACAAACAAGAATTGCTAAATAATATTTCTTTAGCTACAGAAAACCTGCCTTTTAAGAAGGGTGCATTTGATATGTTTGTTAATGATGTTGAATATAGCAGAACAATGCCTTTGCTCGGTTATCAGGATTTTGAGCATTCTATTATGAAAGACAGACTCCAATCGTTGCTATTTTTGCAAAACGATGCCTGGTACTCTATAACAAGAGTGGTGGACATTAAAAATATTGACATATTTAACAAGCAGGTTGAAAAATCAAGCATTTTAAAAGAAACCTACTACTCTATCAGTACAGAAGTTAGCAGTATTATGAATGGTTATTTGAAAGAAACTTGGCTTAGATTGTTAATCATGTTGCTATTAATCCTTCTTGCGGTTCTTTATTTTTCCTATCTAAGTAAAAAGCGAATTTGGGTAATTGTCCCAGTTTTTTCAGGCGTTTTGATTAGCTTGAGTTTTCAAGTTTTATTAGGCAATAGTATCAATATTTTTCATTTGATGTCATTGCTACTAGTTGTAGGCTTAGGTTTTGACTACAGCTTATTTTTCAATCAAGAGACGCAAAAGGAAGGTACGCCATCCAATAGTACTCATGCTATAATTATTAGCGCAATAACAACTATAATAATATTTTCTATTTTGGCTTTTTCAGAGGTGAGTATATTGAGTTCAATTGGACAAGTTGTTGTTGTCGGAGTTCTTAGTTGTTTTGTTGTTGCTAAATTTATTAGCACCCCTACTTTAATTAACACTTCTGAATCATGAGTAAAATAATAAACCCTCTTAAGGTTTCTGCAAGTGCTTTAGTAAACGCACTTGGTACTGGCAAGACATATACAGTAGACGCAATGTTTAATGCCCGTAGCGGCCTGAAAAATTCTAAATATCCTGGCATGAACTTTGATACCTTTCTAGGTTTGGTAGATGGGGTTGAAAATGTTAAATTAGAAGATGAATTAATTGAGTTTGATTGCAGAAATAATAAGCTAGCCAAACTAGCACTAGATTCTGATAATTTTCGTGCGGAAGTTGGTAAGGCGATCATTAAATATGGAAAAAGTCGAATAGGTGTCTTTCTTGGTACTACCACTTCTGGTATTGCAGAAACTGAAAATGCCTATATTGGTAGAGATGAGGCGACAGGTAGATTGCCTAATATGAATATGCTTTGCACAGACAATACTAGCTCTGTTCAGAGGTATGTTTGCCGATCCTTGGGCCTAACTGGTGTAAGCATGGTTATTTCTACAGCCTGCTCATCAAGTGCAAAAGTTTTTGCTTCAGCCTATAGATCTATAGAGGCAGGGTTTTGCGACTCTGCAGTTGTGGGTGGTGTCGATAGCCTGTGTTTGACTACGTTGTATGGCTTTAACTCATTGCAATTAATATCTAAAGATATTTGCCAACCTTGGGACAGGGATAGAAAGGGAATTAACATAGGTGAGGCTGCAGGCTTTGTTTTGTTAGAAAAAACTAACAACAATAGCGGTATTCAACTAACTGGCTATGGAGAAAGTAGTGATGCATATCACATTTCTTCGCCACACCCTGAGGGTAAAGGCGGAAAAATAGCTATGGAGTATGCATTAGACGCTGCAGGTATTTGTGCCTCAGACATAGATTATGTCAATTTGCATGGCACAGCAACCCCTTCAAATGATTATTCTGAGTCTAGGGGATTGCAGTCAGTTTTTGGTGATAAAGTTGTATGCAGTTCAACCAAAGGCATGACAGGGCATACTCTGGGTGCAGCAGGTATTAATGAAGCAATTATTTGTACACTAGCTTTAGAAAATTCTATCATTCCAGGAAATGTAAATTTAAATAATGTTGATGATCAGCTCCCTATCCAGGTTGTGACTAAAAGTATAGAAAAAAAACTAAAGCATGTTATGTCTAACTCGTTTGGATTTGGCGGCAGTAATTGCAGCTTAATATTCTCATGTTAAATAAAAATATTTATGTTAATGGGGTCTCTGTAGTTGCACCGGGGATGGAAAATCCAGATGAACTGCAAGGAATTTTGAAGGGCAATGTAAAGTGGATGCCTATTGAGCTATCTAGGATGATACCTTCCGCATTGCCAGCTAATGAGGCTCGTAGAACTACAACAGTTATTAGACTTGCATTAAAAGTCATTGAAACAATAGAATATAGGCCTAACACCTCAGTAGTCTTTGCATCATCAGAAGGAGATTTAGATATTACTGATAAGATCTGCAAGGCCTTGTCTACCAAGGAAAAGATGGTATCCCCTACCTTGTTTCATAATTCTGTGCATAACGCCCCTGCAGGATACTTTTCAATCGCAGCTGACATGAAAACACCATCAGTTAGTTTATCTGCAGGAGATAATACATTTTCTGCAGGATTGGTTGAAGCTGTTTCTCAAGTGTTAGTTGAGAGTGGCGATGTCTTGTTGGTTTCTTATGATAATACTACACCTGCAGACTTGGATGATTTTCGTCATTTTGACTATCCAGTTGGCATTGCTTTATTGTTGAGTGTAAATAAGAAATCTAGCACTATAGGTAGTATCGATGTCTCAGTTATAAACGAAAAAATGGATGTTACTCAATGTTTTAATGACTCCCTTGAGGTATTGAGAGTGGGCAATCCTATTGGACTAGGCCTGCCTTTAGTTGAGTCACTTATTAAAGGGGTTGAAACTGAAGTTATTATTCCATATTTAAATCAAAATCAATTATTGGTTAAGGTAAATAATGTTTAGCAATTCTGAGCTTTGTGAACTGATCCCACATTCTGGAAAAATGTGCCTAATTGACTCTATTAACAAGTGGGATTCTGAATCAATTATTTGCACAACAAAAACTCATCAAAATCAAGACAATCCTTTACTTTTTAATGGAATCTTGCCTGTATCAGCCTTGATAGAATATGGCGCCCAAGCTATGGCAATTCATGGTGCACTTATTGCAAAGGAATCAAAGGAAAAAATGCAGGAAGGATATTTGGCAGCCTTGAAAGATGTAATTTTTTTTAATGACTTTGAAATAAACAACATTTCTTCGTCATTAATTATTGAAGCTACAAGAAAATTTGCATCCAAGTCTGCAGGTGTAGCTTGATATCTGGACGAGCAACAGTAGTTGCTGTTTTTAATGATTAGTTTTTTTAAAAAGGCTGGGTTATGACAATGAAAAGAGCTTTAGTTACTGGAGGTAGCGGAGACTTGGGCAGAGCTATCTGTCTTGAATTATCAAAGAATAATATTGAGGTAATAGTTCATAGTAATACAAATAAGGATAAAGCTGACAAGGTAGCTGAAGCTATAGTAAAAAATGGTGGAAAGGCTACATCTGTCTGTTTTGATATTACTAACATAGAGTCTACTCATGAAATTTTGGATGAAATTCTTACCCAGGGAGCTATTCAAATTTTGGTTAATAATGCGGGCATTCATGATGACGGTATATTTGCAGGCATGAGTCAAAATCAGTGGAATAAAGTAATAAATGTAAATTTAAATGGCTTTTTTAACGTGACACAGAAGCTTATGCTCCCTATGATGTCTACTAGATGGGGTAGAGTTGTGAATTTATCTTCAGTTGCTGGCGTTATGGGTAATCGTGGCCAAGTTAATTATTCTGCAACAAAGGCTGGAATAATTGGCGCTACTAAATCTTTAGCGATAGAAATGTCGTCAAGAGGGATTACAGTTAATGCAGTGGCTCCAGGGATAATTTCAGGTAGCATGACAAAAAACACGTTTAGTAAAGAGCATATAAAAAGTGTAGTGCCTGCCGGCAGAGAGGGTAGCCCCGAAGAAGTTGCTGCCTTGGTGGCTTTTTTAGCAAGTGATGCTGCTAGCTATATCTCTGGCCAAGTGATAGGTGTCAACGGTGCAATGGCTTAACTTACCACTTAATATTAAATATAAATAGGAAATTTAGATTTATGAGGATAATAGTTTTTTTTATTTTAGCAACTTTGGCATCAGGTTTTGTATTAGAAGAAACATCTGAAGAGTTTCAGTTTGGTATGAAATCTAGATATGTTGAGCAATGCATGGCACCAATCCAAGCTTTGGGCGCAAGTTTCGTTCTTGTTAGTGAAGGGGTAGAGTTATATGATATTAATAAAGAAGATCTGTTTTTTGGAACTACAAAAGAGCAGCAAGAAAAGCTCCATGTGTTAACAGAGGCCGGATATTATTGGATTTACTTTAATTCTTGTAATGGCTTGAAAAATAAAAAACCTATAGAAAGATTTCTACTAAAAATTAATAGCTATTAGTAAAATAGACAAATATGAAGCTCAAACTCTTTAATATATAAGGAGTTTGAGCTATTATGAGAAGTAGTGATATGTAATAGTGGTGGAGATGGCGGGGATCGAACCCGCGTCCGAAAACCTTCAAACAAAGAGTCTACATGCTTAGCT
>JYMV01032212.1_pt1 | contig 10900 bp, 9 predicted proteins | sample 338911 | NCBI WGS metagenome assembly JYMV01 (sample SAMN03354496, study PRJNA234377) | hydrothermal vent metagenome | biome: Deep sea; feature: Hydrothermal plumes at the Eastern Lau Spreading Center, Western Pacific Ocean; material: Seawater | place: Tonga | collected 2009 | depth 2000 m m
GCTATCGTAGCTTCGCCCGGCTGTTGATTTCCCAGGGGCTGATCGACCCTCTGGAAGGTCTAAGGATGTTTCCGGCCCGGACTTCTTAGTCTTCTTTGTATTCCAGTCGAGAGAGCAGGACGTTTTTGATCTCTTCCAGGCGGTCGTCTTGAGACTGTTGGAGAAGTTTTTGCACACTGTCGAGAGCTTCCAGGTCCAGGCCGTACTTGAGGTAAACCGCCAGAAGTTCGGTTTGCGCTTCGAAATTTGAGCTGGACTCCGCAGTGTCTTGGAGCGCCTCCAGTTTGTCGGCAACATCCTGACTCAGAACAACTACGCCTTGTTTTTCGGCTTCCATGTTCTGACCGGTTTCGGTGGAGCCTTGCAGCAGGAAGTCGTAGGTCTGGCCCGGCTCCAATTTCCCTTGGGGAATGGTCACGGAGTGGGCGGTCAGATCGTCCGATTCGTAGACGTCTTCGAAGGTGGACGAGTTGCTGACCGTAAGGCGGAAGCGGGTGAAGGAGGGCAGGGCAGAGTAAACGATGGTCTGCTCTCCTGGTAGGAGTTTCCCCGATATGTGGAGAGCCAGTTCGCCTCGGCGAAGGTGACCTCCCGAGCCCAGGTCGAGGTGATCGGGCAACACGGCGCCTCTTCGACTCTCAGGTCGTAAGACGGAGAGTTGGTTCGCCGATCCTTTGAGCAGTTCGGGTCCACCCGGTTTCAAGCTTACGGTGCAGGGACCGACAGCGGTAGCTCTCAGTCCGCCCTTGATGTAGGAGAAGACCACCTGGCTCCCGGCCTCCAGAATCGCATTCTGATGGGATTGGACATAGCCCAGCAACTGGAGCTCCTGGCCTTGACTGGTCGCCTTTCCTTGGATCTTAGTGATCAGAGCGACCGGGTTTTGAGCCAGACAGGCGGTGCTCAAGAGAAGGCTCACGAGCAGAATCAAAGGTGTCTTCATACATTCAACTTCTCGGTCCGAGTCGTGCTCTCATCCTTCCCAGGAACCCACACCACCTTTTCGAAAGCCCTTCACCATGGGTCATTCAACAGAATTCGTGCGCGATGCGCTCAACTCAACTCGTCTTTTTTCCGGTCTCCCTGACCCTATTCTCGACGAACTCGCCCCCCTTTTCGTAGAGCGAACCTACGAAAAAGAAGAGGTCATTTTTCGACAAGGAGACGAGGGGGAAGCTCTGATCCTCGTGGTGACCGGCCAGGTTCGAGTGGAGAAAGAGATCATGGACGGTCGGCGAGTCACTCTCGCTTTGCGCGGAGCAGGTTCGGTCTTGGGGGAGATGGCGCTGCTGGACGGGTCGCCTCGTTCCGCTTCCCTTTACGCTCTGGAAAGAACTAAGGGCTTGAGCCTGGCCCGCTCGGCCTTCTTCAGGTTCCTCACAGAGCATGGTGAGGCGCTTCAGAATTTGGTGATTATTCTCGTCCAACGCCTGCGTGAATCGGACCAGAAGATCGAGGACCTTGGTTCCAAAACACTGCTACAGAGATTGGCCGGCACCTTGCTTCAGTTGGCCTCTCAGGAAGGCACGGCGGTGAAACAGGGCATAGAGCTTTCCGCTACGGTCAATTATCAGTTGCTCACCGGGCTCTTGTGCACCAACCGGGAGTCGGTCAGTCGGGCTATACGAGAATTGAGAAACAAAGATCTGCTGGAAAAGTCCGGCCGCAAGTTTGTGATTTGCGACCTACAGGGTCTGGCTGACCTTTACGAGTTGGGCGAAGACTAAGTCTAGCTCAGGCTGAGCTCCCCGCCGTAGTCCTCGCCCTGAAAAAGGAGTTCGGAAAGCGGTTTTCGAGTGCACGCTTTGGGGTCGTAGGTTTCTCGTTTGGGAGCGGCGGTGGGAGTCTCCTCGGCGAGTTTGACCTTTTGCTCCGGGAGAAGGGCTTCCAACCGTTCGGGGGCGGTATACTGGCGGTCGGTCTGTCCGGGGTTAAGAAGATTTTGAGCTTTCTGCTTGAGATACTCGAGTTTCTCCCTGGAGACGGAGAGAAAGCCTGCAAGCTTTGAGAGGAAGTTGACCTCGTGTTGATTGATGTCTCCGTCGGCAAGGCACACCACCAGGGCAAAACGCATAAACTCCAGTTGGATGCTCTCATCATTGGGAATATCAACACTCTCACCGCTGGGGCCGTTTTTCACGGCGTCACCGATACGCTCCATGATTTCATAGCGAGGGTATTCCAGCATCACATGGATCCTGTCCAAGGCCTGCTTTTCCATGTCTCCCAGGGTGCCGTCGGACCAAGCTGCGGCGATGCAGATGGCAGAAATAGAGTCTCTGTACTGAAGCATGGGCTTGTCTTCCGCTAGCTTTGGTGAAATCCTGGGAGTTATGCCGTTGCCCTTATGAAGGGGTGATCCCGGCTCTTCAAGTATTGGGGGAAATGCTCGATAAAAGCCAGGTCGCCCAACTGCTGGGCACTACCGAAATATTTGCTCCTCTTCAACCCAAGCACCTGGAAGTGATTGCCAACGCTTGTAAGGTCGTTCGCTACGAGGAGAGGGCTCGTATCGTCACTCAAGACGAAGTGGGCTCGGAACTCTACATCATAGCGCGGGGCAAGGTTGCCATTATTCAAGAGGAGCGGAGCTTGGGTATCGAGCAGCCGATCTTGACCCTCGGTCCCAAGCAGTCTTTTGGTGAAGCCTCTCTCTTGGCCGAAACCCCACGCTCGGCGACCGCCAAGGCTCTCACCGAAACCATTTGTGTGGTGTTGGCGCAGAAGTCGTTTGATTCCGTTTTACGGCAGATTCCGGAGGTGGGGCTCACTATCAGCCGTTACCTCGCAGCACGTCTTCACAGGCAGTGCCAACTCACCGGATTTCGATTCGTATCCTATCAGGATCTGGTCTACGACCCCGAACTCTATACGACGTTTCCGGCGGAACTGCTCACTCGGCTTCAAGCCATCCCTTTGACTCTCCAGGACGGCACTCTCACGGTCGCTTTAACCAAGCCCAACCAGGCCAGCACTATTCAGGCCTTACGAGAAGCAGCACCAGGATTAGCTATCGAGCCGGTCGCTTGCACTTCGGAAGACTATGATTCGTTCATTCGGCGTCATCGACCAGCTCAAGAGGAAGTGGCTTCTCGTTTGAGCTTCGAGCCTGGGGAGACCGTCTTGAGCCTGGCTAATGGAGAAAAGCTTGAGGCTCCTCTTAGCGGAATGTTGGGAGACGCACTCAAACAGCGAGTCACTCACCTCATCGTCCAGGGCAGTACGGAGGGTCTCCAGGTGGTGACGCCGGTGGAGGGCGGACTTCAGGAACTCGCCCTGGTAAAGGGAGAGGCCAAGAGTCGGGAGTTGAGCTCTCAGATACAGGCTCTCTTCGCCTGCCCGGAAGAACAGGTGGGGGTGAAAACGACCACAATCATGGTCGGTGAAGATCGCTGCTATCTCCAGTTGTCTCAGCTGCCGACCCTCTCCGGTATGCGCTACTCTTTGAGGATTCTTGAGCCCAAGTCAAGCTTGCCCTCGCTCAAGGAATTGATGCCGTTCACCGCTCTTCGCGAACGAGTTCTGGCCCAGTTGACTCAGCCCGGCCAGATGGTGCTTCTGGCCGGCCCGTCGCGATCGGGGCGAAGTACCACGACCTACGCTCTGGTGCACGCTCTGGTGGCCCAGCAAGGCCTTTCCAACATCATCACTCTGGAGCAAAGACCGCCCGCCAATTTGGCCAACGTTCCCCAGGTTCGGGTGACCGAGGATTGGGACGGTCCTTTGGAGGCGGCTCTCTTGCATCTCCCGGAATTGTTAGTGGTAGACGAATTGGACGTGAACTCTCTTCCCAGGGTACTCCGCCAGGCCGATGCGGGGCACACTACGCTGGCTTGCTTTCAAACGAACCACCTTTTCGAAGACCTGGCCAAAGTCAGCCAGTCGGAGGACGCGGGCGGGGTCTCTTTATCCTCACTTGGACTTGTTATTCAACAGACTCTGCTACCTAGGCTTTGCCCTCATTGCCGAACCGACTATGAACCCTCCGGTTCCGTGCGTGCTCAACTGCAAAGAAACGGACTGGCGGAAGAGGGGCAACTTTTCTTTCATAGCGCCGGTTGTGGCAAATGTCGTAACTCAGGTGTTCAAGGCAAGGTGGCCGTGCTGGAAGCACTCACTCTTACCCCGATGATCCGAGAGCTGATAGCCGCCGGCCGTCCGGAGGAGGCCATCCGAAAAACAGCCACAGGCTCTGGGCTTCTCATACCTTGCAACGTCTCTGCCAAGATCCTGATAAAACAAGGCGAACTCGGCGCCACAACAGCCCTTCGTTTCTTTGGGCGTGGTCACTAAGCTTTCGAGCCGGGTTTAAGAAAGGCTTCGAAAACTCGAATTTCGCCCCGGCGACCCTTCACCGGATGGACTCCCAGATCTTTGAATTCGAGTTCCGGATGGGACTCCACTTTGATTTTCACCTCTTCTGAGATGAGAACGGTGGCCCCAAGGGGTTTGGTTAGGCTGAGAACTCGGGCTGCCATATTCGTGCTGTCACCAATACAGTTGTAGTCGCTTCGGAGTTCGTTTCCGATACTAGTGAGAATCATGTCACCGACATGGATACCGATTTTGACTTCGTAGAAGCCCTCTGTGCCCTTTGAGTCCTTCGCTTTGAGCTGTTTGAGACGATCGACCATCTTGACCGCCGTAAGGACGGCTTGTTCCTCACTTTTGTCGTTGGCTTTGGGGGCGCCGAAGAGAATCATAAATTCATCGCCGATGAAGCGGATGATGGTGCCTTGATGGGCATAGATGATGTTCGTCATTTCGCCGAAGTAGGCGTTCAGGCGCCGGGTCACTTCTTCCGGTTCCAGTTGTTCGCAAGCTGTAGAGAAGTCATTGATGTCGCTGAACATCACCGTTACTCGCTGGCTCTTCGCCTCCTCGGGCTTATGATCTTCGGGGAACTCTAGCATGGCCTCCATGACATCGGGGCTAACGTAGCGGCCGAAGATCGAGCGAATTCTCCGCTGTTCCTTTTCCACCGTATTGAATCGATAAAGGTAGCCCAGGAAGTAGGTGGTGCCGAACCCGACGAGCGCAGAAGGTATCGGTTCAACCACCTGTCCGTTTAAGAACGCCATATAGGAACCGCCAAACCAGCAAAGGCATAGAGCAGCGGTGCTTGTGGTGCTTACAACTAACTTTTTCTCTAGAGAAAGCCAGGCCAGGGGGATCAGCACAATGGCCAGTAGCGCCCAGGCCTTGAGAGGGTCCAGCCACTGCTCCGTGAGAAGCGTATTCAGAATGTTGGCGTGGAGTTCGATTCCCGGCATGGGCTTTTCGCTGGGGAAAGGAGTGTCTACAAAGTCCTGGTCCGCCTTGGCCGTACCACCGATGAGCACAAGCTTGCCCTCAAAAAGCTGTTTGAGCTTTTCCGATTCACCTTGGTCGGCCATGGCCAGAACATCCCTGAAGGAGACTCGCGGTATGGTGCCCGGCGGACCCACGAAGTTGATGAGAACGTTCTCTCGCGGGAGTTCCGTCTTGCCCGTAAGCTTTTCGTACAGGAGGCTCGCGAAGAAGGGGTGGGACTGTCCGGTACTCTCGATTTGCCAGTTGGAAAGAGGCTGACGCCGGTGTAGGCCTCCGCTATCTTTTTGGAGATTGCTGAGGCCGAGGTTCTCAGCTCCCACCAGCGCCATAATATTGTCTTTTGGGACGATCAATTCTTCGGTGTCGCTGTCGTAAAATGCGACAAAAACCAACTTGCCCCGGTTGTTGAGGAAGGTCTCGAGGAAGGGTGCAACCTCTTCCATGGGCGTATTCATGGGAATGATATCGAACCCTATCACGGCGGCTCCACTTTGGAAGAGGGATTCAAACACCTTACCGTAGAGGGGCATCCATAAGGCCATGGCTTGAGGATAGGCTTTATGGGTCTTTTCGTCGATCTCTACGATGATCAGGCGTGAATCCACTTTGGGGCTCTGCTGATGACTTTCTCGGAGTCGGACGAAACTGTCGTAAGTGAGCTGGTCCAGTTCAAGGCCGAGCGGAGTTCTGGGTAAACTGTAGGACAGGGCGAAGCCCACCAGGGCCAGCAAAAAGACTCGATATACGCTCGCTCTCTTCATCTCCGAAAAGCTTTGCGGCTCAGCTCAAAAAGCCCGCCGCTTAGGAGTCGTTCTGGGGAAGGGCTGTATACGTTTCCACCAGACCTTTCAGTTTTCCGGTCTCTACCGGCTTGGTGAGGAAGGCGTCCATTCCGGCGTCCTGGCAGGCCTTTCTCCGAGACTCTTCGGTGTAGGCGGTCAGGGCCACGATGGTGGGCTGATAGCCTGCGGATTGGCGTATCCGACGAGTGGCTTCCAGGCCGTCCATCTCAGGCATCTGACAGTCCATCAGGACAAGATCAAATTTCTCTTCCAGAACTCTGTCGACAGCCTGCTGGCCGTTCTCGGCGATGGTCACGTTTTGGCCGAGCTTCTCCAGTTGAAGAGCCAGTACCTTACGATTGATCGGGTTGTCGTCGACGACGAGAACCTGCAAGGTGGCGCGAGGCAGGGCGTTCATCTGGGGGATTTTTTGAGTTTCGTAGGGGTTGCCGTCGCAAACCTTGAGGGGAACTTTCCCTCGAAAAACCGTGCCCTCGCCCAGCTGACTCTCAACCGTAATGGTTCCATCCATAAGTTCCAGAATTTCGCGACACAAATGGAGCCCCAATCCCGTCCCCTTTTGTTCCGGATGAGATTCCTCACTGGAGACCTGGCTGAAGGGTCTGAAGAGGAGTTTGATATCGTCTTTTGAGATTCCGATGCCGGTATCTTGCACCTCGAAGACGAGCGTGTTGTCTTCGGCAAGAGTGGCTCGCAGAGTCACCGAGCCTTCATGGGTGAACTTGACGGCGTTGCCCAACAGATTCACCAGGACCTGGCGAAATCGCATCTCGTCAATTTCCACCACTTCGGGAAGCTTTTCGTCCCAATCGAGCTTCAGTTCCACACCCTTTCCCTGAGCCGGGCCGCGCACGACCTGAATCGACTGCTGAAAAAGCGCGTGCAGAGAAGTGGGAGAGAGGCGCAGTTCCATCTTGCCGGCCCGTACCTTGGAAAGGTCGAGAACGTCGCTAATGAGGTCCATTAAGGCTTTGCCACAGGAGGCGATGGAGTTGAGGAAGTCCTGTTGTTGCTCGTCTAGCTCAGTATCGTAAAGAAGATCGGACATCCCGAGAATTCCGTTGAGGGGCGTGCGCAACTCATGGTTGAGATTGCTGAAGAAGACAGTTTTTGCCCGGTCCATCTCTTCCAGGTCATGAGCTCTTTGCTTTTCTATTCGGAGGGCCGCTTCGCGGACTCTACGGGCTCGTGTCTGAACAGTTGCAAGACTGAAAAGGGTCAGACTCAAAAGAATGCCCGCGAAAGCCACGATCTGCACATGAAAGGTGGCCTGGCCTTCGAAGAATGAAGGAAGGGTCCAGTATTGAATACTCCATCGTCTTCCCGCTACGATGAAATCTCGTGTCTGTTGGAGTTGGTCGGGCTCCATGTCGTTGGTATCGATGAGGACGGAGCGATCGTTGCTCCCGCGCTGGGTGGTGATTCGAAAGCCTAACTGCTCTTCCACCGAACCTTTCCGCATACGTTCTACCAGACTGTGGAGATGAAAGCTCGCTGAGGCAAACCCGTAAACGAGGTGTTCTCGCTCATTTCTGGGCAACAGTTCCGCACCTGAGAAATAGACGGGAGCGTACATGATGATGGCGGGGTTTTCCAAACCGCTTAGCTCGTCGGATTTGAGAATGACCTTGTCGGTTATGGAGGCCTCTCCGGTCCGGGAGGCGTGGAGGAGAGCTGCCTTGCGCACGGGATCGCTGAAGGGATTGAAGCCCAGGGCGTTCCTCTTGGTGATATGATCGCTTAGGGACTCAAGGAGGGTGGCAGCGTAGATTGTTTGTCCCTCGGGTGGCTCGGGGTGAAGGTTGAAGTTAGGATGCTTTAAGCGCATCTTTTTCAGAAAGTCATCTCTGTTTTGAGGTTCAACTTTCTGGATGAAAGAGAGTCCGGCCAAACCGTCGATGCGCCCTCCCCAGTCGGCGGCGATGCGGAATTTGCGAAACTCCGGCTCTCCCACCTGCAAATCGTTAGCTTGGAACAGGCCGACCTCGGCCCACACAACACCGAGATAGGAGTCTATGCGGTCACGCAGATTTTCTTCGGTGGCTTCTATGGCCAGCTCGAATCGGAGTCGGTCGCGTTCTTGTTCGGCTTGATAGGCAACCCACATCCCGACGGCGGTGAGAAAAAGGCTCAAGAAAAGAACGAGGAGGGGCGCTCGGTCTTCTAACCCTTTCTTTTGTTTTGGCTCGCTACTCATATTCTCCGGAGGCTTTAGAACGGGGTTCCGCGGTGACGTAACAAGGCCTGTTTTTCAGCTTCGGTCGCCTACGCATCATCTAGGTTTAACGGAATTGTGATGTTTATGGACTATCCTTAAACTGGCAACCGCTCTGTTCGCTTCTTATTTTGGATTTCTTTAAGCCCCCTTTGTCATAGTGGGAGTATGCCAAGCTCTCACTTACCAAACTACTCTTTCGCACAGTTGGTCCATCAGTGGACCCCGAAGAACGGCAATAGCGAGCCCAAGCTTGAAATTTCCGAGCCCAAAGTGGAAGCCTCGCCAATCGCGCAAGAAGAAGACTCAAAGCCCCTCAGCAAACTGGAGAGGCTGCAGTACGTCGGTGGCATTCGTCGTATCGAGGTTCAGCGAGCACCCTCCAAGCAGGCCGGAATCGACTCTCCCCTGGGTCGACAGAATTTGGCCAAGATGAGCGCCATGAAGCAAAGCTAACTATCGCCTGCTCCAAAGCCTTGCCATCAGGCCATGGGTGAATTTGCTCCAACTGAAGTATTCCTCAAACTTCGGCAGAAGCGGTTCTTATGCATATCGTTGTCAATGGAGCTAACAGAGGGATCGGCCTAGAATTTTGTCGGCAGGCCCGGCAAAGAGGGCATAGGGTCACGGCCCTGTGTCGGAATTCATCAGAGGAGCTTGAGACGCTTCAAGTGGATGTCGTGGAAGGGGTCGAGGTGACCTCTCCACCGCCACTCGAGCAGGTCCGCGAGATCGATTGGCTGATTCTCAACGCTGGAATCTGGGCCGACGAGAGCCTTGAGAACTTTAACTTCGAGACCTTGAAAGAGCAGTTTGAAGTGAACAGTCTGGGACCGATGAGAATGTTCTTTGCTCTGTGCCACGGCCTGCATAGGGGCTCGAAAATAGGGATCATCTCAAGTCTTATGGGTTCTGTGGCTGAGAATAGTAGTGGCGGGCGCTATGGCTATCGGGCCTCCAAGGCGGCTCTTAACTGCATGGGCGTTTCGCTGGCGCACGACCTCAAGAGTGAGGGAATTCCTGTGGCTTTGTTTCACCCTGGTTATGTCGCCACCGATATGACGAGTTTCAAGGGAACTATTAGTCCTAAGGAGTCGGTTGAGGGCCTCTTTAGCCTTATGGAAAAACTGGAGCTAGAGAGTAGCGGAACATTCTGGAACTATCGAGGGGAAGTCGTTCCTTGGTGAAGACGTTCTCAGAACTGGCCCTTGCCTTCACAAACATAGCAGTGTTTCGAGCCTGAGCAGACGTAACAAACGCCACCGCTTGAGTCTTTGCCGGAACCCTCACAGAGTTGGCAGACACCGCCTCCTCCACAGGTATCGCACGACATTGTGCAGATAGCCTGGGGGGCGACTGTTGTCAAGAGTAAGAGTGCGGCGGTAATAATAGCTTTCTTCATAGTGAGTCCTCCTTGCTTGTCTCATAAGAGTAGAGGGCTCCAGGGGCGAAAAAGTTCACGGTCATTCAAAAAAAAATTTTGGCAAGGTATTCGGATGATCTCGGCGCAAGGAAGAACAACGTGAAACGAAGCGCTGTTTGCTGGCTTGTCCTGATAAGCGTGGGGTGTCAGGCCCCTCCGCCCAGCTATCCTACTCCCGTAGAACCTACGGCACCCCTTGTGGAAGTTGCCAGGCCGCTTCCAACGCCGGAATTTTCCGCAGCGGAGCTGACAACCGCCATGAGTCTGGTGGATGAGAAGGGGCGAATTGAACGGGGCGAACTTTCCAAGAAGGAAAACGGACCTCTTTTTGTTGTTCTCGCACTCACCCAGGACAGTGAAGAAACTCTGGTGGACAGCTTGCAGGGCCTTCGGCAAACCTACACCCCGGACAGAGCTTATTCCAAGACGAACCAAAGCTCGCCTCGCGTGGCCAGAGCAGTTCTTCGCCATCTCGACTCGCAAGATGACAGGGTTCTCGCCTACGCGATCCGCGCCGCGGTTTCCGTTCTGGGAAAAAATCCGGAGCCCGAGGTCGTTAACAAGCTTCAAAAACTGGCCTCCACAGGTTCGACAGTTGCCATCCGTTATGAGGCACTGAGCGTCTTACTGCGTCTTAAAGGCTTCCTCAAGGACCCTGAATTCCAGGCTTTGCGACGCAGCGCCGTGACTGACGACGCTCCGGTTTCCGCTCTCCTCTTGGATGGCTATCTTGGCCGGGGAGGGGAGCCTCCAGAGCTTGAATCGGCTCTCACCCATGTCGACCCGGGGGTCAGGAGTCGTGCCGCTTTGCTGTCGACCTCCCAGCTTCATAAACCCGGAGTTAAGGGCGCTTTGGTGAAGATGTTATCCGACACAAGAGGTGTCGTGCGAGCCGCCGCGGTGGTCGCTCTCTCCGAGGTTCAAGACCCTGAGATCGTGGCGGGAATCTCGGCTTTGGCCGGGGACACGCAATCCTGTGTCTACCCCATAAAGTTCACCGATCTCACCGGAACGACCCAGCGACTGGAGACCCCCGAACTCCCGGGCCGGACAGTGTGTAGCGACCAACATTATCTGTCCACCCGAAATCAACTTTATCTGACCACGCCGGACACATGTCACAGATCGGTTCCTGCTAGCGGTGTA
>JYMV01048029.1_pt1 | contig 10899 bp, 10 predicted proteins | sample 338911 | NCBI WGS metagenome assembly JYMV01 (sample SAMN03354496, study PRJNA234377) | hydrothermal vent metagenome | biome: Deep sea; feature: Hydrothermal plumes at the Eastern Lau Spreading Center, Western Pacific Ocean; material: Seawater | place: Tonga | collected 2009 | depth 2000 m m
TGTGGATTATGAAAAAAACATTTGAGTTGTCTACAAAAGGTTTATCATGAAAACGATATTCAGGTTACTGCTACTGTTTTTTCTACCATTAGTGTTGGTTTCGTGTGGAGATAAATCTGCGCAAAGTTGTTCGATTCAACTTGACGAGCAAAAATATTCTACGGTTGCAGAAAACGAAAATTGCTCAAATTATGAAAAAGCTAGTGCTTATTTGGGACTGGCTGGGATTTCTTTTTACAATTTCCTCAAACCCGGAGCTACAGATAACCTGACAAAAACTTTGGGGATTTCTAAGCTTAGCGTGGCTACAGACTATACAACCGGCAACCGTGGATATGTAACCAAAGCTCTCTGCTTAGTTGGATCCAATACAATTTTAACCTCCAGTCGATGCAACGGAAGTTCAAGAAGCAGATCAAATGATGAAATTGAAATTTCAATGTTTGCTAATATTGCTGACCTGATTTACATCAGCTATGGCGTTCTAGATACGGATTCAAACGGAACTGTATCCAGCACGGAAACAAACGCTTTTTCTAGCACTTCCGGAGTCACTAGCTCAGGGGGAGGAACGAGCTTAAGTGCGTACAGTCGCTACGAAGTCGTAGCTGGAAGTACTACATATATTTCTAATAGTGATATGAGCAAATGTGTTACATATACAGACAATTATACAGTGAATCCAAATACCGGAAGCAATTGTGCAGCAAAAGCAGTTACGGATGGTGTTACTATCACCGAGCTCAGGCCGATCTTCAAACTGGACAACATGACTGATATAACTGGAGGGGGAACTTTGAGTGACAGAATTGCAATGGTCAGCGAGTTGACAAGTGTTTCAACTGCGCTTGACGGCGATTTTTCCGCACTCGGAATAAGTACCACAAACAGTCTGCGTAAGAGTCTTTCTGCCGGACTGAGTAAACTTGACAATGGGGCGATAGCAAAAAACAGTGGAACCTGTACTGCGGCTACAGCTTTTGATTTACTTTATTTGCTTGTAAAAAATCCCGCCGACAACAGCAGCACGTCGACTGAATTGAAAAGTAAAAATCTTCTCAGCCTGAGTGATTTAACGAGCTCAGTTGACAGTAGCTTGATAGCGGCAACTGTTAGTGGTTTGGCAATGATCAAAGCAAGACTTATATATGCGACAAACAGACCGGCTACGACATACACTGATTCCTACGAAAAAGCGGAAAGTTCTCTCTACACAGCTATGAAAAATACCAACAGTATTGGCAGCGAAAGTAGCAGCGTAAAAGGTGACGGGAAAGTCACCTTCCGCGAATTAATCTGTGTCGCTGAAAATTAATATGCAGCGCTTTGTTGCATGTACTTTCCTGTGTTTCTTGTTTTTTCCAATAGTTTCATTTGGACAAAAATCTCTGGTAATATTTTCAGGTGACCTACGAGGAGAAATAAAACCTTGTGGGTGTGCAGAAGAAGGTGACATGGGAGGTCTTCCCCGCAGACTCACTTTTTTCAAACAGCAACTTTCCCGGAATAACTTTCCTGAACCTTCCGAACAAGGTGATCTGAAAATCCAGCTAATTCAGACTGCACTCAAAAAATTGGCTCCACAAGTAGTCCTGGTCGGACCGAACGAATGGCTGAACGGCCTACAGTCGCTTGATCCAAAAATTCCTTATCTCCTCAGTAATCAAAGCGGAAGCCTTCATTATTTAAGCTCAAAAACAATTCAACTGGAGGAGCAAGGTATCATTGTATTTGGTTATTTGTCTCCTAATTTTGTTTATCAAAATCAGAATGAGCCGCCGGTTATCTTGCCGGTAGGTCCGGAATTGTTAGCAAGTTGGAAAGTCAAAATTAATAAAAATGCAGGATTGTTCCGGATCCTTTTATTTCGTGGAAATGTTGTAGAGTTGGAAAAATTTGAGCGATCCGGCTTATTTGATTTGATTGTTGCAGGAAGCAGCAATGACGATGAGTTGAATCAGGTTATGGTAATGCAGACAGGATCTAATTCTTTTCCTATGATTCCAACAAAAGGACAGGGGTTATTAACAGGTAAATTGACAAAAGCAGGAAAGTTAATTCCGGATAATCAAGAAATTGTTCCTGCAGATTTATCAGTAACCTGGCTGCGTCCAAATTATGAGGATGCTCCGGAATTGGAAGGTACTTTCCGGACCTATGATGCAGCAGTGAAGGAACTGTTTTTCAGTAACTTGGACCGAATGGAACAAGTCGGAAATGCAGTCTGTGTCGGTTGTCATGCGAATGCTGCCGCAATTTGGAAAAATAGTCGACACGCACATGCTTTTGCAACTCTGGAAAATAAGGGAAAGCATTTTGATCCGGAATGTCTGGAATGTCATGTCGTTGGACTGAAACCATGGGTAGCTCCAACAAATGCTTCAGAATCAGTCCTCAAATTCTCGGGTAGAACAGGTTTTCTCAGTTCCAGTTTAACTCCGCATTTGAAAAATGTACAGTGTGAGAATTGTCATGGTCCTGCTAGAGCTCACTTGGAAAACAGTAAAATCCATCCTGCGAATAAAGAACCAAAATCGGCATGTGTGAGTTGTCACCAGGGTAGTCATTCCCCAATGTTTAATTTTGAAACTTACTGGCCAAAGATAAAACACTGAAAGCTTTGTTCTCACAAACTAGGTCATCCAGCGGTCACGTTCTGTTTTAGCCTGGGCAAGAAGCTCAATTAACTTTTCTTTATCATTCCTCTTAATTGCATCCTCAAGCTTAGCCACAACATCTTTGAATGTATTCATACGAGAGAGCAGATTCTCTTGATTTTCCAGAAAAATATCTGCCCACATTTCAGGACTGGATGATGCAATACGGGAAAAATCTTTAAGACCCGCACCTGAATGACTCAGGGCCTCCGGAGTGCTGGAATCTGCGATTGCCTGAATGCTTGCGTAAGCCAGCAGATGTGGTAAATGACTGACTGAAGCAAACATCTGGTCATGATCTTCAGCATCCATTTCTGATACCATCGAACCCATTGATTCCCACATTTCACAAACTGTGCGGACAACATCCCGATCAGTGTCCATTTCAGGAGTAAGGATACAACGCTTACCGGAAAATAAATTTTCCTTTGCAGCAAGTGGTCCGAAGATCTCAGACCCAGCAATGGGATGCCCACCGACAAAACGAATTCCTGTGTAGACAGGTGTGCGCATCAACTGAAGAAGAGGGGATTTTACGCTGCCAGTGTCTGTTAGAATTACTGATGTAGAAAGATGGGGACGAATGTTTGAAAGCACTTCAGCAAAGGCTTTGACCGGTACAGCCAGCATAACCAGTTGTGCTTCGGCCAGTTTTGCGTCTGGAGCCTCAGCCAGATAATCAACTAAATTTCTGCTGCTGATTTCTGCCCTATATTCTGAATTGTTGTCATAACCAAGAATGCGCTTTGCCAATCCTAAACGGCGAACATCCATGACGAATGAACCTCCGATCAGTCCGAGACCAACTACGGCCAATGTGTCAAACTGTCTGAATCCGGGGGCAGACATTTACAACTCAGCTTGATTTGAGAACAGTTCCACCCGGTGGTGCTAATTTGGTCAGGAATACTACCAAAGGACTTGCGACATAAATCGATGAGTAGGTACCGATTAACACACCAACGAGTAGGGCAAATGCGAAATCGTGGATAATTTCGCCTCCCAGTAAAAATAAAGACAGCACGACGAACAGTGTGGTTCCGGAAGTAATCAGGGTCCTGCTCAATGTTTCGGTAATGCTCAAATTGATAGTTTCTTCAAACGACTTTTTTCGGTATTTACCCTGATTTTCCCTGATACGGTCAAAAACTACAATGGTATCATTGAGAGAGTATCCTACCACCGTCAACAGGGCGGCAACGACAGTTAATGAAAATTCTTTGTCTAAAATTGAGAACATTCCTACAACGACAATCACATCATGTAATAAAGCTACTATTGCACTGACTCCCTGTCTCCATTGAAAACGAATTGTGATGTAAAGCAAAACCAATCCGAGCGCAATTAAAATGGCCTTTACAGCACTGATTTTAAGTTCGTCTCCGACTTTCGGTCCAATTGTTTCAATGCGGCGGATTTCGAGTTTTGGATGTCGCGGTTCAAGAATTTTCCGTAATTCTGAAGTCAGGTTCTCGCCTGTACCAAGCGGACTGTTTATGGGAAGACCAAGCAGGATTTCGTGATCAGCCAAATCTCCAAAAGTTTGCAGAACCACGTTTTTCATGCCATTCTGAGCAAAAAAATTACGCAGCTGATCCAGATTTGGTGGAGTCGAAAATTGAATTTGCACATTTGTTCCACCTCGAAAATCTATACCGTATTTCAAACCATTGTGTGCAACAATCGAAGCAACGCCGGCAAGAATTAGAATACCGGATATAATCAATAAATTGACCGTCTTTAAAATTAAGAAACTGCATAGTCTTTCTGTAAGCTGATCTGCTGTGTTATGGTTAAATCAAATGCTAAGTGAGCGCAATTTAGTTTTTCGTAAATAAACAAAATCAAAAAAGAAACGGGTCACAACAATTGCTGTAAACATGCTTGCAATGATGCCCACAGAGAGTGTGACTGCAAAGCCCTTGATGGGACCTGTTCCAAATTGCAGGAGCGCAAGAGCGGCAAAAAGAGTGGTAACGTTTGCATCCAGAATAGTCCGGAAAGCCTTACCAAAGCCTTCCTGAATGGCTGCTCGTGGGTTATCAGTACGTTTGATTTCTTCACGAATACGCTGGAAAATCAAAACATTTGCGTCAACTGCCATACCTATAGTCAGCACAATTCCAGCCATTCCCGGTAAGGTCAGTGTTGCTCCAAAAGCTCCAAGAACTGAAATAATTAATAATACATTGAAAATCAATGCTGCTGCCGCAAAAACTCCGGCCAGCCGATAATAAAAAATCATAAAAATTAAAACAAGTGCGCTGCCGATCATTAATGACTTCAGTCCCTGATCTACAGAATCTTCTCCAAGGCTGGCGCCTACAGTCCGCTCCTCACGTATTTCAATTGGTGCAGGTAAAGATCCGGAACGCAGGACGATTTTGAGAGTGTCAGCTTCTTCTACTGTAAATTGTCCGGAAATTGAAGCTTCTCCGCCGGTAATTGCTTCCCGGATCACTGGCGCAGACTGTACCTTGTCGTCCAGTACAATTGCCATGTTTCTTCCAACGTTGCGGCGTGTGATTTTTGCAAAACGATCCGCCCCGATTGAATCGAATGAAAGTGCAACATAGGGTCTGTTGTCCCTGGAATCAATCCGGACTCTTGCATCTCTGATAAACTCGCCTGTCATTAATATCTTTTTATCTAAAACATAAGGCCGTTTGGAAATCAATTTGTTTGTTGTCTTGTCCCAAACCTCTTCATATTTGACGACTTCAGTCAGCCGGTTGTAGGTGCTTGGTGTGGCATTATTGTTGACAATTTGAAACTGCAAAATTGCCTGTGGGCCAATCAATTCGATTGCACGGTCCCTGTCTTTTAATCCTGGAAGCTGGATAACAATATTGTTTTCACCCTGTTTCTGTAGTGAAGGTTCGCTGATTCCCAAGCTGTCAATACGGTTCCGTAAAACTTCAAGTGCCTGACTCACGGAGTTCTCCCGTATAAGCTGGGCTTCCCCTGATTTTAGTTTTAGATAAGTAAGATCGTCCTGTACATTCATATCAAACTGCTCCAGGAAACGATCGTATGGTGCAATCTCCAAATTTACTTTTTTGCCGGGCTCCATTTCCAGAATCAGGGAATTTGTTGCTTGACGTACCTCAACAAAATCCACCTGTTCGTCAATCAGCAAATCTTCCAGCTCAAGGGCTGTTCTGCGTAAAATTTCCTTAACCGCTTCATCTACCTGTATTTCAATATCAAGGTACATACCGCCTTGTAAATCAAGACCAAGATTTACCTTGTTGTCCACAGTCTGCGGATCTACACCCGGCTGGTAGGCCCTGTATGTTGGAAAGGCATAATAAAGTGCTCCAAGCAAGACAATGAGTATGATGGATCCTTTAAGTTTAATGTCCATAATTTCTGGTTATAGATTTATTATTTTTAGGGCTAACTTTTTCAATTCTTCAGCGTTCTTTATTCCTTTTTTGCAACTTTTTTTCTTTAGAATCATCTTCTTTTTCATCCTTGTTTACACCGGATTATTTATCCATTCTGGAGACTTGCTGCCGCTCGATATTGATCTGTACCTTACTTGCAACTTCAAGTGTAATCCGGTCGTCTCCCACTTTTACTATTGTTCCAAAGATTCCGCCGTTTGTGACAACCTTGTCACCCTTGTTAAGACTGTCTACCATTCGCTGGTGTGCTTTCTGTTTTTTTTGTTGTGGACGGATAATTAGAAACCAGAAAACTCCTAGGATTAATACAAGTGGGATAAATTGGAAAAAAGGACTCTGTGAAGACGCCTCTCCCGCGGATTGGGCATATGCAACTGATTCAAATGGAAACATCTAATTAACTCCTTTAAAGGTTTATGGGTAAATAAAACAATAAAGTATAGCACTTCATCAAAAATATTTCACGTCTAAATGCGCAATTTCCAAAATTTATTTATCTCTCATAAAATGTTGGAATAGCAAATAGTCTGATTTCAACACACCTCACGGCAGTTGATTTGTAAAGGGCTTTCACTCCTTCGGTTTCCGCAGCGTGTTGCTGCGGAAGCATACATCTGTAATCATAAAATTCGTAAAATCGAGCGGCGAAGTGGTTCTCACGGTTGTTGCAGGGGCTTCACCCCTACGCTTTCACGCCTTCAAAAAAGGGAACACTACTTTTCATTAATTAACTTGTAATAAAATTGTCATTCCCGCGGAAACGGGAATACAGGATTGGGGTTTATGCGGCTGAATAAAACTTAAATCATAGATGGGTTAGGAGAAGCCCATTCCTTTCCCCTGCACGGCCTTTCGACGGCGCTTCCCTTCGCCACCGCTCAGGCTCCGGAAAAGTTCGCCGGGGCTACCGTTCCGGAATTGTTCCTTGTCATTGGTTTCCCCCGCCAAGTATGACGGGGTTACAGTTCCGGAATTGCTCCCCCGCCTTTGTGCTTTCCCGCTACGGAGAGCGGGGCTACCGTTCAGATAAACTATCCTGTAAAATTCCTATCATAAAACTTCCCCGCTGCTGAAAGTGGGGTTATCTTAAATGAATTAATTATTGCTCATGCCGCGCCAAAAAGCGGTCCCGCAGGAGACGCAAACCGACTCCCCAGCGAAGAAAAGGTTGTGGAGGAAGCAGCATTGGTTTTGAGTTAGTTTGGATCAACGCAATTGAGTCGGTCATGTTTCCGCTGGCAAGGTTGGCAATTTCGGTTCCGAATAAAACGGCCAAACCAATTCCGCTGGCATTATAACAGCCTGCAGCGTACATACCGTATTCTACTTCTGTAAACACATGCGCGTTATTTCCGCTTATACAAATCGTACCCGACCAGGTGGATTCAAACAAATCACCACCAAGACGGGGAAAACGCCGTTTCAGTCCCTCTAAATGTTTCGCTTTACGGGTCTTTAAATCGGTGAATTTCATATTTATTGCCGGCCATGCTTCAACAGTGTTACGCATTAAAATCCGTCGATCTTTTGTTAAACGGACAGTGGCTCCCATTGATTGAACGGACAACACTCCCCATGGAGCCGGCCGGCCAATAGATTCATCTTCTTTTTCGGTCAATGGGCGAGTCATGCTGGCAGTCAGCGTGAGGGGGAATGTCCGATTCGATTTTACGCCACAACTGGCCATAAAACTATTCACCGTCACAATCAGTTTTTGACAGGTCACCTGCCCCGAGGGCGTATACAATTGGTAGCCTTCAGTATGGCTCCGTTTTCGCCAATTTAAGACCGGAGCATTTTCATACAACTCCACTTGTTCCGGTAAATTTTCTACCATACCACGTGCGAGTTTGGCTGGCTGCAGCAATATGCCGCCCTCCGTCCATAAGCCCATGCAGTAATAAGAACTGCCGAGTCGCTGATGCAGTTCTTCACCTTCAAGAATTTTATGTTTCAGTTCCAGCTCTGACAACAACTTGCTGAAATTCAGCAGTTTTTTCTCATGGTCCTTAACTGCTGTAGCATGAATTTTCCCATTTGCTTCCAGATCGCAGTCAATGTCCAGTTCAGCTACCAGCCGCTGAACTGCTTCCACTCCGGCATGTTTGATATCATACTTTTTCCGATACTCCTCAAGATTGGATGCAGAAAAATGACCTTCATTTAGAATCGAATCCACTAGAAATCCGGAATTCCTGGCACTTGAACCTTCGCCTGCGTTTTGGCCTTCTAAAAGAATTATGCGTGACTGAGGATGCAAAATCGACAATTGCCGAGCCGCGGCAAGTCCAGTGTAACCCGCACCAAGCACAACCCAATCCGCATGCTGTTCACCGGAAAGAGAAGGCCGACTCCGGCGAGGCGGCAGTTGTTTAATCCAACCGCAACTGTTGTCGTTTTTTGGTTGTGTAGAAATGATCTTAGCCGCCATTGTGATTTTATTTTCTTAGTAAGGAAAACTCTAATTGAGGTATTGCGAAATACAGTTCAGGAAATTCTTGGCCGCAAATGTGCGTACCAGTGTTTTTCAACCCACTTGAAAAACCAGACAATACAAAAAGTGCAGCACAGATAGAAGAACCCTGCTGTGATGAACGACTCAAAAGGTACAAAATATCGGGCATTCACTATTTTTGCTGCACCAAACAGATCTACAATCGTAATCACTCCCGCAAGAGCACTGCCATGCAGCATAAAAATCACTTCATTGCCGTAAGCAGGTAAAGCACGCCGGAAGGAACCGGGAAGGATAATGCGGCGGTACATCGTGCTTTTGGACATGCCGCAAGCCTGGGCTGCTTCGGTTTCGCCGAATGGCGTTTGTTCAATTGCACCCCGTAATATTTCTGCAGTGTACCCCGCAGTATTCAGGGCAAAAGCTGTAATGGCACACCAATATGCTTCCTTGAAAAGTATCCAGAGCACGCTTTCACGAACTGCTTCAAACTGGCCCATGCCGTAATAGAGCAAGAACATCTGCACCAATAACGGTGTTCCCCGAAAGAAATAAATATAAGTCTTTGCAGGAAATCTCAATAATGAGGTTTTTGAAACTGCCATCAAGGCTAAAGGAACTGCTAATCCAAATCCTGAAACCAAGGCGATCACGACCAACTGGATTGTAACCCAAAGCCCATTCAAATAAAGCGGGAGATTGTCAATAATGACATTATAATCCATGATTCAAACCGTACGTACCCCAACACTATAACGGCGATTGGCCCAACGTAAACCAAGGTCAGAAAGTCCAGTGATGCATAAAAACAACAGGGCAACAACCAGGTAAAAGGTAAAAGGCTGGCGAGTGGCCCCTCCAGCAACACCTGCATTGTACATCATGTCGTGCAATCCAATCACTGAAACGAGAGCAGTCGTTTTGGCCAGAACCATCCAGTTATTTCCGAATCCAGGCAAAGCGTGGCGCACCATCAGTGGTAATGTAATGCGTAAAAATACTTTCCAGCTTGGCATTCCAAAGGCAAGAGCCGCTTCAATTTCTCCATGGGACACAGCCAGGATGCCACCGCGAAAAGTTTCGGTCATGTATGCTCCAAAAATAAAACCTATTGTGAGGGTTCCGGCAACAAAAGGGCTGATGTCTATGTAGTCCCAGCCCAAGAAGTCTCCAATATTGTTGACCTGGATTTGCCCACCATAGAAAATAATGGTCATCAGTACCAAATCAGGAATTCCTCGGATCAAGGTGGTGTAAACAGTTGCAATGCTTCGGGCAATCCTGGATTTGGAGAGCTTCGCTATTGCTCCAAATAATCCAAGAATGACAGCAATTAAAAGGGAAAGTAAGGCGACTTCTATGGTTAGCGTCATTCCTTCCAGAATCATCGGGAAATAGCCATGTAAATCAAACATTCCTGAATAATGTGAGGGAAAAAAGGGAAGGCCACGGAATCCTCGAATTCCGTGGCAAAATAAGAGAAAAATTCTAACTTTTTAGAGGCATCCACTGAGTATTATGGTAAACCTCAGCCAAGATAAATCTTAGTAAACGTCAAAGGCAAAATATTTGCCGTTAATCATATGATAAACACCATTAGAGCGAATTACCTTAATAGCTAAACTGAAAAGTTTCGCTAATTCACCGTCACTCTTGCGCACAGCGATACCGGCACCAACACCAAAATATTTGGGTTCGGAATAGCCAGGCCCTACAAACTCCCATCCTTTGCCTTTATCGGTTTTCAGGAAACCATCCTCCATCGCAATTGAATCTGCAAGGAGCAAGTCAACACGTCCTGCAATCGCGTCGAGATAGGCTTCATCCTGAGTCCCGTATCTCTTGATTTCAACGCTGTCACCAAACTCCGCGGTAATGAAGTTATCGTGAGTAGTCGCTCGCTGAACGCCAACTTTTTTGCCTTTCATACCTGCCTTGGAAATCGTGATACCGGAGCCTTTTTTGCGTGCAAACTTAGCGGGAGTGTTGTAATACTTGCCCGAGAAAGCGACTTTCTTTTTACGCTCTTCTGTGATCGACATTGATGCTATGATTGCATCATACTTTCGGGCCAGCAAAGCCGGAATGATGCCGTCCCAGTCCTGTGGAACCAGAACACATTCAGCACCAATTTCCTCGCATAGTGCCATAGCGATATCAATGTCAAATCCTTTCAGTGTCCCATCCTTCTCGACCCAGCTAAAAGGAGGGTAAGCACCCTCAACACCAATACGAATTTTATTCCATTCATTTGCGGAAACACTTGTTCCCAGCATCATCACGGCCACTACGGCCACTGCAATTAACTTTTTCATAAGTCACTCCATTTAGAAATGATTAACAATTTGCTGGAAAAACTTACTATAAATTTTTCCAG
>JYMV01038609.1_pt1 | contig 10896 bp, 9 predicted proteins | sample 338911 | NCBI WGS metagenome assembly JYMV01 (sample SAMN03354496, study PRJNA234377) | hydrothermal vent metagenome | biome: Deep sea; feature: Hydrothermal plumes at the Eastern Lau Spreading Center, Western Pacific Ocean; material: Seawater | place: Tonga | collected 2009 | depth 2000 m m
TAACATAAAAAAGATTTCTCGCCCCCGATCAGGTCGAGGACATGCTTAGCTCGAAATGACACTGCTTTAGGACTTTTTACAAATGTATCAATCATAGTCAAAATGATTCTCAATCTGGATTACTAAACGATTTATGACAACAGGCAGTCTTTTTTTTCAAACTTCCAGATAGATAATCGTTGCAAAATGAGCGTAACCGAGTTAGGCTTGGTTTGTTCGTGTCTTGCATAAATTAGCTTTTTTCTTTGAAAGGCGGATTTTCCAAATGCAGGAAAAGCTCAGAACAATCTTAAATTAATTGCAAATGCTTAAAATTGTTATAATTTACTTTGCGCTTCTGTCACTCATTCTGGCCGGATGCGGGTCCAAAAGTCCGGAACCTGAGGTCGTAGAACAAACATCGGAAGTTGGGGTAAAACAGCGAGTTGAAGATAAACCGGTTGTTGAAGATAAAATAGACCTCGAAGAAAAACTGGACCTGGAACATGTTAAAAAGATTGAAGAACAGGAACGGGAACAAGAGCAAAAAACCGCAGAATTCCTGGCACAGGAAACTGCTGCAGCCGAGGAAAAAAAATCCGCAATAGTTGCTGAAGATAAAAAAGAGACCGCAGCAAAAATCGAGCAGGAACTCCCCGCAAAAGTTCAACTCGAAGCTTCAGAAAGCTACTCCACATTAGCCGAAAACGCGCAACCAAATGCTTCAAAGGAAGTTTCAGCGGAGGTATCTCAAGTTACTTCCTCGGACTCTGCTCCGAAAGTTTCAGAAGAAGTTTCGACGAAGGATTCACAAAAAGCCGCATTAGAGACAACCTCAGAAACAACACAGGAGGTTTCGCAGGATGTTTCAAAAGAGGCTGCTGAAGACAATGCTCAGGAAACAATGAAAGTGGCTGCAAAGAAAAGTACAACAGATATTTCGCAAAAGGTTTCAAAGGATGAAATTACGGAGACTTCCGTAAAAAAACCTGAAGCAGCGGCTATCATTGTTAAGCCAAAGCAGGAAGAAAGTCCTCCCTTGTTTATGCCGACTTCCAGGTTGGCACTGCTCACAGCTTTAAAATTAGTTTCCTGCAAAAATGTTCCCGAAAAAATGGAGGCTATTTTTCAGCGACTGCAGAAAACAAAAGATTTAAACATTGCTGACAGGAGGCTTCGTGACATAAATAATGACAGCTTAATGCCCGTTGTTCATTTCGATTTTGATCAAATAAAAATTAAACCGGATTATAAAAAACTGTTACGGCAACAAAGTTCTTGTGTAATGAAGGCACTGGAGGCGCGTGGTGATATGATAGTTCAGATTGAAGGACATGCCGATGAGCGCGGCAGCGATGAGTACAACCTCGCCTTGGGACATAGACGGGCAAATGCGATAGCTAATTCAATCATGGCCTACCTTCCCGACTCTACACTTGCGCGAATCCTCAGTTATGGTGAAGAATTTCCGCTCGACCCTGATTCCGGCAAAAGCGCCTGGGACAAGAACAGGAGAGTGGAATTCACTTTATTGCTCAAACCATAAATACGTGAATGGATTTATTAGCTCTCCCGTTTGCTACAGATTTTAGTAGTATTGCCTTCAGCGTACTTGCAGTACTTTTTGTCTGTTCGGTGATTGTCTGGATAACGCTGTTCATCAAGTTCTTCAGCCTCGTTCGGGTAAAATACCTCCAGTCCCGCGCACTGAAGTATCTGGAAGGTGGCAAACGTGTGGATGAGCTGCGGTTGCTGTTCAGCAAGATGCCTATAAATCCACTTCAGGAAATGTTCACGATGGGTGATCGTGAACTGAAAAAATTCCTCAAAGCTAATCCTGAATCAGACTACGGCCACCGTAGAGAATTGATGGACCGACTCGAGCGCATGCTTGAAGCACGTATTTTGTTTGCAGAAAAGGATTTAAACGCGGGACAGGCACTGCTGGCCACTATTGCTGTTACCTCACCCTTTATAGGTTTATTTGGTACAGTGATTGGGGTGATCAATACTTTCCTGAGCATTTCGGAACTCAATTCGGTTGAGCTTTCAGTCATCAGTCCAGGTATAGCCGAAGCATTGGTCGCGACTGCCGCAGGACTTTTCACTGCAATCCCAGCGACTTTGGGTTACAATTTATTTCGAGCAACCATCCGTGGGATGACTGAAAAAATGGATTATTTTGCGCTTCAACTGCTGCACCACCTCCAACAACATTTGTTACCTAAAAAATGAGAAAATTTAGACATGCCCGTCGACTGCGTGGGGAATTGATGTCTGAAATCAACATCACACCCTTTGTTGATGTGTTGCTGGTACTCCTGGTTTCCTTTCTTATTTCCGCCCCGCTGCTGACCCTCACTCTGCCAATTCAACTTCCCGAAGGAAAATTGGAGCAACGACTTCCGGATTATGAGGAATCCATTCTTGCGGTCGTGAATAAAAACCTGCAAATTGCAATTCGTGATGAGGTTTACTCACTTGAAAGCCTGTCAAAATCTTTGACAAATAATAAAACATTTTGGGAGCAGAAACTACCTGTTTACTTACAAATGGATGAACAGGTGCCTTACGGAATGTTGATGGAATTGATGCTTTTGTTTAAAAACGCGGGGTTCCCTCAAGTAGGACTGGTTTTTAAAAAAGACTCCCGCTAAAGAATTCACAGACCGGCAGAAAAATAAAACAGCCTCCACACTGATAAACCCAATGAAAATAATGATGATTGCCGGTGAAGTTTCCGGAGATATTCATGGAGCAGGATTAATCCGCTGTTTACGCAGTAAAAATGACAATATCGATTTTTTCGGCATTGGGGGTTTGAAGATGTTAAGAGAAAATTTTCGTCCGTATTACATGCTGGACACTTTGCAAACGCATGGTTTAGTTGAGGTACTCCGTCATATTCCGCGTCTTTACCAAACCCTCTGGAGAATGCGTGATGCCTTGGAAGAGGAACGTCCGGAAGCCTTGATCCTGATTGATTATCCAGGTTTCAATCTCAAACTTGCCGCTTATGCGAAACTAAAGGGGATTCCGGTAATTTTTTTCAACAGCCCTCAAATCTGGGCCTGGCGAAAAGGCAGATTAAAAACAATCAGACGTGTGGTGGACAAAATGATTGTGCTTTTACCTTTTGAAGAAAAAATTTATCAGCAAGCCGGTGTTGAAGTCAGTTGGGTTGGGCATCCCCTGCTTGACCAAATCCCAAGTGATTATGACAGCTCGACATTCCGTAAACAGTACGGACTGAAGAATGATCTACCGCTGCTAGCAATTGCGCCCGGAAGCCGCCCCAGTGAAATGCGGAGACATCTTCCGACTTTGCTGGAAGCTCTTCCAAACATTCATAAGAAAATCGGCGATATTCAGTGCATACTGCCGGTTGCTGAATCACTGGATTTTAAAGAAGTTAAAATGGTTGTTGAATCCTCAACTGTTCCCGTCACGCTGATTCCGGAACAGTTTATAGAATCTATTCAAGCCTGTGATGCCGCCATAGTTGCTTCCGGAACTGCCTCCCTGCAGACAGGACTCGCGCTGAAACCTTTCGCGATAGTGTATCAGGTCGCTCCCTTGACTTTCCGGATCGCACGTTATCTTGCTCATACTAAATATATTGGTCTGGTGAATGTTTTAGCAGAAAAAGAAATTGTGCCTGAATTACTGCAAAACAATTTCACTGCCAGCATAGTCGCAGAAACTGCTGTTCGTCTCTTGCAGGATAAAGCCTATCGTGACAGAATGAGCGACGAGTTGAAATCAATTCGCGGAAAACTGGGAGAATCCGGAGCATACGACAAAGCTGCACGCTGCATTGAAAATGTGCTTGTTAACAACCGAACACCGACTTACCGCAAGTAACAATAACCGGAAACAACTTAATTCAAAAAGACAGATGAAAACCTACAATTTATCACTTGAAACAAAAAATATTGCCCACCGACTGACACAAACTTTATCAGCAGTAGAAGCGGTTAAAGAACTGTTTGAGGCGCAAATGGGGGTTGACCGTGCGGTTGTGCGCAAGTTATTAAGTACGGCACTGCACCGGGGCGGAGATTTTGCTGATATTCACTTTGAATACAGCACACGAAATTCAGTGGTTATGGAAGATGGTATTATCAAAAATTCGGCGGTTGCAGTTGTCTCCGGAGTAGGAATTAGGGTGGTTCAGGACGATCAAACAGGCTATGCATACAGTGAGGATTTTGACTTGAAGCCCATGCTGCACGCGGCACGTACCGCCGCGGCCATCGCTTCCAGCGGAGAGGTTTCTCTGGAGGAAGGTTTTCGCTTCAACGAACTGATTCCACAAAATTATTATCCTGTACTGGAAACTGTTACAGATTTGGAACTGGTGCAAAAAATAGAAATGATCAAACGTACAGAAGCTGTTGCCAGAGCCTTTGATGAGAGAATTACCCGCGTAACTGTTTCCATGATGGATGCCCTCAATCTGACCCAGGTTGTGACTTCCGAAGGAGATGTTTTACGCGATACCAGACCCATGTTCCGCATGAATGTACATTGCGTTTCACAGGATGGTGACAATATTCAAAATGGATCCTCAGGAATTGGAGGACGGGTTGGTCTGGATTATTTAGAACAGGTAGACCATGCGCAGATTTTAGGAGAACAAGCTGCTGCAGAAGCAATTTTGCTTTTAGGGGCAAAGCAGGCGCCTTCCGGTTTAATGCCGGTTATTTTAGGTCCGGCGCAATCCGGAATTTTGCTGCATGAAGCAGTCGGTCATCCGTTGGAAGCAGATTTTAACCGCAAAGGAACTTCCGCGTACAGCGGCAGGATTGGAGAAAAAGTTGCATCCGAATTGTGTACGATTTACGATTGCGGAACTATTCCACACGAACGCGGTGCGATAAATTTTGACGACGAAGGGGTTCTTTCCGCTGAAAATTTACTGATCGAAAATGGTGTTTTGCGGAACTACATGCACGACCGGATAAGTGCGAGGCACTTTCGCACAAATCCCACCGGAAACGGGCGACGTGAATCCTATGCGCATTATCCTATTCCACGCATGACTTCGACGTATTTGGCAAATGGCAAATCTGATCCGGAAGAAATAATCGCTTCCGTAAAAAAAGGAGTTTATTGTCAGGAATTTAGCGGTGGACAGGTAGATATTTCCAATGGTGATTTTGTTTTCGTGCCGACGGTTGCCTGGTTGGTGGAAGACGGTAAAAAAACTGTGCCGATAAAAAATTTCACCTTAATCGGAAATGGTCCGGATGCAATGTCAAAAGTCAGCATGGTCGGCAATGATTTTGCGATGAGCGAAGGTATTTGGACTTGCGGCAAGGAGGGACAGAGTGTTCCGGTCGGAGTTGGACTTCCGACTGTGCTGGTTTCAGAAATGACTGTTGGTGGGATGTAAACGGTTTTACTGCGACGTTTTCGTTAAAACAGTTTTGAAATAAAAATTATTCATTCTTCCTTTGGTTGATCTTCACTCTTTGCTATATCTTCACTATTTGCCTGATCTTCACTCTTTGCATGATCTTCAGTCTTTTCCTGATCTTCAGTCTTTTCCTGATCATCACCATTTGCTAGATCTTCACTCTTGACTTGATCGTCACTCAAATTGGAAATTTCACAACTTAGGGCCGCGAGTTCCAGACAATCCAATATATGTTCGTCGATGAGCGGCTGATAATTTACCTTTGATCCAGATTTGGAACTTGGGCCTTTAGCAGTCAGCTTGTTTTTTGCGACAAACTGATCAAGTTGTTCTGCTAACTGAGTAATATGGTTAGTTAATTTCTGTAATTGGGAAGAAGCTTTGATCCATTTTAATGAAAAATGACCCATTTCTAATAAATTTTCAGAACTGTTGTGTTCACCATCGGCGTGCATACCTAAAAGCCCTCCTAACCCTAAAGAGCTCGCTTTATCCGCCATGCGTTCGAGGAAAGATTGTTTACTCTTAAATATCTCAAATAAATCAAAAGTGATTATCTTTTCCTCACTACCTGCTTTTACCGGTCGTTTCAATTCTTTGAGCCTCAACATACGACGCTTAAGATCCTTCAATATCCTGTTTCTTGACTTTTTAAGAGCATCATACGCACTTTCATCTTCAATATGAAATTTTTCAATTTTGGTAATTTCCAGCATTACCATTTTCAACTTTGCTTTATGTTTATTTAACGCTTTTTCTTCTTTCTCAATCTTACTGACTGTTAAGTCTTTCTGCGATTCTTTGCGTTCCTCCTGTTTACTGATAATAGTTTTTTTTCGTAAGGCAACTCTGACAGGAAAAGAGTCTTTTGTGAAATTCCATGAATTAAAAAAGACAATATCAACTTTTTTAAAATCCTCTGCATTGAAAACAAAATCAACAATATTTGCCTTCGCAAATTCATCATCAGCATGTTCTTTACGAAATGCATCAATCTCTTTCGAAAGCTTTTCTGTGGACATAAAAGAGAGTACTTTGCGGCTGAAATCAAGCTTTACCAGGCCGTCTTGAGTGCGCTTGTCCAGATTATCAATTATCATCACATAGATCAGCCCCTTCATCAGGCGGTCTAAAACAGCGACTCCAGTTATTTTCTCAATTGCCGTGCTGAGAATGTAGCCAATTCCCTGATAATACGTTTTCTCAACCTGCAAAATTTTTTCCTCCAAGATAATTATCAGATCCTTGTATTTTTGAATCAATTGATGTTTGCTGCGCAATACAGCATCTGTCACTGCTAACCTTACAAACTTTGAGTTTTTCTCACGCTCCTCACAAGCGTGCTGAACCACTTTGTAGCGTTCGACAAATTTCTGCAGTTGCTCAGAATCACCGGAAGGAAGTTCATCCACCAGTAATTCAGGTACACCCGGAACACGGAAAATCAATTTAGTACTATTCGTATCCGGAGTATTTCCTTTTGGGATATCTCCGGGAAAACTCAAAATCCAGTGATATTTTTTCTGCTTTTCTTCGGGATAATCTGTATCTTCAATCGCGACTATGACATTTATTTCCACCAGACGATTCACCAGAGTTTTCATGCTTCTAGTACGCAAATCTTTACGGAGAAGCAATAAAATTTGTTTTTTGTTTTCCGGGCCGTCTGTCTGGGCCTGTTCGTCTTGAGCTGGTTCAGCCATTTTCGTCACATATCATCTAAATGAAAATGTTTTAGCATTTTCTTACTAAGAAGTCCCCGGTCATCGAATGTTGCTTTGAGTTTTGCAGAGCTTAATTTAAGTTCCTTATACTCTTCAGTTCCTTCTTCGAGTTTGCCTTCAGTATCAAAGTTATCCATAAATTTCATATACTGCGCAGCAGACTGCAAATCATTGAAGTAGATTTTAATCTGAAATAACAATAAACAAACGTGAATCATCAAAGAACCTTTTAGTCTTTCAAAAATTGGTACCCAAAGATCGACAACCTTGTTCAGGTTTGCCTCTGCCGCGTCCCTGACCTTGCTTTCCATCAGTAGTTCTGCTTGAATCATCAGCATTGAAGTCTGCTTTCGAAGTACCTCCCCTTTTTTTTGATCGTCTGAAATGAATCTTGCCAGTTGTTCAAAGGTTGCAATTGCCAGGTCATAGGACAGGATTCCGAGTTCCATGTCTCGATCATCGCCATAAAATTTGTCCGCTGCTGCCTGTGCTTTTTTGAGAAAAGGCGAAACTTTCTCTTCCCATCCTGTTGAAAACTCCTCTACTGAAAAAACAGATTTGTCTGATTTTAGACGATTAAAATGCTCTTTGTCGTTACTTGAGAAACCGCATTTTGAACAAGATGCAACCTGGATGAGATTGAAATCACAAAAATCTAATTTGCCTACGGACCTGATAAAAGAAGAAACACCGAAAATATTTGGCACGGTAATCATGCTTTTGGAGTGTAGAACAAAGAATTTGATTCTTGGATTGTCACAGACATAGCAACCCACATAACTTCCCAGTAGAGAGTTTTTATTTGTTTTAAAAAATCCACCGTCTGAAACAACAGCGTAATTTTCAGGATGAATGATCTGTAAGATCCCGTGAAAATCAGCCAGCTTTTGCTCAAACGTTGCTCTTACCATGTAGCGGCCCTCATCAAATTTAACCGGATACTGCTTTGACATTTTGCAGGTAACAACATCCCAGTAAGCATCGTCTCCCTCGAGGGGATGATCGGCCTGAAAAGGCTTACAGACCTTGAGTCTTATTTTCACATTTGGCATCATGGCTTTGTTCATTCGGAACGAGAAACCTGTTTCGTCAACTTTTGTCAAGCACACTTTAGCTTTAAGATTTGGAGTCTCTATTATTCCTTGTGGCAAATCCTTCTCCAGCAGAGCACGGGCGCTTTTCCAGAATTTTGTCAGAATTTCATTATTAAACCCCAACAGCCTTCCGGACAAGAGGAAAAAACTGATTTCTTTTGTTGCCAGATTAGCATCCGCAACCATCAACTGCGCCAGATATTTAAGCATCAGGAAAGCCTGTTTTGGATCTATTTCCAAAGAACTCATCTCAGGAGTTTTGCCTTCCTTGATCACGTTCATGATTTTGCTTACTTCTTCTTTGTCATCCAAAAAATTTATGGCCTCCTTTAGAAAATTCATTTCTGACTGATCAGTACGTCCATCAGCGACAACCATTCCGGCAATTGAGTGGGCAAACCACTTTTTTTCTGCCGCTGACATTTCCTCTACATTTGGTAACTGCATGATTTTCTAAATTAAATATTAATTTGCTGACAACTGATTAGAAGCCGTAACTCAAACCTATCAAATACGCTGTAGAACCTAGGCGTTGATCTGTGGATCCACTTCCGCTGGCACTGTCGATGGTCAATATTCCGGCTTCTGTCCACAAGTCCGCTAAAATTTCCATTCCCATCCGGAATTCACTTACTAAAGAATTTCCCAGTTTACTCTGATTTCCCATGACAAACTCTGTTTTTGCCAGTCCCATTCCGGCGCTGATTTTCCAGGAATCAGCAAGAGAATGTTGCGTTTTTGCCAATAATCCGAGATGACTTGTTTTGGACTGCGGACGGTTCCCACTTGTACCAAACATCTTAAATGTCTGTTCTGAAAACAGTCCTTTGAAACCCCAACTGTCACTGTACCACCACTCGCCCCAATAAACACGGTTGCTCAGTTCAAGACGATTTCGGAATGCGCCATAATGCGGGCTGCTTAGTATTATCAGATCTATTCCAGCTTGCCAAGTCGGAATTTTCCTGCCGACTCCGCCAAAAATGGTCGCAGGGGCAGCATACTTTTCTTCAGTCAATTGAGAAGTAAGTTTGTTCAGTTTATTTTTCTTGGCCGGTGTGGCTGCATCAGCAGGACTTACCAGAGTGAGGAATAAAACTGCTAAAAACAATCCTCCGTATTTTTGAGAAATTTTGATTTTCATTATTTTCTTAGTATTTTTGATTGTACTGTAAAAAGTCTAAAATCCCTGTAGTCATTGCGACTGCAGGGAGAAATCTTAATGGTCAGAGTGGTCGCCAGACTAGATTTCTCGCTTTGCTCGAAATGACACGGTTTTAGGATTTTTTTAGACTTCATCATTAATAACTAAGACTCCGGATTCCAGGCGGGTTTGCGTTTGCTGAAAAAGGCATCGATTCCCTCTTTAATTGACTCAGATTCCCAGGCATTTGCCAGTTTTTCTATTGTTGCACTGCGCACATCATCAGGCTCTTTATCACGCACTTCCGCAATTAGACGCTTCGCTGCAGAAACTGCTTCCGGAGCACAACGCAGCAGTTCCGAAATTTCCTTTTCAACAGCCTCATCCAGTTTTTCCGCAGCAACGGCTTTGGCAATTAAACCCAGATGAACTGCTTCTTCAGCAGCAAAACGATGCGCGTTGAGCATCACCCGACGCGCGTTTGAGGCTCCAATACGGCGCAAAACATAAGGTGAAATAGTTGCCGGTAGTAAACCCAGCAAAACTTCTGTCAGCGAAAACAGTGCGTCCTCAACTGCAACCGCAATGTCGCAACAGGCTATCAAACCTACCGCACCTCCAAATGACAGACCGTTGATACGCCCGATTAATGGCATGTTGAGCTGGTCCAATTCACCAAGCATTTCTGATAATTCAGTAGCTTCCGCAATCCTGTCCTCACGTTTTTGACCTGCGATTTTCTGCATCCAGCGCAAATCCGCGCCGGCGCAAAAAGACTTTCCGGAACCTGTAAGAATTACTGCACGCACCTCCGGTTTTGTGTTTAAATCCGCAACTACTTGACGCAGTTCACGAATCATTTCCAAACTCAGTGCATTGTGAACTTCAGGACGGTTAAGCGTCAAAGTGGCGATTTGACGCTCGTCAATCGTTAAAATCAATGTTTGAAAACTCATCTTGGCTGTGCTGAAAAAAATGAATCTAAATTCGGGTATTATCCACTTTTCAACAATAACGGCAAGTTTTTGCTGGCTTAATTTTTTTTAGGGAGGTCAACAAAAAGATCAAGCCTTCGTTCCACTCAGGAAGAGCAGAACGAAGGTTGAAATAAAGGCGGGGTTGTTATTCCAGGGTTGGAGATGGTTTGGTCGGCTGCGAACCATAGTTGGAGGTGTAGTTTGAAAGGCTCTCCAGATTATTGGTGATGCTCGCTCCGGATCCTCCAAAAGTGGTAGTGGAATATGATGAGTTGTCAAAATCACAGGTATTTGTGGGAGCAAAAGTAATATTGTCCGAAGTAGATTTCCAGACATTGGCAGTGCTGTCATAACTCAGCTGCTGCCTTTGTACTTTTGCCACACCCGTTTTGCTGTTGCCTGGTCCGGCCCAGTTGCAGATCATCCTGTCAATATTCGTACTTCGATACTTGTTGCTTCCACTGCTGTTGTCTGGATGCGGATTGAAGCCAAAATATGCGTCTCCGCTCAAAGTTCCGGAAGTATTGTCAGTTTTGATGTTAAAGGTTCGGGTGTA
>JYMV01039013.1_pt1 | contig 10894 bp, 10 predicted proteins | sample 338911 | NCBI WGS metagenome assembly JYMV01 (sample SAMN03354496, study PRJNA234377) | hydrothermal vent metagenome | biome: Deep sea; feature: Hydrothermal plumes at the Eastern Lau Spreading Center, Western Pacific Ocean; material: Seawater | place: Tonga | collected 2009 | depth 2000 m m
TAATCATCCCCTGAAAACAATGACTTGAATGCTTTTTCTAGGCAAGATTTGCTCAATTCTTTATCGACATCAATTGAAAATTTCATAATAGGATTTCCATAAGAATCCAATTCAATACCCATCATTTCGAATAATTGTTTTTGTAAAAAATAAGTCTTTAAAGACGTTTTTTTTGCTTCATCTTTCGCCTTTGATTTCCAATATTTCATGGCCATATCAATAGGACTTTTCGGCTTCATTATTTCTTTGTTTAATTCTAATGACATAATTAATCACATTTTTGTTCACTTAATCATATTATAGCATAAAAACAAAAATATAAAAAATATTAGTTTTATTTTTGCTCTACAGATTCTGTATAAGAGCACTTAGGATAGGAAGAACACCCCATAAAAACACCATTTTTACCAGTAACAAGTCTTAAAGTGCTATTGCATTTCGGGCATATTTTTTGGGTCCTCCAATCTTTTGAAGAAACTCCATATTTTTTTTCAAGACCTATCACAACACTATAAATTTTATTTTCAATTGTTTTATTGACATCTATGTCATCTTTTACGATTTCTCTAATATATTTTAACCTGCCTAATAAATCTGAATTAACTGCCATTCTGAACATTTCATTTTTCTTTTTGTTCTTCTTGACAAAATACCCAGATTTTTTAAAATCATTCTTTTTATCTGTCATCGTTATCACCATTATTAAAAATTTTACTTTTTATCTTTTTATTCAAAGTCATCGATTTTGATTTTAACTTTTTATATTCAATTGATTTTTCTTTTTTGCCTATATTATCTTTGTTTTCTTCATAATATTTTACAATTTTGCTTAAAGTCGCATTCTTCCTTAATCTTATTTTAGCACGAGATGCGGCAACATAAAGAATATTAACCTCCTCTTCTTTCATCTTAAAAGGAAGAAGTCTATTAGAGTTATCTATAAATCTTACAAAGTCATTGGTTAACATAACTTGTTCAAATTCCAATCCTTTTGATTTATGAGCCGTAGATAAAATAACATCTGCCTCTGACATATTTTCGACCGTTATAGATTTTATCTTTTTCAAGACATCTGAAATTTTTCCTTTGTAACGGTCAACTATTTTTCCTAAATAAATTAGTTCTTTATCATCAACTTCTTCAGAAGTATCCATCATTTCTGAAAAGCCTTTAAAAGATTTAATATGCTCGTCTCTAATCATGTTGAATTTTTCATTATAAAGGTATTCAACATCTTTTATCTTGTAAAACTGATAGCTTTTATAGCCACCTACAAAGTAAACTTTTTTTTCTTTTTCTGCTAAATCACAAGCTTTTAGAAATAAATTAGCGTTTGTTCTTGTTATTATAGCAAATTGATTTGTTGAATCAATTTCACCAAACGAATCAAACTCTCGATAACCAATTATATCTTTTTCCTCTTTCTTGGTTATTTTAAGAATCGAATTAACAACATTTGCTATTTCAGAGCCAAAACGGAAAGATTCTGTTAAGTAAAGAACCTTATCAGGCCTTACTTTTCTTAACGTATTTTTAGCACCTCTGAATCCATAAATTGCTTGGTGTTCGTCACCAACAAAAACCACATTCACACCAAAGTCCATTTGTTTATATACAATGTCAACAATGGCTGGGTTTGCATCTTGTGCTTCATCAAATAATATATAATCCTTGTTTATTTTTGGGCCATAAAGTTGATATAACTTTAGATAGACATCGTGTGTTATCGGGAATTCATTTTCTTGATCTTTCATTGCTTCCCAAATGATTTCAGCATAATTAATCAAGCATTCTTGAGGAACAGGGTAAACAGTTGAATAATCAAAAGCATCTCTTACATCTTTATAACAAGAATAAAAATAATTTGTTAAAAGCTCAAGAATTATCTTTCCTATTAAATTTCCTTCTCTATTATTTTTTAAGGCGAGAAATTCTCTAATATCCTGAACCCTTACTTTGGGATTCAGTTTGTTGGCATATTTTCGTCCAATATAGCGGTAAGCCAAAGAATGAGCAGTCACGACCTCAACATTTCTTGGGAAAATTCCTTTAGCATGACTAACAACGCTCGCATTAAAAGCCAGATAAACAAATTTTTTATCTGGCCTTTTCTTCGCAAACTCAACAAGTGTTGTCGTTTTACCTGTTCCAGCGAAAGCTTTTATCGCCAGAAAGGGAACATCACAATTAACAATTTCTTTTTGCTCACTTGTTAAAATCATGGCAGATTATTAAACCCCTGAATTCGGATTCTTAATCGTTTTGACAGATACCGCCTGATCAAAAGGACGCAAAGGTTTTACATGAGTGAAATAAGGTGTTCCATCCGCGTGTGAACGAACGGCAATACAACATTTCAAGAAACCGATTTCTGGATAATTTCCCTGTGCTTCATTTGACTCATTTTGTTCGCCCATTTCTTCACCTTCTTCACTTCCTTCAGTATCCTTATTATTCAACTTAATGTAAAAAGACTCTTGAAGGACCTTTTTTGCATTAGGATGCGCATCAAGCATTTTATCTTTTGTTGCAGTTCCCGGAAACAAAGCACGAGCCGGGAAAACTTCGATTTTTACATCTGGATCTTCAATGAGCATTTTTACTAACTCACTTTTTTCACTTTCTAAAAATTCATCCGCTGATTCTTCACCATCTGCGGCCTTTTTACCAAGACCATCTTCTCTTTCAACTCTTTTTGATAAAACACTTAAAACTTCAACATCCCCCTCATCATCAGTAATTCTGATATAAACAAATGGTGTTGACCCCGGCGCTGTTGGTGTCAACAACTTAGCCATTACACTTCTTAATGTATCGATGTCACCAACTTCAGTTGCTTTTGTCGGATGAATAGTTCTTAGAAGAATATACTCTTCTTCAGCATCATTATTTTTCTTTTTTCCATAGACAAGGCTGGCATCAGCAATAACTATTTGTGTCTCCTTAGGATCGCTTGATATTCTTGATGCCCAGCGTGAAACATAGACCTCCGGCTCATTTCGATCAGGATAACAGCTTTCGAACAGCATTATTGCTTTTCCCGGCTCGGCGTAAAGATTCTTATTCGAAGGCTCTCTAAAATCAGGCAACTCTGGACGCCTTTTCTGTTTTGTTGCGTTTTTTTGCTCTATATCCATTAAATGGATTTTCATTTTTTCTTTTGTTTCCAAGTTTGTTCCAATAAAATATTTGTCGCCCTCATAGCTTTCAAGTCTTAATGGAATATTTGAAGGTGGAACGTAATTGCTGTCACCACTTGACGCCGAACGAAATAAATTCGGATTCTCTTCTTTAATTTGCTGTAACTTCCCCATAAAATAATCTCCTCTATATAAATTATCGTTGTTTTAATATTATTATAATCTATAAAAACATTAAAACTAAATAAATAATATCATAGAAAAAAACGAAATCAACAGAAAAAAACAAAAGAACTCCTTGAAATAAAAAAAATAAATAATATAATGTTTTTTTAGAGAGCAAACAAAAAGGAATACGTTATGGAAAATGATTTTAACAGTGTTAATGAAGAGCAGAACACACCAAAAGAAACTGGTGTTGAAAAAAAGAAACGCGCTACAGGTGGAGCTGAAGAAAAGTTTCAAAAAGACGCAGAAAAAACTGTAAACAGGTTAATAAAAGATTTTAATTCTTTATCTGAACTCTCTATTAAGCATAAAGGCGCTTACACTGATGAGCACATTGAACAAATCTTCAAAGCAATCAGAAAAAAACTTGAAAACACAAGAAAAAGCTTTAGAATGCAGGATGAAGATGACGACAGTTTCACCTTCGAGTAATTAACAAAAGAGTCCCAATTGGGACTCTTTTCTCTTTTCACTAAATAGCCAGAAAGACAGGAAGCCCCTCGCTTTAGTTATGGGGAGTGTCAGAATTATCAATTATCTTACTTTATTTTTCTTCTTTGAAGACTCTTCTTTTTCAGGAATTATCTTATTAAGAGTTTTTTCCAATTGATTTTGTTTTTCAAGATTGACATCGTTAGAGACCCAACCTGAAATAATATCCTTTAGATCCAACGCTCTGGTATAATGAACTTCTCCATCATCCATAAAGAATATATTAGCGTCCTGATTCTCTTTTATAATATTTTCAAGCGGATTATTCTTTGAATATCCATCCATTAAGTGAAGTTGAGACACGAAAATTTCATGAGCCTTTATAGTTGTCAAAAATCTTTCCATGGCTGCACCCCCACGGGCTGTTACAACAATATTTTCGAAAGGAATTTTTTCAGGCACATTTTCATTATTTAGTCGCTGCTCTTCATAATATTTAACAACACGACTTAATTTTTTTGTAACTTCGCCCATTGGACCTAGCTCCATAGGCTTGTCTCTAAATTTTCTTTCATGCTCACGAAACGCCATAACCGGATTTTCATGATTGGTTTTCTTAGCTTCTTGGTAGACTTTCTCTGAATCCGCATCACCTATAACACCATCATAATCAGAAACAAAAACTATTCTATTGCTGTGCTTTTTATAAAGTTCTTTATTAACTTCAACACCTTGATTAGGTATATGTATTGCTGGTATACCTGCTTCATATAAATTTGCTGCTGATTTTGAAGATGTTGTAAAAGCTAATTCAGCCCCATGTCCATTATAGGAAGAAACAACATCATTTCCATTTGTAAAGGAAGAGAAATCAAAATCCGTATCATAGCTAGAGGTCCCAATATCAGACACCCATTTCCTGTAAGAACGGAACAAGCTACCCGAAAACTCAGGATTTGGACTATTTCTGGATATCAAACCTAGTTTTATATTCAACACATCGTCCGGAATAATAGAATTGAGTTTTTTAAAAGCTAAATAAAATCCAAGTGCAGGACCGGGATTAAAAACTTCACCTTTCTTATCCATTTCTTGAAGAGCATCTACGTAGGCCCTTAATCCTTTCTCTTTATAAATTTTCTCTACTTCACTTGTATCAAGCAAAGAGCCCAAAGAAAAAGCTATTTTTAATATATTATCGTCTTGTTTTTTACTCATATTTTCCTCTTATGATTATACTGATTCTGTGATTTTAAATCATTTTCATTTTTCATGTCAATTTTATTTGAATTATCAAAAAGCTCAATTAAACTTCTTTCAAAATTTTCTTTAACTATCGGATTAGTCATAGGCTCAGATAAAAAGGCCTCTGGCTTTCTATCGTTAAGTGCACTTTCAGAATAATGTGTTACATCTGCTCTTAAAAAACCATACTTTTGAATATTCTTGCTATTAAACTCAACGCCATAATGTTTAAAGTTATCTCTAATAGATTTTACTTCGGGCATTGTCATTTGGGTATAAGTTTTCACCCTTGCCATTAAGTCTGTTGAATCAAGAGAATCAGAAAGCTTCATATCCGGCGACACAATAGGTCTGAATACATGTAAAAGTCCATACCTAGCAGCTTCTTCTTTCTTCATCGAATGTGTTTCAGGAATTTTAAAATTAAACTCTTTGGAAACATCAAAAGTGTTTTTTATTCCTTCGATATCAACCCACATTCTATCAAAGAGATCGCAAGATAAATCGTCAAGAGATGTCAAATTGAATACTTTTTTGAAATGATTTAAAACATTATCTTTTATGTCTATTTCTTTGCATGTATTTAAATAATACTTAAGAAATTCACCTAACTCTTCATCATTTGAACATTGTGATGCCTGCAATAAAAAATTTAATTCATTTGGAAATCTGGTATCACTTGAAGCGTAAACAACATTTTCATTTTGACCATTTTCAATATTTCCTAAAACTCTTTTTGCAGAGAATCTTACATGAATATTGGGGTCAAGAGATTCACTTCTGTAAAACTCGGTTCCTAATATCTGAAGAAGTTTTCTAGCATTCAATCCTGAAAATACTTCTATCTCAGGGTGATTGTCTTTTAAATTATTTAATTTTTCAAAAGAGCTTTCACCATCAACCAAATCCAAAACATGCTTTGGTAAAATATCAGAAACCTGTGATTTCATTGTATCAGCGAAAGATAAGTTATAAAATGCATTATTACTATAATGATCTTTTAGAATATTTTTAGCCGTGTCTTTACCATGCCCTGCATATCCTAATATGTAAATAAACTTTAAATCTGTTTTATTCATAAAAAAACCTTAATTACTTTTATTTAAATTATAACATAAAAAAAATAATTAAAAACTATTTTTTTATTCTTGATTTTGAACAAAATCTTTGCTAAGATTTCAATGCGTAAAATAAGAGATAAAAAATGATAAACACAAACAAACTACCAAAACCAGTCATACAAGAGAGAATTACAGATAAAGCCATTTATAATTCAGCGATAGAAGCAGGACTTTCTGAACTACAAGCAAAGATAATTGCCAACCGACAACTTCCAAAAGGAACTGATATACATGGCTTTATTAATCCAAGTCTTGAAAAAATGCCAAAAATTTCTTTATTAAAAGATATTAAAGTTGCTGGTGAAAGAATTGCTGAAGCTGTTATTAATGAAGAAGTGATAGGACTTGTTTGTGACTTTGACGTAGATGGCACTTCATCTGCGGCTGTAATGTATAAAGCATTAGTTGACCTGTTCAAAATGCCAGCCTATAAAGTAAAAGTTTTTATTTCCAATAGAATGAAAGAAGGATATGGATTTTCAGATCAAGTTCTCGATAGAATTTTAGATACTGACCCTATTCCGTCTTTACTTATCACTGCCGATCAAGGATCCGCTAATGGGGCACAAGTGACACGTTATGTTGACTACATGAAATCAAAAAAGAAAAAAGGTGACGTTATTGTTAGCGATCACCATGAAATACCTAAATCGGGTGGCCCGCACGACGCCATTGCATTTGTAAACCCACAACAAAAAGACGACCAATACCCAGATAAAACAATTTGTGGTTGCACCGTTGCTCTCTTTTTAATGGCAAGCGCGAGAAATGAATTAATAAAAAGCGGACATCTTAATGCTCAAGAAACGTCTCTTAGAGATTTGATTGCTTATTCAACAGCCGCTACAATTGCAGATTGTGTATCGATGGCAAGTCAAACAAATAGAGCAATTGTTAAACAAGGACTTCAAGAAATAAACGATGGTAGACTTCCTGCATGGAAACAAATGAAACAATTTGTTAGAGATGAAAGAGAACCAATAAAAGAAGATACTATTGGATTTGGTCTTGGACCAAGAATTAATGCTTGCTCAAGAACAGGTGGTGATGGATTAAATGCTGTTAGATATTATCTTTCTGACAATGATCAAGATGCTGAAAGATACTTGGAATATCTTCATGTTGACAACAACATTCGAAAAGACATAGAGCAAAAACTTCTTAAAGAAGCAACAAGGCAAGCGATTTCTTTAACCGAACAGGGATATAGAAGCATTGTATTCTTCTTGAAAGATGGACATCATGGTATTCATGGTATTGTTGCAAGTAGAATTTGTGAAAGATTCGGCAGACCGGTTATTGCGCTTAGTCCTAAAGATGTAGAGCAAATAGAAATTACTCAAGAAGAAGCTGAAGTATTACTTGGCACATCTTTAAAAAATCAAAAAATAAAAGACTATTACGACCTACCTGATAACGCTTATATCAGCGTTGATATTCCGAAAAAACAAAAACAGAAACCAAAGTTTTTTCACAATAAAATAATCACAATTGGCGGCTCAGCAAGAAGTATTGATGGGTTAGGTGATGATCAAAAAGGGATGCTCAGTATATTGGAATGCCTTATAGAGACACAAGATAAATACAATGTCTTTAACGGTTTTGGCGGACACACAATGGCAGCAGGTATGAATCTTCCTTATGAAAACATTGAAATCTTGAGAAAAGGGGTTGAAGAAGCTGTTTGTGCAAGAGTTAAACAAAATGAAGTTTATCCTAAAGTATGGAGCGACGGTCAATTACCGAGAGATAAAAAGATTGATCTTAACCTTGTTGATGAATTAAATCAATTAGAGCCTTATGGCAGACAATTTGATTACCCAAGTTTTACAGTTAGGGGAAAAATAATTGAAAAAGAAATTCGAGGCGAAAAGAAAGACACCGGATTGTTTAAATTAATGATTAACAAAAATATATACAAAGGTATTTGGTTTAAATTCACATCAAATGCGATGCATAATCATGTAACTATTAATAAAGAATATGACCTTGTTATCCAAGTAAAAGAAAATTATTTCAAAGGCGAAAAACAATGCCAAATTCAGATACTTCATGCTCAACCAGTTTAAAGTATAATATTATGATTTAATTAGTATTTTAATTTTAAAATCAACCTCTACATCGCTTGATTTTTAGAATTCCTTTTGATATAATAATGCTTTAAAAAGGAGAACGCACACATGACTGAAGTTGTTTTTCAAAAAAAACTCATAAAAGTTTCATCATCTGACAACAATAATAAATTTTGGAACATCATAGCTTACAGCAATGGTGTTATAGAACGAGAGTGGGGCCGTGTCAGCAAAGCGCCAAGAACCAAAAAAGAAAACGTTGGATCTCCTGAACATTATGCCAGAAATCTCATGAATAAAAAAATCAAAGATGGATATAGAGAAATTGAAACCATTGACTCTGTAAGTGCTCATAATACGAAAGAGGATCTGAAAGAAACCGCTTTAACACAGTTAACAAAAGATAAAAGTAAAGAAGTCCAAGAACTCATTGAAAATCTTGTAGACTCAAATATCCATAACATTCTTAAAAACACAAGTCTTCAATACGATAAAGATTCCGGATTGTTTTCAACACCACTTGGTATTATTGGTAACGAATCCATAAAAAAAGCCAGAATTAAACTGGATGAGATTACTATTAAAATCAACAATAACGAATTTGATAAAGAATGGATTAAACTTTGTGAAGACTATTTGATGATAGTTCCACATGAGGTTGGCAGCAAAATTCAACTTGATAATATTTTAGGAACCCTGAATCACATTCAAAAAGAAACCAATATTCTTAAAAGTCTTGAAGCATCCATAGAAATGGCTAAGAAACAAACCAAAGACAAAACCAAAAAATCTAATGAACAGCTTTTTGATGTTGATATTGACTTGGTGACAGATGAGAAAATCATTGATTATGTAAAAAATAAATTTACACGTAATCTTTCAAGAAATCATCCAAGTAGTCGCTTGAAAGTGAATCGAGTCTTTGAGTTAAATATAAAAGATATGACACAAAAATTTACTGAAATTGAAGAAAAAATAGGTAACAAAAGGAAACTTTGGCATGGAACACGAGTTGGAAACCTTTTATCCATTCTTCACAAAGGAATGATTATACCACCCGAACAATCTGGCATTGTAACAGGTCGAATGTTTGGAAATGGATTGTATTTTAGTGATATTTCAACCAAAGCGTTGAATTACTCTTATGGAACTTGGAATAAAAGTGGATTATCAAATAACAACTGTTATTATGCATTGATTTGCAATGTTTTACTAGGCAAAGAGTTTCAAGCTGACAGGACACATTTTCAGGATCAAAAATATTATCCAAGAAAAGGTTACGACTCAACAATTGCTAAGTCAGGAACATTAAACCTTATTAATAATGAAATGATTGTTTATAAAACAGAGCAAGTAGCACCTAAATATCTTGTTGAATTCGTTTAAAACTTAAAATCATTAAATTATCATTTTTTGAACCATCAATTTAATTAATAATTGATGGTTTTTTCTTTTCTTTTTAAAAACTTTTGATATTCTGTATATAGACTTAAAAAAAATATTTTTGAATATGAAAAATAAAATTACTATAATACTTGTATTTATTGCGCTTCTTACCAGTGGTAAAGTGAACGCCGAATCTTATGGCGGTCATTATTCATGGACTGAAGATCACCATATTCTTTTAAGTTATATTTCAAATAACAAACAGAGCTTATTATCTTACTTAATTGGGGCCTACGACAAAAGTAAATCTTATAGAAGTGAAATAGAAAGAATATTTATGACTGAAGGGGTTCCAACTGAGCTTATTGCATTAGCGGCTATTGAATCTAACTTTTCGCCCAATGCTGTCAGTCATGCCGGGGCTGTCGGAATGTGGCAATTTATGCCAAATACTGGCTCTGAAATAGGTCTCGAAATAAACTCTAAAATTGATGAGCGAAGAAATTGGAAAAAATCCACAGTCGCTGCTGCAAGGTACTTAAAGCATCTGGCAGAAGATCATTTTGACAATAATTATGAACTAGCCATATTAGCCTATAATGCTGGTTTAGGGAATGTCAAAAGAGCTATCAAGAAAAACAAGACAACGGATCCATGGATTCTTATACAAGACAGCAGCTCTTTCTATAAAGAATCAAGAGAATATCTACCTAAAGTTGTTTCAGCAATCCATATATTCAGTTATATTGACGAAAGAAACAAAACACAACTTGCCCAAAAAAATTAATTTCAGAATTGACTTTCTTTTTTTTATTGCTATCATTTTTATGCAATTTAATGAAGCGTATTTTACATAAAGGAATTCTATAGATGATTTACACTGAGAAAAAACGTAACGAAATGATTCAAAAGGCCGCAGACTTTGCTAAATACAAAGCTCAGAGAACGGCACTTGAACATTATCGAAAGGTTTTGAAAGCTCGCTTAATGAAAAAAGCAATGGCGGCAGGTATAAAAACTGGACAAGCTCAAGAGAGAGAAGCCTATAGTTCACCGGAATATGAACAAATTATTGAAGCTATTGAAGTTGCAACAGAGCAAGAAACGAGATTATATTGGGAGCTTAATCTTTTCCAGACCGAAGTTAACGTTTGGAGAACTGAAGAAGCAAGCAGAAGAAGAGACGAAGGTTAAATTATGACAGTTGAGAAGTACAACCCAGATGAAGTTTCTTTTGAAATAACAGAGGAAGCAAAAGAACAGTTGAAAA
>JYMV01047702.1_pt1 | contig 10893 bp, 10 predicted proteins | sample 338911 | NCBI WGS metagenome assembly JYMV01 (sample SAMN03354496, study PRJNA234377) | hydrothermal vent metagenome | biome: Deep sea; feature: Hydrothermal plumes at the Eastern Lau Spreading Center, Western Pacific Ocean; material: Seawater | place: Tonga | collected 2009 | depth 2000 m m
TGTATACTCTCTTCGCCTTTATAATAGAAAACACCTGGTATTTTTGGCGAAGCAATTCGCCGGATTTATAAAGGAGAATCTGTAAGTGCTCTTTTTAATTTTTAATAGGGAGTTTATAAAATGACACCACAATATGAATATTTAGAAACATTAAAAAGAACGGCTTCTGGATCTAAAGGAGCAAAAGCACTTCGCCAAGAAGGAAAAATTCCAGGTGTTTTCTATTATAAAGGCGAAGAGAGTATACATCTTTCTTTTGATAAAAAAACGTTGTTGAAATCGCTTCATATGGGTGGCCATATTTTTGAGTTGGAACTGGACGGAAACAAACAGTATGCAATGATAAAGGAAATTCAATATCATCCAGTAACTGATGAAATTATTCATATTGATTTTATGCGTGTAAGACGAGATGAAAAAATAACCATCTCAGTGCCAATAGCTTTAGTAGGGGAATCAATTGGGGTAAATGAAGGTGGTGTTATGATGCAGAGCCTTACCTCTCTTGAAGTTAGCTGCCTCCCTGAAAATGTTCCTGAACAAGTAACAATGGACGTCACAGAGCTTGAAATGAATAGCAGTTTAACGGTTGCAGACATTGCTGTTTCAAAAGAATTTGATATTTTAACATCAAATGACTTGACTGTTGTTAGTGTACAGCCACCGAAAGAAGAAGAAGAGCCTGTTGTTGAGGAAGAAGAAGTCTTGCTGGATGAAGAAGGTGTTCCAATTGAAGAAGGTGAGGCAGAAGGCGACGAAAAACCTGTTGCTGAAGGTGAGGATGCACCACAGGACAAGGAAGCGGATTCTGAATAATGACTGTCCTGGTGGGCTTAGGAAACCCCGGCAGGAACTATTCAGATACGAAGCATAATTTCGGTTTCTGGGTCTTAGACAAGTTTGCCGAAAAACGATCTTTGAAATTTCAAGCAGGAAAAGGCGATTATCTACTGGTAAAATCTAACGATATTGCCCTTGTAAAACCGACCACCTATATGAATAACAGTGGTATGGCTGTAGCGGACTATTGCAGATATTTCCAGAATACAGCGGAAGAATTGCTGGTAGTTTATGATGATATTGATCTTCCCCTGGGAACTTTGCGGTTTAAGCCTAATGGAGGGTCCGGGGGGCACAAAGGCCTGGAGTCAATTATCTATCAACTGGAGTCGGAAGATTTTAATCGCTTGCGTATAGGGATTTCCGCTGAAAATGAAATGGGGCCATCTGAACGATATGTGCTGTCACCGTTTCCGAAAGACTGGACTGAAAAAATTAATGAAATGATTGAAAAGGCATGTGACGGAATAGATTATTTTCTTACACATGACATGAAAGAAACAATGAATAAATTTAATGAAAATACGAATGTGAAAGGAATTGATGGATAATCTTTACTATGTGTTGGGTGCTGGTGTTTTGGCTATGTTATATGCCTTCTGGAAAACCAATTGGATAAATGGGCAGGATGAAGGAACCGATAGAATGAAGCAGATTGGTGCTAGTATTGCTGATGGTGCCATGGCATTTTTAAAAGCTGAATACCGTGTACTAGCGATTTTTGTTGTAATAGTTGCCTGCCTATTAGCATTTGCTGCAAATAGTAGCGGTGATTCCTGGCTAGTATCAATATCATTTTTAGTTGGGGCCTTGGCCTCTGGTTTGGCTGGATTTTTAGGCATGAGAGTTGCCACGAAAGCAAACAATCGAACCACCAATGCAGCACAATCCAGCTTGGCAAAAGCATTGAATGTTGCCTTTACCGGCGGATCCGTAATGGGTCTGAGCGTTGTAGGGTTGGGCGTTTTAGGTGTAACCGGCTTATATGTCATTTATGATTATTTTGAACTATTTTCCAATTCTCAAAAATTAATTCAAGCTATTACAGGGTTTTCATTAGGAGCTTCTTCAATTGCATTATTTGCAAGGGTTGGGGGAGGTATTTATACCAAGGCTGCTGATGTAGGTGCTGATCTGGTTGGTAAGGTAGAAGCAGGGATTCCGGAAGATCATCCATTAAATCCTGCTACCATTGCTGATAATGTGGGTGATAATGTGGGTGATGTTGCAGGCATGGGGGCTGACCTCTTTGAATCTTATGTAGGTGCAATTATAGGATCAATGGTGCTTGGCTGGGCAATATTTGGTGAATTAGCTTATGTAACCCTCCCCTTATATATTGCTGGAGCGGGAATCATTGTTTCCATTATAGGAACTTTTATGGTCTCCGCGAAAGAAGGGAGCAGTCCCCAGAAAGCGTTGAACATTGGTGAATTTGGATCCTCCGGAATTATGGTAATAGTAATGTACTTCTTAATCACCAATACGGTTGAAACCAACGCAATGGGCATTTTTTATGCCACACTTATTGGACTTGCGGCAGGTTTAGGAATCGGGCTCATCACAGAATATTACACCGGAACTGGTACCAAGCCTGTTAAATCCGTTGTAGATCAATCCATCACAGGTTCAGCTACCAACATTATTGCTGGCTTAGGGGTGGGAATGCAGTCAACCTTTATCCCGGTATTAATAATTGCAGTCGCAATTGTATTTGCGCATCAGAATGCGGGGTTATATGGCATTGCAATGGCTGCCTTGGGAATGCTGGCAAATACCGGCATCCAATTAGCGGTTGATGCCTATGGTCCCATTTCGGATAATGCTGGTGGGATTGCTGAAATGGCAGGGCTGCCTCCTGAAGTAAGAGAACGAACAGATAAACTGGATGCTGTAGGTAATACTACGGCTGCAATTGGTAAAGGATTTGCAATTGGTTCAGCGGCTTTAACAACTTTGGCATTGTTTGCTGCATTTAGTGAAATAATAAAAAGTAAATTAGGCGAATCACCATTTTTAATTAATATTTCAGAGCCAATTGTTATGGCTGCATTGTTTGTTGGAGCTATGTTGCCATTCTTATTTTCATCTTTAGCAATGGGCGCTGTGGGACGGGCAGCAATGGCTATGATTGAAGAAGTCCGTCGTCAATTTAGAGAAATCCCTGAATTAAAAGCAGCACTGGAAGTATTGGGCAAAGGCGATGAGTCCTCCTGGTCTGATGAAGATAAATCTATTTATGAGGCAGGACTGACAAAAGCAGATCATGGACGCTGTATTGAAATTTCAACTCAGTCTGCCATTAAAGAGATGTTATTACCTGGATTATTAGCAGTTGTTACGCCCATATTAATTGGACTATTAGGCAATTTAGTAAATATGGGACCACAGGCTTTAGGTGGTTTACTGGCAGGCGTTACAGTAAGTGGCGTTTCCATGGCAATTTTCCAATCCAATGCAGGCGGTGCCTGGGATAATGCTAAGAAAATGATTGAAGAGGGAACAGAAATAAATGGGGAATCATATGGAAAAGGTTCCGATGTTCATAAAGCAGCGGTGGTTGGTGATACTGTGGGTGATCCATTTAAAGACACATCAGGACCATCTTTAAATATACTGATTAAGTTGATGTCTGTAGTGTCATTGGTTGTAGCCCCATTTTTATTTTAATAAAATTTAATAAGGAGTACTTAAATGAGATACTATGAAACACTTTATATTGCCAATCCTAATTATGAACACGACCGTTTAATTCAACTAATGGAAAACGTGGCTAATGAATTAAATGGGAACAAGGTGTCAATTATTAATCATTATATATGGAGTAAAAAACGACTCGCTTATTTGATACAAAAGTATAAATATGGTACGTTTATTATCCTGCATTTTGAAGCTGAAAAATTTGATTTTCTGAAAGATCTATCCTGCGACATCAAACAATTCTGTTGGAAAAAAAACCTGATAAATATGACGAAAAAACGGAAGAAATATCTAAGGACAAAGAAAGGGAAGAGAAAGCGCCAGATGACACAGTAGAAACAATTGAAAGTTCTGAAGAAAAAATGGAACCTGAAGTACTTAAATCTGAAGAAGAATTAAAAATAGAATAAAGAGGAAGTCATGGCATTTAATACAAAAAGGAAGTTCTGTTATTTTAAAGAGAATGCAATTACAGATATTGATTATAAGGACACCAAACTCCTACGGCGATTTGTCACCGATCAGGGAAAAATCAGGCCACGAAGGGTAACGGGTTCTACCGCAAGAATGCACCGCAAATTGGTCAGGGCAATCAAACGAGCACGGAATATTGCTTTAATGCCTTATATTAATACTGAACAGGAAGGTTCGTGATGGATGTAATTTTACTTAAGGATTTAGATGGGTTTGGCTCTGAGGGTGATATTATCAATGTAAAGCCCGGGTTTGCAAGAAACTATCTTGTTCCTCGAGGCCTTGCTTTACGTGCTTCGAAGAGAAATATGGCTGTAGTTGAAGAAAAAAAACATATTAAGGAAGCACAGGAAAACAGGATTGAAAAAGCGAACAAAATCCTTTCCGAAAAACTTACAAAAACAACTCTTACAATTGAAGTGCAGGTTGGGGAAGAAGAACGCATATTCGGCTCTGTAACTTCACAGGACATTCAAGGATCCTTAGAGAAGAATGGAATATCTATAGATCGCAGTGCAATTTTGATGGAGGAGCCTATTAAATCTTTAGGGGTTTACAATATACCGGTGAAGATCACAGCAGATCTTGAAGCCGATTTAAAGGTTTATGTTATAAAAGCGTAAATTAATTTTTTTGGTTTTTATATTCTTTCAGGGATTTATTATTAAATTCTAACTTGATTATTGTGTGGGTTGCTAGCCAATGTTTTTACTGGAATTTTGTATAACCCCTTTTCCCGTGGTAATTTATTACATGCCATAAACTGTATTTTGCAATAGCCTTCCCTCTTCGTATAGATTTGAATTGACGAAGCAATAGGATCTCATCAAAATAACGTTTTAGCTTATCGGGAAAATTTTTGCCTGTGGTAAGATAAAGGTAATTACCACCAGAAAGATTTTCATCCGGGTAAAGAAATGAGTACAGTGTTTTATGATAACCGATAGAGAGACAGGTTGCCTCCAATTCTGGTTTTATGTATAGATTTACCATAGATGGGATCTGGTAATTATTTGCAACAATCCTATAGTTTTTATATTTTGATTCTGTTGCAAGATAGTTTCGCAATTCGTTGGGAAATGAGGTAAAAATATGATAACGATTGGTAATATCTAATTTCCCCTTGAGTGGCAACAAGGGGTGATAGGTTTGAACAGTAACCAGCAATACGAGGAATATGGAGTAAACTATTTGAATTATAAATTTTTTATTTACTTTATCAGGAATTTCACCCATTTTAATGGCAAAAAGTAAAATACCTCCCAAAAATGCTGGAGCCGGCCAGTTCAATTCAAACCGGAAAAACAAAGAATGGGTAACAAAATAAATGAGAGGAATGACAGAAGTAAGAGCAAAATATATATGGGCAGGTTCTGTCTTATTCTCTAAATTTTTACTATTGATCAGTACTTTAAAAGGGAGAAAAAAACAGGCAGCGAACAATATGGGACCAAAAAGAATTCCCAGCCCAGCCCATAGCTCAAGAAATGTTTTGATGGATCCGCCTTCTGTAATATGAGCTCCCTGGTATCGAATAAATGTCCAGTCATTCTGCAGGTTCCAGATGATGAAAGGCAATAATATTATAAAAGCCAGAACAAAAGATAAATAAAAATATCTTTGTCTGAGTATTCTACGGTACGATTTCATAAGAACTGGGAAAAGTAAAATACCCAAAGCTGGGAACAAGGCTGATATTTTAGATAACAGACCAAATCCAAGGCAGATACCGGCAGGCAGGAACCAGGATTTGTCATGAAAAAATGCCATATAGTAGAATATAATGAATAGAAAAGAGAAAAATACTAAGGGCACATCTGGTGTCATCACTACTCCATTTGTATGGAACAGTACATTTGTGAGCACTGTTAGAGACATAATTGCACCGGTAGTTTGATTAAAATGTTTTTTGCCAAAAATATATAAGAAACAGCCTAAGGAGGTAAGCAGCACCACACTTCCAACCCGAATCCCAAAGCCATTTTCTCCGAATATGGTGGTGAAAGTTTTTATTAGGAAGGCGATGAGTGGTCCATGGTCAATGTATCCCCATGCTAAATGGCGGGAATAAATGTAGTAATATGCCTCGTCATCAATTACCATGGTAGTTAAAATAAATCCCAACCTTAAGAACAGGAGTCCGATGGAAATTATTATTAGTGATTTAAATAGGCGGTTATCCATTTTAATTTGTTAAAAATTTACGCACATCTAAACAAGAATTATTGCAGGAATTTATTCTTTAGCTTTTTATTGCCTAGAGATTAATCTACCTTCTATCTTTCATGATTATGTTTGTTGATGTTGCTTTCCCAATCTCTAGTTATAAGGTATTTACTTATAAAGCTCCACCGCCTTTGGTTGAAAAAATAGCTGTTGGTATCAGAGTAAACGCTCCCCTTGGTAGAGGAAGTGCCAGGGGGATTGTGGTTGCGGTGCATAAATCCAATCCATATAAAGGCAAGGTCCGTGAGATTAGGTCGTATGTAGATGACAAGCCGGTTTTGGATAAACCATTATGGGAACTCATTATCTGGATGAGTGATTATTACCTTACTCCAATTGGCCAGGTTGCAAAAACAGTGCTTCCTTCAAAATTATCCACCCGGTATGCTCCTCCTACACTTTGGATGGTTCGTATTTTATCCAAAGGGGATAATGCAAATTTGGGCAAACTGGGCAAAAATGCTCCAACCCAAGCTAAAATATTAGACCAATTAAAAAATTATAAAGATTTTATTCAAGTTTCGGAGCTGAGGAGTTTTGCCAGTAGTCCTCTAAAGGTTTGTCAAGGACTGGAGGAGAAAGGGTTAGTTAAATTGCTTAAAGAGACCAGGACGCCGAATATAACCGCCTTTACATTTGACCCGATCTCAAAGCAGATTTATTTTACAAAAAATCAACGGGAGGTGTTACACGACCTTTCATTAATGTTAAACCCAAAAAAGTTTTCCTCACATTTATTACATGGTGTTACAGGAAGTGGAAAAACAGAAATATATATTGAAATTTCCAGAAAAGTGTTAGCATGCGATCGAACAGTGATTATTCTCCTCCCTGAAATTTTAATAACCCCCCAAATTGCAGGTCGTTTCAGGGCCGTGTTTGGTGATACTGTTGCTTTATGGCATTCTAAGTTAACCCAGGCTGTCCGAGCCTGGACATGGAAACGGATTTGTTTGGGTGATTTTAAAGTAATCATTGGAGCACGAAGTGCAATTTTTGCCCCAGTAAAAAACCTTGGATTGATTGTTGTGGATGAGGAACAAGAATCTTCATATAAGCAGGAATATCCAGCACCAAAATATCATACCAGAGAAGTGGCATTGATGAGAGGAAAGCTTCATAAAGCCATGGTAATTATGGCAAGTGCTACCCCAAGCCTTGAAAGTTATTATAACCAGATAAAGGGGAAATTCACCTATCTTCAGTTATCTCATCGCTATGGGGGAGCGAAATATCCACAGGTGTACGTTGTAGATATGAAAAAGGATCAGGAAGAGGCTGGTAAGATCGGGCAGGTATTTTCCGGACTCCTGTTAGATAAGATTGAGGACAGACTAAATAAATCAGAACAGATCATTTTGCTTCAGAACCGCAGGGGTTATTCTCCAATTTTTCGTTGCAATGACTGTGGTGAGATGGAAATGTGTCCGAGATGCAACGTGACGCTGACCTACCACAAAGTTGGAAACTCTCTTCAGTGTCATTTCTGTGGTTTAAAGAAAAAAGTAGTCAAGTTACAATGTAAGCATTGCTCCGGTCATAATCTGGGATTACTTGGGATAGGAACGCAAAAAGTGGAAGATATTCTTATAGAATCCTTCCCGGGCGCTAGGCTGGCCCGGCTGGATTTTGATACCACACGATCCATTTCCTCTATTACTAACGTACTTAAAAAATTTAGTTTAGGTAAGATTGATATTTTGTTGGGAACCCAGATGATTGCAAAAGGATTGGACTTTGAAAACATAACCTTAGTTGGTATTATAAATGCAGACACAGGATTGCATCTCCCTGATTTTCGTGCAGGGGAAAGGGTGTTTCAGCTGATTTATCAAGCATCGGGTCGTTCTGGCAGGCATAAAAAACCCGGTGAAGTTGTGATTCAAACCTATGATGCGGAAAATGCCGTTATAAAACAAGCTACGAAACTTAATCTTAAAAAATATTATAATATGGCTCTTAGCGAAAGACGTGAACTGAATTATCCTCCATTTAGCTGGATGGCAAATCTGGTATTTTCGGGTAAGAAAAAAATTACTGTCATGCGTAAAGCTGATAAAGTTCGATCAGGGCTATCTGGAAAGTATAAAGGGCTGGATATTATTGGACCTGCTCCTTGTTACAGGGAAAGGCTGCGAGGTAAGTACCGGATACAGATTGTTTTTAAGTCCGCTAAATCTCAAGATCAAAATGGATTAAAACTCCATCATTTTCTTCAACAAAATTTTGGTTTGGAGATTAATCAGCAGACCCATTCAGGAGTTATAGCCTCTCTTGATATAAACCCTGTTTCAATACAGTAAATCAAACTAAGTTGTCAAAAGGAAAAACCAAGATAGTCATGAAATCGAAATTTATCTTTTTTTTATATTTTTATATAGTATTTGCTATTCGACTTTTATCGGCCCAAACATCTTATCCGGGATTAAACACCTGGTACCACCCCCAAAGTATTGCTATGGCTGGTGCGGGTTTTTCAATGCTTTCAGTAGAAAGCGACATAAAAAACCCAGCACTTTTAAATGAAAGAAAAGGGTCTTTACATCTTGCACTTTTGCTGTATCCTGCAAAAATAGAGGCGGGGATTATTTCTTTATCCATGCCGCGAAGCAAAAGGGTGTATTCTTTTGGTTTAAGACATTTGAATTATGGGTTTTTTGACGGTTATGATGAGTACGGAAATCAAACAGGACCCTATACCTCTGGAGATGAATGGCTGACTGTTTCTGTAGGGGAAAGAAGAAAGGGAAATAGAATTGCCTTGGGGGGCACACTGGGAGGATTTTTTAGCCAGCTAGAATCCTATCAGTCGGTTCTGATAACATTTACTGTAGGGGCTCTTTTGTATATTGATGAATTTGATGCAAAGCTTGGATTATCATTGGGGAATTATGGCTTTATATTTAAACGATACACACGAACAAACGAGCAACTTCCTACTAGGTTAGTAGGAAGTTTTGTTAAAAAATTAGCTCATTTGCCACTTCAATTAAGTATAGATATTGGTTATGAACTAACCTCACCTTTCTGGTTTCGTTTTGGTGGAATATTTCAATTACCCTACCGGTTTCAATTAAGAGGGGGGATGTCGAGTGACAAATATTTCCAGAAAACAGGAAACAGTATTTCCTCGGACTATTTAGGCAGTTCTGGTGTTGGGCTTTCATATGCTTATGGGAGATATAGTTTTGATATTAGTGGTTATTTTTTTGGGACAGGTGGATGGATTTCTGGTATTGGCACAAGCATTAAATTATAATTAAATATCTTTTTAAAAAGGATCAACACGCAAAAAGATACGGCGACGGTAAATGTTGTCAATTCCCTAAAATATTTAAGAAAACCGATAGATTATGTTAATTATATTATTATAATTTATAATATATTTAATAAATTCTTATTAGGATGCTGGATCAAAAAGACCATTTACTTTTGAAACTATTGCAGGACAATTCCCGCATTTCAGCTAGCGAAGCAGGCGAGGAGTTAGAGTTGTCTGTCCCGGCAGCTTCTGAAAGGATTAAAAAATTATTGGATGGAGGTTACATTAAGAAGTTCACAGCACAATTAGATTCAAAAAAATTAGGGCTTGATCTAACCGCATTTATATCTGTAGACAGTTCATCATCCTCTCACTATGAAGATATTATTGTACAGTCAAAAAAAAATAACTCTGTGCTGGAGTGTCACTCAGTCACAGGCGAAGGAAGTCATTTGCTGAAAATCCGTGTGCAAAATTCAAGTAAACTTGAATCTCTTTTAAAAGAGATTCAAGGATGGCCAGGTGTTGTGCGGACACATACGTGGGTTGTGCTTTCAACTTTTAAGGAAAGCATAAAATTAAATATTGAAATGAAGGATTAATGCTAAACCTAGGAGAAAAATCACATGTCAAAACTTAAAGCAGAATACATTTGGTTAGATGGTCATAAGCCAACATCTAAATTGCGTTCAAAAACAAAAATTATTGATGGACCCATGAAAACAGTTGCTGATATTCCAGAGTGGGGTTTTGATGGCTCCAGCACCATGCAGGCAGAAGGAACCGATAGTGATTGTGCTCTCATTCCTGTATGTTTTGTCCCTGATCCAATTCGGGGTGGTGATCATATCTTGGTGATGTCAGAAGTTAACAATGCTGATGGCACACCCCACCTTACTAACACACGTGCACCATTAAGAAAAGTAGTAGAAAAATATAAAGATCATGATCCATGGTTTGGAATTGAACAAGAATATACTTTCTTCCTGGGCCGTAACCCACTGGGTTGGCCGGAAGGCGGCTACCCTGCACCTCAGGGACCTTTTTACTGTGGAGTTGGTGCTGATGAAGTTTTTGGGCGGGATATTGTTGAGGACCATATGGAAGCCTGTATGGAAGCCGGGATAATGATTTCTGGCATAAATGCCGAAGTAATGCCTGGCCAGTGGGAATTCCAGGTGGGGCCCTTAGGGCCCTTGGCTGTTTCAGACGAATTATGGATTGCCCGTTGGCTCCTCTATCGGCTCGGTGAAGATTATGGTGTAAATGCCACCCTGCATCCGAAACCGGTAAAGGGAGACTGGAATGGTGCAGGTGCTCATTCCAATTTCAGCACAAAATCCATGCGGGAAGATGGCGGAATAAAAGTCATTGAAGACGCATGTAAAAAA
>JYMV01018909.1_pt1 | contig 10891 bp, 7 predicted proteins | sample 338911 | NCBI WGS metagenome assembly JYMV01 (sample SAMN03354496, study PRJNA234377) | hydrothermal vent metagenome | biome: Deep sea; feature: Hydrothermal plumes at the Eastern Lau Spreading Center, Western Pacific Ocean; material: Seawater | place: Tonga | collected 2009 | depth 2000 m m
CATTATCCATATTAAAATACACGGAAAGTTTATCGTAGGCAGACTTTTTCCCTTCATCAGGATTTCCAAAATGCTTAGCGACATATCCACGCGAGCCAAAAAACCCCCATTCTTCTCCTGTCCAAAGAGCCATACGTATTGTTCGACGAGGTTTGAGACCGAGAGACTTTAGAATGCGCATAGCTTCCAGGACCACCGCACTACCGCTGGCATTATCTGCAGCACCAGTACCCGTATGGTAAGAATCCAAGTGCGCGCCAATCATGACGATTTCATCAGCTAGATCTGAGCCACGTATTTCCCCGATCACATTGCGACCTTCGAGTTCAGTATTCCCCAGTTTCACACGTACATTGATTTCCATTTTTACCGTATGTTTTTTCTCCAACAGACGGTAGACTCGATTATAGTGTTCACCGGTAATGGCCAACATGGGTAATGAATTTCTAACGGAATCATTGGTGCGATCCTGTTTTCTTGTTTGTCGTGATGTTACCCTAACGGTCCCATCGCCACCAGTACCCGAGTATAGCACGGCATTTACCCCTTCAGCTTTATAAAATGCTTCCAGTTCATCGTTGTTAATATCTTTGGGTCTCGGCGACCTTTTCATAAAGACCTGTTTACGACGCTCAGCCATATTGGTATCCACACCTTCTGTCGCATAAACATTTAACGAGTTTTCATCATGACGGAGGGCATCAGCTTCAAATCGAGGAGCAAATTCATGAATGGGAGAGACCAAAATGATTTTATTTTTTAGCTTACCCTTATATTTATCCAGATCTGCCTTTTGTTGGATATTAACGATCATCGCTTCCTGAGTAATTTTTCTTTTTGTACCACGCGTCAAAGCAATGGGATAACCAATCACCATCTGATAATCTGGTTCCAGCATGTGAATAGATACATATTCCAGATCCCAGCTCACATATTTTCCTCCCCAGGGCTCTAGCGCTGTATTCTCCAATTCCATTTGATCTATTATAGTTTTTACCCAATCCTGAGCAGCGCGCATATTTGGGGAAGCAGTCCACCTGGGGCCATGGAGTTCAGTTAATGTCCAAATATATTCGTCCACTTTAGACCGATCCGAGCCTTCTTCACGTATTCTATCAACAATATCCCAATGAATTTCTTCCTGAGATAAAGCAAGAGAAGACAATAAAAGAAAAACAATAATACTGATAATTCTTTTTAAGCCCCTTTTCATAAACTACTCCTAACGATTAAATCAAAACCCTGGGCAAAGAAGGATTTAAATGCATGAAAAGATCATAAACCGAAGCACCTGTTTTGGCTGAGATCCAGTTGGGATTGACCTCCGGTGCACCTGATCCAATTAGAGTTACAATATCTCCTACTTGAACCGATTTTTTATTCCCGACTTCAACAATGGAATGGCTGGCAGAAACAGCGCCGATAACGGGATAAGTTTTATTACCGATAAGTACTTTGGCGCCTTCAACAGCTTTCCGTGGAAAACCATCCGTATGTCCTACTGGAACAGTGGCCACCCAAGTCAGTTTATCAGCAATATAATTTCGACCATAGCTGACACTATCGCCTTTGCGTAATTTTTCAACACGAACTACGCGCGCCTTAAAATTAATTGTGCTTTTCAGTGTACCTAATTGAGATTGTTTTTCCGGATCATTTGGGTAGCCGCCGTACAAGGCCATCCCTGGACGTACCATATCCAAATGGGCATCAGGAAAATCAAAAACAGCACTAGAAGAAGCGGCATGAAGAGTACCAAGTTGGATGCCAGCTTTGTTGGATTTGTTTACAATGGAAAGAAACCGTTTTAATTGTTCCTTGTCGAAATCCGGTTCTTCTGTAAAACCCATGAAGACACCTTGAAAGGACACCTTGCCATTATTTGCAATCTTTTTCAATAAAGGCATAGCTCGACGATATGAGATACCCATACGGCTCATACCTGTATCCAGGTAAACCTGTGCCGGTACAGAACCTCCAAATATTTTCGCCATGGGATTTATAAACTCCAGTGCATCTTCATCGATAATAGATGGCTGAATATTTTGATTTGCAATATCCTTTGCGGCAGATTGGGGAAATCGAGCCATGAGGTGAATGGGTTTTTTAATACCTGCTTCACGTAACACAATGGCCGCTTCAAGTTTGACTACCGCAAATCCATGGATCTCTGGCAAGCGTTCCAATATTTTGGCTGCCAAGGAAAGGCCTAATCCATAAGCATTATTTTTTATCACAGCCAGAATAGGTCTGCCTTTAGTCAGCCTGCGCACTTCTGAAATATTATGAAGTAATGCAGTTGGATCTACTTCTATCCATGGATCAAATCGATCATCGGAAATCTTTGAAACAACAGGAGAATTAGTAGTGGCACTTAAAGACAACGGGTGGATACTCATTGCCGCGGCGGCGGCCGTGGATGAACGAATGAATTCGCGTCTTGAAATAGTCATAGTATCGCTAAACTAACTGCATCAATATACAGTTCATGATGTAGAATGCCCGTGGGAAACATACCGAATCACTACCATTATTGATTTCACGGGTTGGGGATTCAAACTGGTTGTGATAATCGTAATATTAACCCACAATTTCCTGGATAGTGCCATTTACCTGTTTTTCAATATCCTGTACATACCAATCTTGAAGCTTCTTAGTTATAGGTCCGCATGTGCTATCGCCGATATTTATGTCATCCACCTTCACTACCGGAATCACACCAGCGAAAGTGCCCGTGACTAATACCTCATCGGCGGAATGTACATCATCTACAACGAAATTTTTCTCTTCCACCTGCACACTGTTTTCCCTGCAAAGGCGAATCACAGTGCTGCGCGTCACACCGTTCAAGCAGTATTCGCCAGTGGAAGTCCATAACTGGCCAGCGCGGACAATAAAAAAGTTTGTGGAATTACAAGTGGCCACATAGCCATGGGGATCCAACATCAGTCCTTCATCTGCCCCTAGGTGCTCGGCTTCAATGCAAGCCGCAATGCAATTATGCTTGCTCAACGAATTAATTTTTGGATCTTGCACATAGTGGTCCCGCCGAGTTTCGACAGTTGCCAAGGTGATACCTGTCCGTTTGACTTTTTCGCTGGCTTTTTTGTATTCGGGGATAATAACCAGTGTGGGTTTACCCACTATCACCTTAGGATGCTGGTAGGGCGTATTTTTTAACCCGCGGGAGATAATTAAGCGGATGTGTACATCAGAATCCATCTCGTTTTTGTGCAAGGTATCTTTCAAGACCTGGGCCAATTCTTCTCGGGAGCGGTCTATATCCATGGCCAATGCTGCTGCCCCATTAAAAAGCCGGTCAAAATGTTCATCCAGATAAAGCAGATGTCCTTTGTGCAAACGGATACCCTCCCACACTCCGTCCCCTAGCAGAAATCCACTATCCAATACTGAAACTTTGGCTACTGCGCGGTGAAAATATTCACCGTTAATATAGATTTGTATATCCTTGTTACGAGGGTCCGATTCGTAGTCATGGGTCGAAGCCATTGTTAATTATAATCCAATTTGATACACTTTTGCAATTTCATACTCCAACTTAAAATTGACAAAATCGCTGGAAAAATATTGCAGGTATAGATTTATATGATATCTTGAATTGTAATTGGCAGTCGGCGAATACGTTTACCCGTGGCCGCATAAACTGCGTTGGCCACGGCTGGAGCAGCAGGCGGTAAACCTGGTTCGCCCACACCTGAGGGAGCTGCATCGCTTTCGATCAAATGTACATGAATCTTTGGGGTCTCATCCATTCGCAGCACATCAAAGTCATCAAAGTTACTTTGGTCAATACGCCCATTACTCACCGTGATTTTACTTTTAAGGGCGGCCGATAATCCATAAATGATCGCCCCGGATATCTGAGCGTCTACAATTGAAGGGTTTATGACTGTGCCACAATCCACTGCACAGTGTATTTCACCAACCTTAATTGTATTATCTTTGACAGTCACCCTTGCCACTTGGGCCACATAGGTTCCAAATGATTTGTGGAACGATAAGCCCTGGTAATATGGTCCACTATTAAAGGTCTCCCAACCAGCCTTTTCAGCCAGCAGAGTTAATACATTTCTTTCGCGGGATGATTTCGGTAATAGTTCTAATCTGAATTGAAGGGGGTCTTTCCCGGCGGCTTCCGCTAATTCATCCATAAAACATTCGTTGGCGAATGCGTTCTGAGAATCATACACGGAGCGCCACCAACCCACCGGCACAGGCGTGTTAGCCATTCTATAATCCACTAAGATGTTGGGGATATCATATCGAATATTTTTTGCGCCTTCGACCGATATAATATCAAGTTTTTCTTTAAATGGGAACGGCATTTTTACCAATTGGGAGAACAATATTGAAGGTGCAACAACGCGGTGCGTCCATGCCGTTAAATGATTTTCATTATCAATTGCACCTTTCATGACATGCAAGCTCGTCGGTCGATAATAATCATGCTGCATGTCTTCTTCACGGGTCCAAACCATCTTGACGGGTTTCTCCATTACCTTTGAGATCTCAACCGCGTCATTCACAAAGTCATTTATACTCCTTCGTCCAAAGCCACCTCCCAGGTAAGTCACATTCAATTCAACTTTTTTAATAGGCAATCCGGTAATTTTTGCAGCTTTTTTTTGTGCCCGGGCAGGTGCCTGGGTGGCCGCCCAAATTCGACATTTATTTTTCTGCACATCGGCTGTACAATTCATCGGTTCCATTGTTGCATGGGCCTGGAAGGGTGATTCGTACACAGCTTCAACCTGATTATCAGATGATTTAATGGCCTTTTTTACGTTGCCCTTTTTACGCGCGATAGCACCTTGTTTTTTACTCTTTTCAACGAGCAGTGCTTTGATCTTGTTACTATCAAGCGCATCATTCTCACCTTTATCCCAAGTGATCTTTAACCTTTTGCCCGCTTTGATTGCGACCCAAATGGAGCGGGCTACAATCGCTAAGCCATTCTCAATCTTAAATATTTTTATGACACCTTGGATATCGCTGATGCTTGCTTCGTCAAAGCTTTTTAGTTGTCCACCGAATACTGGCGAGCGCACAACAGTGGCATACACCATTCCTTCCAGCTGCACATCCATAGAAAACTGGGCCTTCCCATTCAATTTGGGTTGGGTATCTTTTCTTTTTATATTTTTACCAATAATGGAAAATTGCTTGGGATTTTTCAGTGATACTCTCCTGGGAATAGGGACCTGGCTTGCTTTTTCTGTTAATGAGCCATAGGACATTTTTCTATTGCTCATATTGTGTATGACGTGACTAGCCTTTGTCGTGCAATCACCTGCTGGCACACCCCATTCTTTTGCTGCTGCTGAAATCATCATTTCCCGTGCGGTGGCACCAGCCTTCCTGAGTTGCTTCCATGAACTTGCAATTGATCGGCTGCCACCTGTCATTTGTGAACCATACTTATCTTTATCTGCAGGTGCCTGTTGAACTTTTACTGTTGACCAGTCTAAATCCATTTCTTCCGCAATGATCATAGGCAGGGAGGTTAAAACGCCCTGCCCCATTTCAGATTTACCAACCATAATGAGCACTGAATTATCAGGATGGACTTTGATCCATACATTCGGTTCAAAAATAGTGGCAGCCTTGGTTTTCCCATTCAGCTTGTTGGTATAGGGTAAATAGAGGCCCAATACCAGCCCAGATCCTGTTGTGGAAACGACCCGAATAAAATCCCGTCTATCCATTATATTATTCATCGGCACTCAGTTGTTTATCGGCAGCACGGTTTATGGCTTTGCGAATACTTGGATATGTACCACAGCGGCAGATATTCATTTTCATGGCCGAATCAATATCTGCTTCGGTAGGGTTTGGGTTCCTATTTAGAAAAGAAACAGCAGTCATGATTTGGCCCGACTGGCAATAACCACATTGTGGTACGTCCTCTTCGAACCAGGCCTGCTGTACTGGGTGCGTACCATCCTCGGATAAACCTTCAATAGTTGTGATTTCACTGTCCTCGGCAAATTCAACTGTGGTCATACAGGACCGAGTCGCTTCTCCATCAAGGTGTACTGTACATGCACCGCATAATCCACGCCCGCATCCAAATTTTGTACCAGTATATCCAAGTTCATCGCGGAGCACCCAAAGAAGTGGTGCATCCGCTTCAACAGAAATAGAATGTTGCTTTCCGTTGACGTTTAAAGTGAATATTTTCATGATCTGAGATGAAAACTTACAAAAATTATCCACCAATATGTGGTGTCTCTTTTATAAATAAAAAGCCTCACTACTTGGTGAGGCTTGATGAAATAAATCATCTTATTTGGGAATGGGAGTTATTATACTTTAATTATTCCAATTAGCCCCTAACTAAACCTCTATTTTCCAATTCTTTTAAACACTTTTTGAATATTTTTTTACTAGCACCACTAACACTAGGATCAAGATTTTCCATTGCATCATCTATTTTTTTTGAACACCTAAGTTTTACTTCAAGCATTTCTCCAGTTTCCTCATCTAGCATTTTGAAATCTTTGACTTTACTAATTACAGTATCTCCTTTTCCAAATTTTTTATCCTTATCCGAAAATTGTTTTTCAATTGAAAGCATGTCATATATAAAAAAATCGTATTTTTCTCCATTTGTTATTGTTTCTCTTTTGGTGACGTTGATATCATCATAAATCATTCTATTATATCCTTTATAAGATTTTTTTTTACAATAATTTGTGTTCTATTTTAATTGAAATAAGTTTAAAAACTAATAAAAAATAAAACCATTTAATTATAAAACTGAGATAAAAATAAAAGTGACATGATGGATTTTATCATGACTAAATCTCCACTAAAGTGTATTTCTACACAAATATTAACAAGCCTTGGGTGTTAATCAACGGGGAAATAAATAGCGTTAAATAATAGTTTAAAATTCCTCAACGCCATAGCCCGGTTGTGGATGTTAAAACCAAAAAGAATAATTTTGCCTTTTCCATAAGACGTTTCCACGATAGCGCCCTTGTTTTGAATACGTTCTTCTCCAATCATCCAGCCACTGATCAATAATGGTTTATCAGGATAAGTGGCCGCAATATTGAGGGGATGATTACCTGATTCTTTTTCTAGGAAGTTGGGCATATCAAAGGCTCGACCTCGTGAAAAATAAGCCATACCTTTTTCTTTCATTCCATAGGTTAAGGGATGTTCAAGATTGAGTTGCAGTTTGATCAAGGATCCAGGGCAGTTGAAAGAATCAGCAGGCACATCTTTTAACACATTTTTCAATGACAGGTGGAAGCCAGATCCTGGAAGATCAGAAGAATTATTATTGCAGATCAATACACCACCCGATTCTACAAATATCTGCAAGTTTTCAACTCCGCTTTCAGAAATCCCACCGGTATAATCTGCTGGCATGGTCCCCTTTTTATGCCCATTGAGGATGGACAGCATGCGTTGATCAGGAAGGATGATGACTTCAAAGCGGGAAGACAGATCACCGGCCCGCATCTCTGCATCGGTTATGAACTGAAAATCAAAACCATGATTTTCCAAAATCAATGATAACCAGCCTGCATCCATATTCGCCACCCAAGATTTATACAGGCCGACACTCCGTTTTGGTACAGGTATAGAATTGACGATTGATCTACCCCGTTGGATGGTTGCGTTAGTTTCTACAGCAACTTTGTCCAACATATTAGCGGAAGCGCGCAAATTATTAATAATAAAGGACCCCCGTGGGTAATTAGTATTTCCTATGGTAAAACTTTCCGTAGACCGAGTAACCTTGGCCTTTGATTGCAAAATTTGATTGATGGCCGTATAACTGTTATTTTCACTGGCAGAAAGAAAATATTGATCCCCCTTTCCTTTTATACTTCCTTTGGAAACAGTTACATCATCAACGCGTGTTTTCTCCGCATCCAAAGGGGAACTCATGGTATGATAATTCAAGCCGAATTGAACCGGTAGTGTCCAACCGACACCATCGTAAGGGGTAAGAGGAGATCCGTCCCATTTAATAGTTCGGGAAATACCCTGCCACAGGTGGCCGTACTTCCTTAGGTCCGGATAAGTCTGTCTTTCCAAGACATTCTTTGCATATAATCCAAACGCTTGATTGGCAGGCACTATATAGGTGCCTTGGGGATAATCAATCCCTTCATGTGTAAAAGCCTTATCGGATCGATAAATATCCACGCCGTAATCGTGGAGTCTTTTCAACAACAATTCAAGGGCGCCTTTGTCACTTTGATTTATGGGGAATATCCACCCATAAGGTGGTTCCTGGCTGAACTTCATCATCACATCCGTCGCCATCTGGTATTTGTAATACAATAATTCTTCGCGGTACCTGGCAGCCACATCTAAAACTGCCTTTGACGCGGTGAGGGTATAATCCACTGCATCACCAATCCGCCACCAACCCCCTTCCCATGGGCTTGGATAAAAGGAGCCTATGGTTAGATCCTGGTAGGCTTTCGGAAAATCTTTCACAGAAAAAAACTTTGGTGTAGCATAACGGTATCCCGCTGTTTCCGTAAGTAGAGAGGGAATATTGTGACCATCCACAGCAGGTCCATCAGCATAGCCGGCATAAAAAACATCAAAAGAAATTCTGGATATTGCACCTTGTTTTCCCTCGGCATCAAATTGCTGACCCATGGCGGCGCCAATGAGATTTTTTACACGCTGTATCAATGGATGCTGATTGGGGTTCACTGGTTCCGGGTTTGGTGGAATCCAAATCCGGGCTGGAAAAGGGGCCGGCTGATGTTGTACATAAAGTACCTCAGGATACCAAGTTTTACCAACCATATGATGCATATTGCGCGTTTCCACTAAGTTAGCAACCATGAAGTCACGATTATTGTCATGACCAGCATATTTATGGTAAAGCACTGGCAAAGAACTGGTTTCGTAGGGCGTACCCAATATTTTTTTATACCAATCAGCAACAATGGTCATGCCATCCGGGTTAGCTTGAACCAACAGAAGGATGGTGTTTTCCCTTATGGATTCCGTTCGCTGGTCCGTTCCGGTGACCAAATCATAGGCTAACTGGATCTGCTGGATAGGAGGCGCCACTTCCGAGGAGTGCATTCCCGCATCAATCCAGACAATGGCTTTTCCTTCTTGGGAGAGTGATTTGGCTTCTTCAGGAGATAGATCCTGGGCCAGACTCAGCCTTTCGCTTATCTGCCTAAATTTTTCCAGGTTGGCTATATTATACTCGGAAGAGATAATTGCATATTTCATGCGCCTTCCTTCACTGGTGGAACCCATATCCCGAACTTCCATTCGTCCTGTTTCGCTGGCCAGGAGCTCCATATAGCCTACCCATTGCTCATAGGTCGCCAGTTTAAAATCAGCGCCCGGTTTAAAACCTAGGTAACTTTCTGGTGTAGTTAGTTGGCCAGAAACGGACTGTATCAAAAGGGCTATTAACAATCCTGGCCACCACAGACGTTTGTTCTTCAGTGCAAGAAAAATTCGATCCATACAGAAAATTACCACAAAAATGGTGTAAGTCTCTTTAATAAGCAAAAAAGCCCCCGTAAGGAGGCTTTTTTGATTTTCAGTTTCGCTGCTGCTTATTCTTTGTCAGCATTGAGTTCATTGATTTCTCTAATTTTATTTATACCGCTTACATTTTCTGGATACCTCTCTAATGATTTTTGGTAAAAGGACAATGAATTGTCGTAATCCTTTTCATTAAAATAGTACTCTCCCATTGAATCATATGGATTATAACCATCAGGGTATGCTTTGATGTACTGTTCAAAGTAATTTTTTGCTTTTGCTTTATTTTCCAAACCGTAGTTTAAATAGCCAAGATTATTTAAAAGATGCCCATAACCAAGAAAGTGGCTATCATTTTTCTGCTTTTCTAAAAGAACTTCTAATTCGGATATTCTTTCTTCCGGTGTAGGCTTAGTTAAAGCATAATAGTAGTGAATGAACCGCCCATCAGGTTCAATTTCATACATTTTTGCCCATACTTTATGCAAATCGTCCCCGGGGAGTACATCAAAAAATGATACCAGTAAGTTCGAATTTTCATTTTTTCCTTTTACCAGTTTTCTCGCTTTTTTCTGATGCATATCCCTTACTTCACCTTCAGGCGACATCCAGGCAAGCATTACATGCGATCCAAACAGTGTTGAATCAAAATCAAGAGAGCTTTTGAAATAAGTATATGCCATTCCTCCTTCAACATTCATATAATGGAACATTCCTGTAAGTACCATTGCATCTGCAGTTTCATTTTCACTGCGCCATTGAATATATTTTCCTTCAGGAACCTGACTGGCAGTATCAGATTGGCTGCATGAAACCGCGAATAAGGATATCATCAATAATGCAAAAAATAGTTTCCTCATGATTATCTCCAAGTGGTTTGCTTAGTGCAACAAATTATGATTAATGCCTGAAAAAAACGCAAACAAAAAAGTCTCCGCCTAACAACAATATGCTCCTTTTTACTGAATAAACACCACTGAATATTTTATCAGTTTAATACCTCCAACTTTTTAAGTCTGCTCCGGGTGGCGCTGTATTTTCCATTCGCACAACTGCTTTGGGTATAAACATCTGATTATATCGCAACCGGGAAAGGGCATTGGGACGGGTGTGATCACCATTCCAGCAGTGTTCTGCACGATCGCCATAATCCACTTCTCCATTGTAATAGGGATTAGTGGTTTCTTTCAAAAACTCCTCCATTAAATATACAGCGTTGTTCAGGTAATAGTTATCCATATCTCCACAGTAGATGTGAATTTTACCTTCTAAATTGGAGCCTATCTTTGGCCAGTCACGCTTCAATATGTATTGGAGATCGTAGTTCTCACGCCAATAATTGGCCACATCCTTATCAATTTTTCCTGTGTATTTATCCCAG
>JYMV01010420.1_pt1 | contig 10888 bp, 9 predicted proteins | sample 338911 | NCBI WGS metagenome assembly JYMV01 (sample SAMN03354496, study PRJNA234377) | hydrothermal vent metagenome | biome: Deep sea; feature: Hydrothermal plumes at the Eastern Lau Spreading Center, Western Pacific Ocean; material: Seawater | place: Tonga | collected 2009 | depth 2000 m m
AGTATTAAAATCAACACTAAAGAATAGGATTAGAAAATAATTTTTTTTTAATTCAGTCGCTATAAATATATTTAAAACGTAGGTATCCCACATTCTAAAAAAACAAGAATTGAATTAAAAAAATATATGAAAGGAATTATATTTGTTTTATATTAACAGCGCTTTGTCTGCCATTTTCATCCTCAACGTCGTATGATATTTTATCACCTTCGTTAAGTACTGAAATGTTGGCTTTTTGTAACGCAGTAATATGCAAGAACATATCCTTCTCATCGTCATCTTGGTCTACAAATCCATAGCCTTTTTTTGGATTAAACCATTTGACTTTGCCGGTTTGCGAACTCATTTAGTCGTTATCTCTATAGTAAAAAGTTAATAAATTAATATCTAACTATTTAAACAATAATTTAATTTAATGCAATACTTTTTAAGTAAAAAAGAAACTTTATTTTTTTTTCTAAAATTTTGTTATTTTACAAATAATTTGTAAGATATTTTAATGGTTCTAAGAAGTGTAATTAGAAATTTTGTTAGATTAGAATCTTCAAGCGGCATCCTCCTTCTTATTGCAGGTTTGATCGCTTTAGTTTTAAGTAACTCAAGTTTTGCTGGAGTCTTCGATCACATCCTTCATTTAAAATTATATTTTGGAACTAACTTGCCATTATTTTACAAATCTATCCAGCATTGGATAAATGACGGGTTGATGGTTATATTTTTTTTTGTAGTTGGTTTAGAACTTAAGAGGGAATTCTTAGAAGGAGAACTTTCTATGCCATCACAAGCAATTTTACCGGTTATTGCTGCAGTTGGCGGTATGGCTGTTCCAGCAATATTTTATTTATTATTTAATTTTAATAATCCCGAAACTTTTCAAGGATGGGCTATACCTTCAGCAACTGATATCGCTTTTTCTTTAGGTGTCCTCAGTCTTCTTGGAAAGAAAGTGCCGATATCATTAAAAATTTTTTTAATGGCTCTTGCAATTATTGATGATTTAGGAGCTATTATAATTATAGCATTATTTTACAGTTCTAATTTAGAAATCTTTTCATTATTAGTTGTTTTGTTTATTTTATTTTTTCTTTATTTATGTAACAGAAGAAATTTACAAAATATTTGGATATATATTCTTCTCGGATTCTTTCTTTGGATTTTTATTCAAAATGCAGGAATTCATGCGACCATATCAGGAGTTTTGTTAGCAATATTTGTTCCTCATAAAAAAACAAAACAAGGATCCTTGCTTACTTGTGCTGAAAATAAACTTCATCCTTGGGTTGCTTATTTAATTATGCCATTGTTTGCACTAACTAACGCAGGAGTTTATTTGGGCGATGTATCTTTAGCATCTTTATCTAATCCGGTTCCTCTAGGAATTATGACAGGGCTTTTTTTTGGGAAGCAAATTGGAGTTTTTTTTACAACTTTTTTATTAATAAAAATGGGCTATGCAAGGTTACCTTCAGGTTCTAATTGGATTCAAATGTATGGTATTGCAATGTTGTCTGGAATAGGCTTTACGATGGCAATGTTTATAAACTTTTTGGCATTTGATACTGACATATATATAAATCAAGCCAAAATAGCTATCTTAATTGCTTCATTTACGTCCGCAGTTTTAGGTTACATCTTACTTAATTTCAAAAGCAGCAGAAATTAGTTGTTTTGTATATTTTTGTTTTGGTTTTTTGAATATTTGATCAGAGCTTCCGCTTTCAACAATTTTTCCATTCTTTAAAACAATTAATTGATGAGCAAGAGATTGGATAACTCTAAGGTCGTGAGAAATAAATATATATCCCAAATTATTTTCTTTTTGTAATTTTTTTAATAAGTCAATAATTTGCGATTGAATAGATAAATCCAATGCAGAAGTTGGTTCATCTAAAATTAGAAAACGAGGCTTTAGAACAATAGCTCTTGCTATTGCTATACGTTGTCTTTGACCACCGCTAAATTCATGAGGATATCTATTCATAATATTTGTATTGAGCTCTACTTTTCTTAATGTATCTAAAATCAGTTTTTTTCTATCTTTTTCACTTAAATCATTTTTATGAATTTGTAATCCTTCACTGATAATTTCTTCTATAGAAAGTCTTGGCGATAAACTTCCAAATGGATCCTGAAAAATAATTTGCATATCACTTCTTAATGGCCTCATTTGTTTAAAATTAAAATTATTAATACTTAATTTCTGATTTTTTTTAAAAAAATTAATTTGTCCATTACTTTTTATTAATCTAAGCACAGCCATACCTAAAGTTGTTTTTCCCGATCCTGATTCACCAACAATTCCTAAAGTTTGTCCTTCAAAAACATTAATATTTACTTGATCGACAGCTTTTATATATCCCGTTATTCTTTTTAAAAAACCTTTCTTTATTGGATACCATACTTTTAATTCTTTAGTCGATAATAAAGGAATTTTTTTTTTTATTTTAACTGGTTTTCCTTTTGGTTCAGAAGCTAAAAGTTTTTTTGTATAACTATGTTTAGGTTTTGAGAAAATTAATTTTGTTTTTCCTGACTCTACAATTCTTCCATCCGTCATTACAAGGACTCTATCAGTTATATTTTTAATAATTGTTAAGTCATGGGTAATTACTATCAAACTCATTTTTAATTTAGTTTGTAATTTCTTTAATAAATTTAGAATTTGAGCTTGTATAGTTACATCAAGAGCAGTTGTAGGCTCATCTGCAATTAGCAAATCCGGATCATTTGCAAGAGCCATTGCAATCATAACTCTTTGCTTTTGTCCTCCTGACAATTCATGAGGATAAGAATTTAATCTATTTTTACCGTCTGGAAATCCAACTAAATTTAGAAGTTCAATCGCTTTGTTTTCTGCTTCTTTGTTTGATAATTTTTTATGTATAAAAAGTGACTCTGTTATTTGTTTTTTGATATTATGCAAAGGATTTAAAGATGTCATAGGTTCTTGGAAAATCATGGATATATTATTTCCCCTTATTTTTTGTAATTCTTTCTCGTTTGATCTCAAAATATTTTTATTTTTGTAAAAAATTTCTCCTGATGGATGAAAAGCTTTTGGATAAGGTAATAATTTTAAAATCGAAAGTGCAGTAACAGATTTTCCAGAACCTGATTCACCGACAATTCCAAGAGCTTCGCCTTGAGCTATATTTAAGGAAAGATTTTTAACTGCTTGGTAGACTTTATTATCAACATTAAAAGAAACAGAAAGATTATTTATTTTTAGAAGATCATTCATTATTTATTAATTTTTTTGTTCTAAATATTTTTTAGGATCAAAGGCGTCTCTAACCGCTTCGCCAACAAAAATTAACAAGCTAAGCATAACTCCTAAAGTAATAAATACAGTTACTCCTAGCCAAGGAGCATTAAGATTTGCTTTACCTTGTGCTAACAATTCTCCTAAGCTTGGGGATCCAGGTGGCAAACCAAAGCCTAAGAAATCTAAACTTGTTAGAGTTGCAATAGAACCATTTAATATAAATGGTAAAAAAGTTAGAGTTGCAACCATTGCATTTGGAAGTATATGTCTTTTCATTATTGTTAAATTATTTAATCCTAGAGCCCTTGCTGCATGGACATATTCGAAATTTCTCGCTCGTAAAAATTCTGCTCTTACTACGCCAACAAGAGACATCCAGGAAAATAACAACATAATCCCTAGCAACCAAAAAATATTTGGCTCTACGATACTTGCTAGAATTATTAATATATATAAGACTGGTAATCCGGACCAAATCTCAATAATTCTTTGAAATATAAGATCTACGATACCACCAAAAAAGCCCTGCACAGCCCCTGCTGCAATACCAATTATGGAACTAAAAAGTGTTAATGATAGTCCAAATAGAACGCTTATACGAAAACCATAAATTAATCTTGCAAACACATCCCTTCCCTGGTCATCTGTTCCAAGCCAGTTTTCCGTATCAGGTGGAGAAGGTGCAGGGGTTGGAATTAGATAATTAATAGTATCGTGGCTATATGGAATTAATGGCCATATTATCCATCCGTCACTTTCAATTATTTTTTTTATGTATGGATCTTTATAATCTGTATAAGTTTCGAAATCCCCATCAAATGTTTTTTCAGTATAATTTTGGAAAATTGGAAAATAGAAAGAATTATCATATTTGATTAAAATCGGTTTATCATTTGAAATAAATTCTGCAAAAAGAGTAAAAAAGAATAAAAATAAAAAAATTTTAAAAGATCTGTAACCTCTTTTATTTGCTTTAAAATTTTGTAACCTTCTGTAATTAATTTCTGAGATATTAAAACCTAGCATTTTTAAGTATCCCTAGTTTCAAAATCAATTCTTGGATCAATTACAACATAAGTAAGATCTGTAATTAAATGTAAAAGAAGTCCAAAAAAAGTAAAAATATAAAGAGTTCCAAAAACCACGGGGTAATCTCTGTTTAGGACGCTTTCATAACCCAATAGACCAAGCCCATCTAATGAAAATATAACTTCTATAAGTAAAACGCCGGTAAAGAGTACAGATATAAATGCAGCAGGAAAACCGGCAATAACAATTAGCATGGCATTTCTAAAAACATGCCTATACAAAACATTTTTTTCTGAAAGACCTTTTGCTTTTGCTGTTGAGACATACAATTTACTAATTTCATCCATAAAAGAATTTTTAGTAAGCATTGTTAGTGTCGCAAACCCTGCAATGACCAAGCTTGCAACAGGCAATGTAATATGCCATAAATAATCCAAGATTTTTTCAAACCAATTTAACGTTTCCCAATTATTTGAAATTAAACCTCTTAATGGAAAAATATCTAAAAAACTTCCTCCAGCTAGAAAAACAACTAAAAAAATTGCAAATAAAAATCCTGGTATCGCGTATCCAATTATAATTGCAGTACTTGACCATATGTCGAATTTTGAACCATCTCTTATAGCTTTTTTAATACCTAAAGGAATTGAAATTAAATAAACTATTAAAGTTGTCCATAGACCCAGTGAAATTGACACGGGCAATTTTTCTATTATTAGATCTATTACTTTTTTTCCCTTAAAATAACTCTCACCAAAATCAAATTTTAAATAATTTTTTAACATGATAAAAAATCTTTCATGTGCAGGCTTATCAAAACCATAATATTTTTCTAAATCAGCAATAAATTCAGGATCAAGACCTAGAGAGCCTCGATATTTACTAGATGTTTCAGTAGAAGAGCTTGTTTGAATATTAGTGCTTTGCGATAAAACATCACCCTTATCTGTGCCAGCAATTCTCGATATAGAATCTACGTTATGTCCTTTAATTTGGGAAATCATTTGTTCTACTGGCCCGCCAGGTGCAGCTTGAATTATTATAAAATTTATAAGTAAAATACCTAAAAGAGTAGGGATGATAAGTAAAAGCCTTCTTATAATGTAAGACAACATATATAAGTAATTATATTATTTTTCTGTGGTTTCTAATAGTTTAACTTTATTTATATCAATCCACCACGTATCTAATCCTAAATCATATTTTGGATTTTTTTTTGGGCGGCCAAACTTATCCCAATATGCAATTCTAAAGTATTGTATATGCCAGTGCGGGACAACGTAATATCCCAATAATAAAACTCTGTCTAAAGCTTTTGTAGCAGATATTAAACTTTTTCTATCTTTAGCTGCAATTATTTTATCAATTAAAAAATCAACAACCGGACTGGAGACACCTGCATAATTTCTACTTCCATTAATTTGAGCAGAAGTAGAATTCCAAAAATCTCTTTGTTCATTTCCTGGACTTAAACTTTGTCCTAAAGATACCACCGTCATATCAAATGAGAAATTTTCTAATCTTCTTTCATATTGAGCACTATCTACAGTTCTAACTTTTGCATCAATACCAATTTTTTTTAAGTTTCTTGCATATGGTAAGGCAATTCTTTCAAATTCCGGGCTAACTAAAAGAATTGTAAATTTTAATGGCATTCCTGTACTTTCATTTATTCTTTTTCCATCTTTAATAAGCCATCCGGCGTCATAAAGTAATTTATCTGCAATGCGTAAATTTTTTCTTATTTCTCCTGAACCGTCATTAACAGGATTTTCATATATCGTATTAAAAACTTCTTTTGGCAGTTGGTCTTTAAATGGCTTTAATAATTTTAGTTCTTCTCCAGAAGGTAAACCTGATGAAGCTAAATCAGAATTAGAAAAAAAACTATCTGTTCTTTTGTATTGATCAAAAAAAAGTATTTTATTTGTCCATTCAAAATCAAAAGCATAATTAAGAGCTTTTCTAACAATAGGATCCTTAAAGATTTCTTTTCTGGAATTTATAAAAAAACCCTGCATTCCGGTAGGTATTTCATGTTTTAGAGATTTTTTTTTCACAAATCCATTTTTTATTGCTTTGAAATTATAAGCGTTTGCCCAACGCTTTGCCTGATTTTCTTGACGGAAATCATAATCTCCACTCTTGAATGCTTCTAATGCCACGGTTGCATCGCGAAAGTACTCAATTACTATTTTTTCAAAATTAAATCTTCCTTTATTAACTGAAAGGTATTTTCCCCAGTAATCATCTACTCTTTCAAACTCAATTGTTCTTCCTGCTTTAAAATTTTTTACTTTATAAGGCCCACTTCCAATTGGAGATTCTAATAAAATATTTTCAAATTTATCTTCCCAATATTTTTTTGACAAGATTTTCATTTGCCCGATAATTAAAGGTAATTCTAAATTTTGCTCTCCTTGAAAAATGAATTTTACTTCTGAATCGCTAATTTTTTCTGCTGTTTTTACATTTCCATAATAAAATTTATAAAAAGGATGTCCCCTATCTTTTAATGTATTTAAAGTCCAAATTATATCTTCTACCTGGATAGGATTTCCATCGTGGAATTTTGCTTCCTTTCTTATTTTAAAAATAACCCATGATCTATCTTCTGGAACACTTATAGATTCAGCTACCAGACCATACATTGTAAAAGGTTCATCATAAGATTGGATTAGGAGACTATCATGGACTTGAGATAAATTTACAGCAGGGTTGCCTTTTAAAATAAAATTGTTTAATGTATCGAAACTTCCAATTTCGTGTAGTTTAATTATTCCACCTTTTGGGGCTTTAATATTTACATAATCAAAATGCTCAAAATCTTTAGAATATTTAGGCGTTCCATGTCTACTTATTGCATGGGCATTTTCTAATTTTTCAATTGCTAAACTATTAGAAAAAAATAAAAAGAATATATAAAAACTCAAAAAAATTTTCATTTTACTTTTTGAATTATTTTTAGAAGTTGTTTGTGAATTTTAGGATCACCTGTAGCTAAAACTCTTCCATCGCTATCTAGATTTAAATCATTTCCATTCCAATCTGTAAATTTACCTCCCGCCCCTGAAACAATAGCTACACTTGCTATATAATCGTAAGGTTTAAGATTAGCTTCTAATAAAACATCAATAAATCCTGAAGCCATTAATCCATGAGCATAACAATCAGCACCAAAAAGTGTTTCCCCTATTTTAGTTCTTACACTTTTATATACTCTTTGATTTTTTCCTGTAAACATCATTGGACTTGTTGCATACATTTTTGATCCTTTAAGTTTTTTGCAGTTTCTTGTTTTAACTTTTACATTATTATATCTTGTTTCATTATTTGCTATTCCCACCCAACGCTCTTTTAAGATTGGTTGGTTTAAAATTCCAAGATATGGTTTATTATTCTTCATTAATCCTATTAAGGTTCCAAAAAGAGGTTTTCCGGTAATAAATCCTTTTGTTCCATCTAACGGATCTACCACCCATGTATATTCATTATTTATATTAAATTTACCAGTTTCTTCTCCAAAAAAACCGCATTCTGGCGCTTTTTTTATAATTAAGTCTCTGATTTTTTTTTCAGATTCTTTATCTGCTTTTGTTACAGGGGTATTATCTTTTTTTATTTCAATTTTAATTTTTTTTCGGAAATATTTTTTTATTATTTTTTCACTAATATCTGCGCATTCATTTGCTAATTTTAAGTATTTGTTTTCTAATTTTTTCATATATTTTGTAATAATTAATTTAAAATTTAAAAATTGATAATATATCTATAGCTTCGAAAAAACTAAAGAAAATATATGAATATTAAAAATATAAATACAGTTTCTTATCAGGGCATAGAAGGGGCAAATTCACATTTAGCTTGTAAAAAATTATTTCCTAAAGCTAAATATATATCATGCGAGACTTTTGAGGAAGTTTTTGATAGCGTAAGAACAAATAAATCCAATATAGGGTTAATTCCAGTTGAAAATTCTGTCGCAGGTCGTGTAGCAGAAATTCATAGTTTAATGCATAAAACTCCTTTGAAAATTGTAGGGGAATATTTTATGAAAGTAGAATTACACTTGCTTGGTGTTAAAAAAATTAAAATTAGTCAGATTAAAAATGTAAGAAGCCATATTCATGCTTTAGCGCAGTGTAGTAAATTTATAAAAAAAAATAAGTTAAGGAAAATTGTTTCTGTTGACACTGCTTTAGCAGCTAAAGAAGTGAGTGAAAATAATGATCATACGGAATCGGCAATTGCATCCAAACTTGCAGCTGAAATTTATAATTTAAAAACTTTAAAAAAAAATGTTGAAGACAGTTTTCAGAATATAACTCGTTTTATATTACTTCAAAAAAGACAAATAAAGATAGAATCATCTAAAGGAAAAATTTTAACAAGTATAATTTTTGGTGTTAATAATGTTCCTGCAGCTTTGCACAAAGCACTGGGTTGTTTTGCAATTAATAATGTAAATATGACAAAACTGGAGTCTTATGTTAATGAAACATTTAAACAAGCAGAATTTTATGTTGATATTGAAGGAGGTATTAAGGATTTTAATGTAGCCTCAGCTCTTAAGGAAATAAAAGAATATACAAGATTTGTTAGAATTCTTGGCACTTATTACGCAGATAAATTTCGTAAATAATTATTTCTTTTTATAAATCTTCTTACTTCTGTTATAATAGTATGGGAGATGGCGGACGTATTTGTTGGTTAATCGGGTCAGAGGAGGAATCCAGCAGCCCTGCCCAGTAAATGTGGGTCGCTTTTCTCCCATATTTATATAAAAAAAAAAAAAAAATGACAGAACCTTTTCTCGCACTTGCCAGAAAATACAGACCTAAAAAGTTGTCAGAACTAATTGGTCAAGATGTATTTGTATCTACAATTCAAAATGCTCTTAAAAATAATAGGCTAGCACATGCATATTTATTTTCAGGGGTAAGAGGTGTTGGTAAAACTACAACTGCAAGAATTTTAGCGCACTTATTTAACGGCGAAGAAGAAGTAAAAGGTAACCCAATTGATCTTTTTGAAGTAGACGCTGCAAGATATACATCGGTTGATACAATGAGAGAGCTATTGGATGGAATTAAGTATAGTCCGTCAAGCTGGAAATATAAAGTATACATATTAGATGAAGTACATATGCTCTCTACCTCTGCAGTAAGTTCACTTTTAAAAAATCTTGAGGAACCACCGGAACACGTAAAATTTATTTTTTGTACAACGGAGCCAAGAAAAATTCCAGCAACAGTTATTTCTCGCTGTCAAAGATTTGATTTAAAAAGAATACCTTTTGATCTTTTAACAAAATATTTACAAGAAATTGCTCAAAAGGAAAAATCAGAAATTGATATTAATGCAGCCAGTATTATCGCGCACGCATCTGACGGCAGTGTTAGAGATGCATTATCAATTTTAGATAAATCCTTATCCATAGGTGAAAAAAAAATAACCGAAAAACATATTCAAGAATTGCTCGGTTTAGTGGATCGAACCAATATTTATTTATTGTTTGAGAATTTAATGAATGGAAAAACTAAAGAAGGGTTAGAAATATTTAATACTCTTTATAACGAGGGCGCGGATCCTGGAATAATATTACAGGATTTATTAGAAGTTGTGCACTGGCTAAGTAGGTTAGTTTTAACTCCTGAAATTTCTGAAGAGGCAGGTGTATCACAAATAGATAAAGAAAAAGGTTTGGAATTAGCTAAAAAACTGAGTATGTCTGAACTTTCCCAAACCTGGCAGATACTACTTAAAGGATATCAAGAATTACAAAATCATGAAATGCCGCATATGGTTGCAGAAATGATTCTTATACGTCTGGCTTTTGCATCCGAATTACCGTCTTTAGAAGAAATTTCTAACAATTTAAAGACTATAAGTAAAGAAGAGGAAATAACAAAAAGTACTGAAAATAAAGCACCTATTACAACTGAAAATGAAAAAAAAACGGACGACCTGTCAGAAGATAAAAAACAAACTGGAACAAGTTCCGATACTGTCATGGAAATGAGAAATATTGAAACATTAGCAAAAAAACAAAACATTGAAGAAAATAACAAACAAAATATTAAAGTTCAAAAAAACATAATTGTTAATAATTTTAAGGAAGCGGTTGATTTGTTTTTACAAAAAAAAGAAATTTTATTATTTAATAATTTATTCTCTCATGTACATTTAGTTAGTTTTAAAAAAGGAAAGATTGAATTACATCCAAGAAAAGATGCACCAAAGGATCTTGCGAGCAAGGTGGGTCAGTTGCTAACTAAGTGGACTAAAGAAAAATGGCATATTCTTTTGACTCAGGAAAAAGGAGATCTTACGCTCGAAGAACAAAATGATAAAGAAAAAGAAAAGATAATCAATGATGTATCAAAAAATGAAAGAATAAAAGAAATCTTAAATACATTTCCTGGTGCTAAAATAGAAGAAGTAAAAGATAAAGGAGAAAAAGATGAATAATTTTAGCGACATGATGAAAAAGGCACAAGAGATGCAAAAAAAAATGCAGGAAATGCAGGAAAGTCTTTCCAATTTAGAAGTTGAGGGAACTTCAGGGGGAGGAATGGTTAAAATAATTATGAA
>JYMV01053631.1_pt1 | contig 10888 bp, 6 predicted proteins | sample 338911 | NCBI WGS metagenome assembly JYMV01 (sample SAMN03354496, study PRJNA234377) | hydrothermal vent metagenome | biome: Deep sea; feature: Hydrothermal plumes at the Eastern Lau Spreading Center, Western Pacific Ocean; material: Seawater | place: Tonga | collected 2009 | depth 2000 m m
TTTTTACTCAGACAATGAGATGATGAAGCACCGTCTAACCAAGTCCTGTCAGACATTTTTTTTCTTCAAACAGGAATAAGCATTGTTGTTCGGTTCCATCCCCCTTTTGACTTTTAAAAAAAAATTGGCAGCACCCCTCCTAGAAAAACACTTTTTAGTATCCCCCCATCCATTTTTATTCCAGACCGAAGAGGGTTGTAAGAGAAAGAAGAGAGGTATTTGGGACAGGCTGCATTTATAAGTCATGAGCCATAATACCCTCTCTATCCTACTGACAGATGAGTTCTTACCTTGTTTCGATATCATTTATCAAGTAAATATGAATAAATCTCATGCATAAACGTTGTACAATTCATGCTGACATCGCTACCTGGGAACGGCGGCATTGAATGATCGATGAAAATTTGGATTGTGAGGTTTTTCGGAAACACTCAACTTTGATGCCCTATGCGGGGTATTATTTATTGTGCCATATTTACAAGATAAATATCATTAAAATCTCCTGAATCTCAGCATTTTATTCATATTTGAATCTTAAATATTTACCTTCAGCATTTCGCATGAAAATGCTTGACTTCGAGTCACAATTTCCTCAGGTTCCTATCAACCGATTCCCTTGATTCAAATTCGGCAGAAAATGTGATTCTCTCATCTGATTGGACGCAAAATATCAAGATTTTACGTGACCTTGAACTTGGCTGCATCCCAGTTTAAAATGGTCATGTATCAGTCATGTGCTGCCAGTGAACGGCTTATCGAGAAACAGCGATTTTTTCCCGAAATTTCACACCTTTTCTCGCAATTAAAAAAAAAATATACACTCTATAAATATGACACCTATATCTTTAAAAAGCCCATTTAATTAGCTTCCCAACAATATACAGCTTGTGTAGTGTTCATTTGTGATATTCGAGAAAAAAATCAAAAAAAGTGAACTACCCATGGAAAAAATCGTATTTCCATCGATAAATTTTAATGAACTGGGGTTGCTAATAAGACATTGACTTGGTAACTACCCACGTGATTATATTTTAACCAATGATAATACGCATATTAAAATATAATGTTGTTTTTGTTTTTTATGTGAATTAGTACATTTTTAATAGGTTGCTAAAATAAATATGTCGTGTCTATATTTACTCATTGATTGTTTGTTTGATGGTGTTTAACGCCACTTTCCACAATATTTCAGCTATATCGTGGCGGTAAGTTTTATTGATGGAAGAAACCAGAGTACCCGGAAAAAGCCACCGACCTGCCGAAAATCACTGACAAACTTTATCACATAATGTTGTACACCTCGTCCTGATCGAGAATCGAACTCACAACATCAGTGGTGATAGGCACTGAATGCATAGGTAAATCCAACTACAATGCGATCACAGCCACGACGACCTCTGTACTCATTCAAGATTAAATTCAACCATATATAATTTCATTTACAGCGCTATATGGAATCGTAGTGCAAGCTTTGTCAAGATACATTTAATTGATTTTGAAATTAATATTTTACTAATACCATTGAGTGTGTAATGGTTATCGCGTTCGGTAGTTCGTAGGTTCGAGCACCGGTCAGGTCAAATAAAAAACTGTAAGATTTGTATGTGTTGCCTCTCCGCTAAGAACACCGCAATAATGAATAAGGGGCAAATACATGTCAGCTTGTAATCAGAATAATGTGTCCGATTGGAGGAAATGCCTCCCCGCTTGACTGTTGCTTCAGTAAGCTAGCACTGTAAACATCAACCTATGCGTGTCCTTCTAGTACAATGTAGACATCATAATCATCATTTTGTATGTAGCTTGTTCTCACAATGATATAGCTGAAAATAGTTCATTTAGTGCTAAACAGTATTCACTCACGAACTCACTCAAGTCCAACTATCATATTTAACTAGTCTACATGATTCATCCTAGATACGTTCTTTCTATTGGAATCCAGAGAGATAATGAATTCGTACCTCCAAGTTACCAGGGCAATGATATGAGTGAGTGAGGGATTGTTGCTTAACGCCAATTCAGCAATTCGTCAGGTATATTATGGCGAGAATAAGTTAATTTTCAATGAGCTGACGATGAAGTCGGCTTTGTACTAGACAAACACGCTGAGTTGGATTTGTATGGTTCTAGCTCTCTGAAAAAACAGTTCGCGTGTAGACATGTCGCTCCATTCGGACACTTTATTCTAATTTCGAGCCAACCAGTATTTGCTCTTTCTCCTTATTGCTGCGTGCTTAGCGGAGAAGCAACACATACCCATTGTATTGTCTTTGGTTTGACCCGACCAGAGGCTCGAACCCACGATCTAATGCACTCGAGGCGAGGATACCACTGATGCTGTTTCAATGATATGATTAAAGGGAATGACATATGTATAATTACTACAACATATTGAAAAACTACAATATTCGTACTTGTAACCACATTATTGGACCACAAAAACTATATAAAACCCTACATATTATGACAGACGCCCACATTGCATTACCAAAGAGGAAGATATATGTACTAAGCTAAGGACAAGTGGTTGTTACCCTTCTTTGTCATATAATATATTGACTTTGTTGCTACCACATGGTGATGTCTTAGCCAATGAAACCAGAGTAAAACATTATCTGACATTAGTACAAAAAATATACACCTTTAAAAAATAATTCTGCAGTAAAAGCATACACATCTAATGTTTTTTTTTAGGACACTCACAAAAGTTTTTAGCAGCAAGAAAACCAAAGGACAAAAACAGGAGAGCCAAAACTCGCAATGGTAATCGATATTGGAAGAGTCACCTTACTTATATAATAATTGCATATTTTAAGAGGATTTACATGTAGCTGCAAAATTATATTATATTTGTTGAAATATAACCACAAATAAAAACATGGATGTCAAAGTACTACACCATGTGTGGAGAGATTTCCCTGAAACTGTAAGTACTGTTTTTTTACCGCATAATAAAACGTGGATCGTTGACCAAAATAATAGAATGTTTTGCAATCGAGAAATGGCATTTGAATTTTTTATGATTCCTTTATCAATAATGTAAGTCAGTGATGGAATATATACTCTGTAAGCCATAACACAGACACTGTCGTTTGCTAGAAATCTTCTTTTTTAAATTTGTGCTATAATGGATTATAATTTCGCCTATTAGGATGCTGATACTGCAAGCTATCCCCTCTAATTGGAATATTATGTCTGTGTGTTGAGGTTTTGTCCATAGAGATTGTGATTTAGCCCTATATTCCGTAATTGGTATTTTTAATCATCTTTTATTTCGAACATCATGGCATCATTCGGGTGATATCATACTTTCTGTTTTCCATATATTGACAATTACCGAAAAAGCTCATATTAGATATGTATGCACAACCTTGGAATGAATAAACAATTTTTACAATGATGTCACGAAATATCTAGAATTGGCAAAAAAAATTAAGAGAAACGATTTGAAAATCAAGTTCGTAATAATACATCTGTCGGCAATTTAGAGTTTTGATATTAAAAAAAATTCAAGAAAAACATTCTTGATGATTATGAAATTATGAAAACATGGCCATTCAAAATGATTCAAGAGACTTTCTTTAAAGATGTTGAGCACGTTGAAGAAATTACTGCTAAAACCAAAAACAAAGCGATTTGTAACAGAGGTCAGTTTATATGTGACAAAATAAATAGTAATTTAAGTGCACTTTCTATTAATAAAATGAAAAAATAAGCAAATAACAAATCAACAATGAATAACACACTGTCAGAACAGTCCCAAAATCTAATCAATAAAACGTAAAAATAGGCAACACTGATACCTTTAGCCTATAAATACATGAAAGGGCACTTTCCTGGCCCGGTACAAGCATTTCAATGAACAGTGGGATTTAACTATGGAAAAGATTACAACATACATATATACTTGACCGCTCATGTTCATAACTTGACACTTCAATAAAAAGCGGCGGTGTTAAGCTAGTTTTATCGACTCGGACCCCTCTTAATGAAATGAAATGATGTGATCATGCAAGTATTTTCCAAATGTGAGTAACATACCAACCCTCACATATGACCTGACGAACACATTTATTTTTATAAACTGGCGCATAGTTCACTTAATCTTCATGTCAAAGAAGTTGTCATATGTGCATGAATAAGAAAAGTCAGAAGATGCCGAAACGGAAATTAGACGTCGTCAATCGAAAACTGAGAGATAATAAAAGGATCAAAAGAAAAAAGAGAAACGGCAGACAATGAGCTACAAAACACTACACAGAAAACTAAAGACTACACGAATTCCACTAAGACATGGGGGTGAACTCAGTAGACTGGCCTACGCAAACACCACTAAGACATGAGTGTGAACTCAGTAGAATGGCCTACATGAACTCCACTAAGAACTGGGTTGAACTCAGTAGACTGGCCTACACGAACTCCACTAAGAACTGGGGGTGAACTCAGTAGATTGGCATACACGAACTCCACTAAGACATGGTGGTGAACTCAGTAGACTGGCCTACACGAACTCCAATAAGAACTGGGGGTGAACTCAGTAGACTGGCCTACACGAACTCCAATAAGAACTAGGGGTGAAGGCAGGTGCCTTTGATTACGCTTTTTGGAATCTTTAAATGTTCTTTCATTGCCTATTCCACACTCATGACTTATCACCGTGTTTGTAACTAGATTAATACGACAGGTACTACTAGTGGAGCAGAAATTACTTATCTTTCTGGAGTATCTGAGTTCATCCCCGGTTTTTAGTGTGGTTCATGTTACTCGAACTCTAGTTGTATGTGTAATGTTTTGTTGATCGTTGTTTGTCCCTTTGTCCTTTTTCTTTTGACCATTGTATTGTCTGTTCTTCTTCGTTTTGCATATTCTGATTACCTCTTTTGTATCTTCAAACTCTTCTAAAACTGATTTGATATCTTCACCTTGACCTCTTACTTCTAACACATCAAATATTACGTTATATTTATCGATATAAACACCATGCTACTGTACTATTACTACCACGAGGAAGACCCATGTTATTATATTATATAATAGGCTTTAAAATCGTTTCTAGATAAGGGTATTACATAAAAGACATGTTATATTTAACTAGGATAATCATAGCATCTGTTTCATAATTTTAATCTATGAGTACATTCATTGGTTACACGGATATTGCCAATCTACTCAGGAAGGTTCTTAGCTCTCAACGATTTTGTTATGTTTGAAATGAATGCCATGATGAAGAAGTATGAAAACACCACCAGAGAAGACCAACAACAAAGAATAAAACAAAGCAAAACAAAAGGTTGCAAAGATGAGCAAGACAGGGGTGATCCGAGTTGCTCGTGATGGATAAGCAGTTTTTGTAAAATTATGTATTTCGTTTGCACATTGTATCCTTGGAATTGTTCCGGCTGTGCGATATCTATTTTCAGTTCTATTCATAACGATACTGCATTTCAATTCGACATTGTAGTATTGGAAACTGTTCTGGTATGGTATTATTTTTTCATTTTGTTTCGTATAATTCTGCATATCTTTTATTGTCATTTTGTTCTTAACAATGCAGCATTTGAACATTATGTTTTTTGGAACTGTTCTAACGGTGTGGTATTTTGTTTTATCCTTAGCAATTCTGCGTTCGATCTCACATTGTTGTTAATCGTTTATTATTTCATTTGTATTCAAACGATATGGATATGAACCAATTAAAGCTAGTTTTATGTCAACCATTCAATGATCCTAGTTCCTAAGCCATAATATATGATGATGCCAGCTCAGGAATCTATTTAAAGGTTGAACATTCAGCTTAGCGAATATATAGTGTCGTTATCCTGAAGGTTGTAAATTTGTATATCATGCAAATTGAACAATAATAATCTGTAAAGCTCTGACATACAGGAAGTATTACTGGCCACTTGAAACTAATTATGTAGGTCAAATGACTACGGATGCAACATAAACACAGATCTCACGACAACTAAATAATTTTTTTTATAATTTACACATATATGTATGTACATTTATACATAATGTTGTTTTCAAATAGACGGTAATGTCTTTCAATTGACGAACTTTCATTGACACATATCAATATACAGAAGTATATAAAGTCTAACGGGGATGGTAACCAGAACACCACAAGGTGCTGGATAAGATATGTTATGTCAATGGGGGAGGGATGCCAGTTATAATATGGGATAACTGACCATAAACTATAGTGGTGGTCATGCAGAGGTTTCACGCTCATTGCATATTACCTCATTGCGTAGGTAAAAACGTGATATTACTGGATATTCTTGCTTACTTTAAAAAAGAAATTGGAAGATTGGTGGATAGATTCGGAAAGAACTACACGAATAAACTTTTGCTAATTGGGAACAGGTATCTGATGTATTTTACTTGGAAATAATTTGACACTCTCTAACCAGTTGGTACCCATATTGGTGAAATAATTCACACCTGACATCAGTCAACCTGCCGAGGTTATTGTATTCATTGTCCGGATATATAGGAACGAAGTAAATGGATGATGTTCCGTCATAAAGGATCTTAATAAGTGTTTCGGGTACGCTAAAAACAACATATAAAGATTGTTAAGGAGCATCAATTTACTAGGAGTGTACTTTGGCGTCATTTAAAATGTCCACATTTTAACAGATGTCTCATTGTATTCACATGGGAATGAACACTTACACCAAACAGTTTATTTTCAGTACCACCATAGTGCCCGATTTGTTGCTTGTAACCTCGTTTTCGTCATGAACATTTGTGTTCAATATCAACTGAAGCACTATTTTAACTAAATCTTTTTTTATTACAATTATAATAAATGTATTGTTAATTTATATACAAAGCTAATTGGGAAAATAAGTCAGAAATGGACTTTCGTCGCTCCTTGAAATGCACACGACGCGTTTCTGGAATAACAGTTTTATTGGCAAGGCAAATGAGTGAGAAAAAAACTATAGTTTGACGCAAAATCAGAGATTACATGTGTGCAAGCAAATCCCGCCCAGCCCCTTTTTCAGATGAGACAATTGTTAGCGCTTTATTGCTGGTAATTGTTCAGGTCAGAAACATAGTGTAAATGAATGCTTCTCTCATTACGTCTGAGGAGAGGCACAACATATCACAATCCACATAGGCACAGTGGTATTAGAAAACAGAATACTAGTAGTAGATATCTAACTTAGATCACACGACGTGTTTCTGAAATAACCTTCATCATGAACAAAAGTACGCACATAGTTAAAACATTATAAAGAAAAAACTAATTTAGTATTTGGTAGAATGTAAACCAACGGGACGAAGCAGGATGGCTAAAATCGGTTGAGGAGGTTGCCTACATGTATTCCTAGGGGGAGATTGACCTTAGTTAGATATACATGTGTAATCAGTGCTTGCATGTGTAATCAGTGCATGTCACTACTACCGAATGTGACGTACTTCGATTCGCATTACTTACTTGCGGAAGATCAATGGTTTTCTTCGGGTAATTCGGTTTGCATCCATCATTAAATAAGACTAATTCAATCCTTGTCACAGCTCTCGTCTACTTCATTTTTTATGTGGCCATTATAATGACATAGTTGTGTTGACCTTTCTATTGACGTCAGCGTAATGATCAGTGACCCGGATGTCGATTTTCCAATAAAACAATGCAAAGCAGATGTTAAAAGATATCAAGGTCATATTAGTTAAAATAACAAACAAACAAAAAGAAAAACAAATGTTTAGCAAACATTAACGGGTCATTGAAATTTGTTTTTCTTACTTGATCAATACTTTATTTTTAATATATTTAGAAATATGCTTTTTGTTAAAAGATCATTCACCTTGCAACAGACCAGCACAGAATACTGATTATACATTTTGCTTGTCATCTTGCTAATAAAACATAAAAAGGCCAGCATTATATTCTTTGATGGTAGACATACACGTATCTTGTGTCAGGTTCCATTTCTTTGTGGTGTATTATTTATTGCTTTGTCACTTTATTTTCTGTATTTTTTGACGAATGCATTTACTAAGCATGTTTAAACTATAATAAGTTAAATGAAAATAAGGCGATACATTGTTGTTATCACAATATCAATAAAGGTTAAAGAAAACAAAATGGCCAATCATTAATGAACAGTCTTGAGACATTCGCCATAATCACATAACAAAGACAAACGAATAAAAGGTCACAACACAGAAAGCTAAGAAAAAACACGGGTCTCACCAAAAATAGAGCGGATAACATCGGAAATAATGGAATAAAACTGTAGATATCAAATAGAGTGCGCATGGCGCGTTTCTGGAATGATCTTCATCAGAAAAGTCAAATAATTTCAAAAGGCTTTGGAGCAAGTAGACCAAAGGGCATACACAGGATAGACAAAAAATGCCAATATCACCTACGTCTGAGGGAGAAGAACCTTAGTTTTGATAATAATGGAAAGTTGTATAGACATATCAATAATTATCACGTCGTATAAATAGGTTATCACATGTCGGACAAGGCCTTCCAGACCGATAGCCTACATTAAGTAGACATATGACACTTGGTGCAAATATGTGAGTGAATAATGTTGAAAGTGCAATTAAGTCAGCGGTTTTCAGTTTCTGCAATAGGATAGCGATAACACTTTAATTGTAGATGATTTTAGGATAAAGCTTGTTTGTTACCAGCTTAACACACTGCAATTAAATGACATTTTGTAGATAATTGCATTGTTTGTCCACCGACCATTTACCCATTTGGTATCTTCAAAAATTTCTTAGACTGTTTCCGAATTCTATAATATTTATAATGTTGAATTTTAGTATTTTGTTTTATATTGATGAATATGTTTAAACTAAAATGCTAACTTTACAACGTTAATATGCATATCGTCGCTCTACCCGTGCACATTATAACTACGACATCAATTAAGCTTATATATGCTGTAACAACTGCAAGTTTTGTGTCTAGCAATGAAGCACTAACACTGAAAGCTTTGATTCAATTAGAAACTACTCGAGAAACACATGCTTTACATCACCGTGACTGTTCTTTCTTGTTGCTCCCATTTGCATATACATTGCCTTTATTTTCACTTCATACCATTAGGTTAATGTCCATTTAATCATTATGTTTGTAATACTATTTAAGCTGATTTGCGCAATGATATATGAGCATGAATACCGTAGAAAAACACAATAGACCAATCGTACATTAGAAGAGTTTGAATATATCAAAGGGGTAATAAGAATCCGAATATCGAAGAAGAACAGACAACACAATGGCCAACAGAAAAAGAGCAAAATGACAAACTAAAAACCGGGGGTGAACGCGGGTGCTCCGGAAGGGTATGCAGTCCCTGCTCCACTTCTACATAGCTGGCAACTAATCTTGCTCGGAATCGAATACACAAAAGGTTGTCTGCATCATTAAGCAAATATTGATTATTATTTAGAATTCCTAGAGAGTGAACGCTCATGCACTCTTGTGCTCTTTTTCCATAAAATAAATATACCGTAAACCTCAAATGAAAAAATGTTTACGACAGCTTATTTTGTTTATGCTTGGTATTCAGTGAGGTCAATGTTATTTAGGTAATATAATTTATACATAATTATAATCGACAGTTAATGTGTTCTTTAACCTGAACTAGTTATCAAATAAAACTGGTCGAAAGGGGAATACTTGGATGCCTGTTTTATTTATACACCATACATTTAGAATGAAGTCAATACCCTCTTCTTAACACATATTAGTTACTTATTATACTAAAATGATTTCTCCAGTCTCTCATACAATTAACCTTTAACCTTGATTGTAATAAAAATGCAGATATATAAATTAGTGCGTACGGTGTGTTTATGGAATGTACGCTCAAAAACAAAAGATTGAAAACTTAAAATAATCTAAAAGTATTTGAGAGCAACAAAAAACCCATAGTGTCTACATAGCATACGCAATAAAAGTAGATATATAAATTAGTGCGCACGACGTGTTTCTGGTAGAATTCTTCAAAGACAAAAGATTGAAAACTAGAATAAATAAAAAAAACATTTGGAAGCAACACAACCTAAACAGGATTATCATAGTAGGCAAAGGTCACCTATGCCAATAATATAAATGTTGACTGAGACAATATAGAGCAGTTTACATTATTATATATCAAGGAAACATATATAGATATTACCCAGTTGGTATAATAGTCCACAAGAGGCGTTTGTTCATTGTTAGGGATGAACAACAAATCACGTCATGAAGACGGGTATAGACGGATGTATCGCACCTGCATGATTAAATTCGACTTGGTCATAGAAAACAATATGTGTCAGTTCCTTAACTGAGACCAAACGAACGAATAGAGCAACTTATAATTCGTATGTGTAATAACGTAAAAATTAAACAAAATCAATTACGTTCCGCACACTTTGGTTCACAAACTCCTAGAAAAATTATTACTTTCAAATAATATATAGGTAGCCACTCGTACTTGGAACACTTTGGTTCGCAAACTCCCAGAATTTTGCTTTAAATTATACATAGGTGGGTACGCGTACAAGATCATTAACTAACTATAACATTCGTAATCATTGCGTATTTTGAGTCAAGGAACTAGTAGTTTTGTTTTCCTGCTTTCATCTTATTAAAAATGATATCAAGCAGGATTTCGTGATTTGATATTATTTGGGAGTGAAGTACGTTGCACCTGGTATAACGCACTCTATTTACAAGTTAATAGCCTTCTCGTGTAAAATATAGACACAACCATTTACTTCTCTGCCTACACAAGTTTCTTGCTACTCCAAAACATTAACTACACTGATATTTAATGCCAGTATCGACGTTTCAGATCATATAATCTACTTGATTATAATATTTGCGTGAATCCAGTATGTGAAGCATAATACTAATTGATTC
>JYMV01027054.1_pt1 | contig 10886 bp, 6 predicted proteins | sample 338911 | NCBI WGS metagenome assembly JYMV01 (sample SAMN03354496, study PRJNA234377) | hydrothermal vent metagenome | biome: Deep sea; feature: Hydrothermal plumes at the Eastern Lau Spreading Center, Western Pacific Ocean; material: Seawater | place: Tonga | collected 2009 | depth 2000 m m
CTTTTTAAACCGATCAAAGCACGTATAAAATGACATGTGACTCTAAAATTAATGCATCTTATATTGTTTCTTGTTTGATATTCCTTTCATGTAACTTACGAACTTAAATGGATATCTTACGCGAATAAAGACGCATTTCTTGCATTTAAGTCCATAAAATTAGCTTAACACCGCCACTTTTTATTGAAATGGCTGTGCCAAGCCAAGAAGGTGACAAGTCATGTATTTGTGTGTAAGGGTATCAATTCTGCTTATTGGACTGTGAAACTGTTACGACAGTGAGGCACTTTTTTGGTTTGTTTATTTTTTCATTTAATAAAATGCTATGAACATAAATGAGTTTTACCTTATATCTAATTCGGCCCCTTATCATGGTTTGTAGCGTCTCTATTCCATAATCTGGTAGATATTCTAATGCTTCCCTATTATATAGTCCTTCCAAATTTATTCCTGGGAAAAAATTTAGTTCTTCAGCGCTTTCCAAAATGCGTTCACCGGGTATTTCTATTTTCTGTTTTTAATAATTGAGAAAAAGAAAGAGAAATAAAAAGTAGATTCTGTATCGAACCTCCCTTTCATCAGTTGCAATATTCCAGCATCACCAGCGTATGGAGTTCACATTTCACAACTCATGCGTTTTTCTAGAGAAGCTTCTGCGCAGACTAGTGATTTTTTAGACAGAGCTAAGCTGCTGACGCATGCGCTATCTAAAAAAGACTACGCTGCTCCTAGGTTGAAGTCATCGCTGCACAACTTCCACGGTTGACCGCAACGAAATATCCAGATCTCAAATGAAAATGGATTTTTCACTTTTTAGCGTAGCTTATTTCTTTGCCCTATCACTTTCAAGACTTTAGCCAGACTGTATATATAAGCAACACTGGGGTTTCCTATCAGAAGCAGGAACTGCTTACCTTGCGCGAGCACCTGCTTTCAAACCCTGGGGGGGACTAATGTTGATGATCTTTTTAGTTGTCTGTGTTGAGTGTTTGTTTAGTTTGTCTTTGCTCTGTGTGATGTGTCCAATGTTGTCTGTGTCTGTATAGTTCGCCCGCAGTTTTACATACTGGGGTTCGTGTCTTTACGTTCGTAGCTCCGTTTTGTGATGTCCGTTACGATTTCCGCATTACAACGATGCCCGGTAAATCTTCTTTCCCTGTTCTTTGTAGGAGGGCTCCAGTTGTGTGTAGTAGGGCTCATATCTTATTTATGTTATTTGTGCTTGCTTCCACACAGTAGTGTCAAATACGAAATGCTTACACTTTGCGAACATCTGGGTTCACCACCTGTGTTTTTGTTTTGTTATTGTATAGTCATTGTTTGTGTTGAACTGAATGTATTAGTGCATGATGATATTCTGTTTTAGTGTCCATCGCTGTAGAGGATATTGATGGGATTCAGTCAGATCATTTCAGCAAGAGGAGAAGATAAGGCCCCAAAAACTAGTTCAACTCCGCCATCTTTTATTGAAGTGCCTGTATTAAGCCTGGCAAGTGAACGGTCATGTATTTGTGCGTTAGTGGTATCGATGTTGTCTCTGTTTGCGATTTATCTATTGGATTTTAGAACTGTTTTACCCTGCCGTATAAAAATTGAGTGTACTCTATTTTTTGTACTCTCTCTCTCTCTCATACTTTTGTTCCTAATAGCCTTTAGCATATTGTGAACTATGGATGTTTATTTTTGTTGCCTGTTTTATTGAACCATAATCTTAAAGGTATATTTATCTTGTATAGTATTGAGTTGTATGCCTTATTCCCCTTTGTAGGTAAAATTGTGTTTAATCTATAAAGATAATGTCTTCCATACCTGTCCGTTGCGTAGAAACGTAGCGTCCAGAAAACAGGATCTCAGTGCACCCAAAGGACACCAACTAAACAAAAACAAATGCTTAATTTCTTAACGATCACAAAATTAAATTACCGCCTTAATTTCGCGTACTTTTTCTGAACTCTCGGATTTTTTCATTTGTTGGAGTTGCCGTTAGAGGTCGCGATTTGCGTATTGCATCACTTTCGCAATTTCTTCTTAGAACTTTCAGAATGAGAGATGTTTTCGTGTGATAAATAGTTGCATAGTGAACTGTATATCAATAGATTGAATAAATATGTATATATCGAAAGGGCCAGGGTGGCTCATTGAATTAGGTAGTTGGATTACCTAACAACTCATAGACTTTATCACCAATACGGAGTGGGTTCGCGCCCGGCCTTGTAAGTTACAAAAAGGGTGCACTCGACCCGCAACCGCAAGTTATAAAATTTACCAGTTGCTTGCCCATGTGGTTCTCTGCGGGTACTCCGGCTTCTTACACTACTGAAACTGGTCGCCATGATACAGCTAAAATATTGCTAAAGGTGGCGTTAAACACAATAAATCAAGTCAAATCTAATGGTGTGATAAATTGCTACATAGTGGACTATATGTGAATAGATTGAATAAATATGTATATATTTGACAGTGGATAATTATTTGTGAAAACAAAGAGGCTACTGACATAGGAGGTAGGGCCATTTGTGCATTTTTTGTTCAGATACAAACCGAGTGGTACCCCATATAAACAAATCCAGAGAGACCTACCTTCTATTTATTATATATCAGTCGTCTGGCAAAAATCCTAGATTGTGTCTGTCCGTAAATCCCGTATATATTGCAAGCAAAAACGGTTTGAGAAAGCATAAATAAGAGAAAAATACGAATTTCATTGTAATGTAAGTCACGACTCCATATGGGCACCATGAGGGTATCCCATGTACAATATCCTGTTCTTAAGTACTTGTGAGTTTTATAGCAGGTAACGACTATCATATATTGTTAGACTGTCAAATTAATTAACTAATCTACAAATATAGTAATGATTAACGTCCTTTTGGTTTCTAAAGACTCGCAGAATTTTCGTAATCTGCTGAAAATTGGTAATACAAGATTTATGTTGGTTTTGTAGTCGGTAACGACTATCATATATTGTTAGACTGCTAAATTAACTAACTAATCTACAAATGTAATAAAGATTAATTTAGATAGTACCCACCTAAATTTGTACACCATGGGTGTATCTGAACATTCTGGAGCTGGTATACCACCACAATATGAAACAAACGAAGTAACCTGAAAAGTGTAATTTGTACAATGGACACGGTGTGGTCGGGAACGGCAGGTGTCTCTTTTTCCCAAGACACGACAAACAACTCGGTTATTCGAAATTCAGATCATCATATGTATGTTTAGTAGATCGTTGTTTGTCCTTTTGTACTTTTTCTTTTGGCCATTGTAATGTCTGTTCTTCTTCGAAATACGGATTCTGATTGCCCCTTTGGTATCTTCAAACTCTTCTTCATACAAATTCCGCATATAAACGATGTTCGGTTCGTCTTTACCTTGTGTGTAGAAGGACGCACGTCTTATTACATTATTTATGGTTGTTTGCGTATAGTGGTTTCCAACACATATTGTGTTGTGTTTTTGCTTTGTTTTGCTTCGTCTTGTTTACCCAATGTTGTCAGTTTCTCTGGATTGTCCTTTTTTGATTCGGTTTCTCTAGAGTTTAGTTAGCCATTAATTTAGAATGAATTATTAGAATTAGAAAAAAATTACAAACATACAGCTGCTTATCTAGGGGCAACCGTGATTGTGATAGCATGGTAGCTGGATTTACAACTACCTGTGCAATTTGTGCATATCACCACTAAAGTTCTGAGTTCGAACCCCGTTCATGGCGATATGCACCCGATACATGTTGTGATAAAATTTGTCATTGACATCCAAACCATCTATAAGCTTTACTTAGTATTCTAATTGTTAGAAGTTACGCTAGTGAAAGTAATTGACATGAGAGCATAAATGTTTACGACAGAAAAGATGATTTCAATTTTCCCATTGTGAACATTCCATTAATATCCAGTTGATACGATATTCCAGAGCTTGCGGATTCTATCAGGATTTCCCTGATAGAGTGTTGCTTCTAACAAGGAAGCTATTGAACCAGTGGTTCCTCTTGCTTAAGTTGAAGTCATCACTTCGTTTTACGGTCACCACCAAGACTTGGTTGACCGCTATGATAACGGATATGTTCCACTTGTCGCAAACACCTCCCGGTCCTTTCCTCATTCATGACTTATCACCGGGTTTGTAACTAGATTAACACGACGGGGGCCACTAGTGGAGCTGGAACTGCCTAACGTTCCGGAGCACCTGAGGTCACCCCCGGTTTTCCGTGGGATTCGTGTTACTCGATCTTTCATTTTATGTGTATGCTTTGTAGATCGTTGTTAATTCCTTTGTTTTTTTTCTGTTGGCCATTATGCTGTCTGTTCTTCTTCGATTTGTGGATTCTGATTATTCATTTGGTATCTTCAAACTCTTCTTGCATTGTATATATATTCAATTTTATAGTTTGTAGATATCTGTGACTATATGATTGATGGACTACAGTGGTCTATATATGGCTACAGTGGTCAGTGCTTTGAAATGAACATTATTAAATAAAAATTATCAATAAATAATTAGATGTACACACATGCGAGCTGTTCTTATGAATAAGTGTTTGTTCTTATTTAGCAAATATTTTATGTTAGTTTGAGTTATAGGAAGAAATAGTTATCAATATTATGTGAAGTATTTTGATAGTATTTTTGCATTGCCTATTTGAATGGTGTTAACTTGAACATTGTAAGCAGATACAGAACTATATTTTTTTTATAGCTTTCAGTTTCAGGTTCAAAACAAGTACCACTGAAAGGTTATGATGATCAATGACAAATAACAATGCTCTTAACTTATGAAATATTGGCGGTGTTTATATTTGGAACTTTTGATCAAATCCGCCCATAGTGCCAAACTAAAACCATCGCCAAATATAGACGCAATACAGTATATATGCTACTTGTTCCCTCTAAATTAAAAAGCAGCCAGTTCTATACCTACATATATCAGGCTATGTAATGCGACGACTTTATTTGTTTAGGTATTCCCTTTAAATGTATCACCAATACGGCGTGTGTTCCCGTCCGGCTTTGTAAATTACAAAAAGGGTACACTCGACTCGCAGCCGCAAGTGATACACTTTACTAGTTGCTTGCCCATGGTCGATGGTTCTCTCCGGATACTCCGGCTACTTCCACCACTATAACTGGTCGCCATGATATAGCTGAAATATTGCTGAAAGTGGCGTTAAAGCACAAAAAATCAAATCAAATCAAATCCCTTTAAATGACAGTATTAATTGTAAAGTGCCTAGCACGATCTTGTCATTTGGGTAACGTCAATACTTTTCACACACAATCCTAACCTTTACTTATTGACAAATGTTAGAAGCGATATTTAACAATTATAGGTATCGATTGTTTTGTTTTCTATGATTTTTCTATTGGATTTCGGAACTTTTCCGACAGTAGGTGATTTTTTTATTTTTCATTGTATACTATACAACTGCCCTACCTTGCCTCCGGAAGACGTTACTTCATCAAAACATTTCATAGCCAACATGTGATCAAGTCCTGGACATACTCCTGCTTCACTCAAAATTGTTACTCCTGCGTCTTCTGCTCTATATAATATATTGTTGACATTGATAAAATTGAAAGTAAGAAGTGACGTGTGCCACTTTTGGAACAGGATCTGCATTCCCCTCCGGAGCACTTGAGTTCACCCCGTTTTTTTTTGTGGGGTTCATGTAGGTCAATCTCAATTATTCTGTTCTAGTTAATATATTGTTCACATTGATGAAATTCAAGACAAGATGTGATAGGTACCATTATTGGAGCAGGATCTGTCTTCCCCTCCACAGCACCTGAGTTCACCCCCTTTTGTTGGGTTCGTGTCGGTCAATCTGAGTTATTCTCAGTAATGTTTTGTAGAGCATTGTTCGTTTGTTTATTTGTTTGTGTTTTTTGTCCTTTTTGTTTGTTTTTGGCGTTTGTGTTGTTTTTCTTTCTTCTTTGGCATATTCAAGCTTTTATGCATACGCCAGTGGAGCAGGAACTGCTCACTCTTCCGGAGCACCTGAGTTCACCTCCGGTTTTTCGTAAGTTTCGTTCATGGTGAGGTGTACCCGATGCAACGTTATGTGATAAAGTTTCTCAGTGACTTGCGATAGGTCGGTGGTTTTCTCCGGGTACTCCTGTTTCCTCCACCAATACAACTGACCGCCGCGATATAACTGAGATATTGTTGAAAGTGGCGTTAAATACCATAAACCAACCAACCAACTTAAGCATCCCTGATTTTTATCTTTGAGGTTATCCTAAAGATAACGTGCATAAGAACAATCTCCAGACAATTCTTGAAATCAAGAGGGCAGTTACATCCAAGATAAGGCTGGAATGCATCGGTTAGATGCTACAATCCCATCATGGGGGCAATGTACCCACTCATGCCGTCCATAGGAAGTAACTCTATGGACTAAAACTTCGAAAACGTTATTAAATTGTTACTTACTGTTTATGTAGGTCTCTTACATCTTGGGAAAGGTAACTATTGTAAACCATATCACGTCTGTGCTTGATACATAGTGAAACTACTTTGTCATTTAAATCAGGTGCCAACAAACTAAAATCAGGAAAATAACATTCAAAAATATAGACCGTCGTGTTCGTGATCATATGGTAGTTGGATTTACAACTACCTATGCAATCAGTGCATATCACCACTAACTTGTAAGTTCGAATCTGTCTCAGGCGAAGTATGCTCGATACAACATTGTGTGATAAAGTTTGTTAGTTTTATCCGAGTACTCTGCGGGTACTCCGGTTTCCACTCACCAATAAAACTAATCACCACGATATAACTGAAATATTGTTGAAAGTAGCGTTAAACACCACGACTGTAACTCTAACCCAATTAAAATGTGACTGTTACTATTAATAGACCTTTAGCTATGCCTTAATCCATTATAAGTGGATTTATTATTGTTATTTATGAAAAGAAAGTTTAAACAGTGATGGTCAATAAGACGAAAAAGTCCTCAATTCCTTGCACTTTAAGAAATAGTTGGAAATCCAGGTCCTGGTTTAGGACAGGAACAAATATGTGGCGGCGTTAAATATATTAATTTATACAATAAAAATACCCGACAACTATATCACTGTCTCTAACTAAATCATTAAGTTCGTCATCATCTCGTTGTGCATCAAGTGTACATATGTTGATCGTTGGATATGTGTCTTGGAAATCATCCAAACTTTGCTTAGTTCGAGATGCTGAAAGAACAAACAAAAACAAAAGAACAATCAAGACCAACACCGTCGGAATAGTCAAAACATTCCGATATAATTTGTAGATAACTGAACCTAATGTTTACAATAAATACAGGGTATCTGTGTCACAAATGACCACGGATATGTTCCACTTGTCGTAAACACTTTCCAGTCCTTTCCTCATTCATGTCTTATCACCGCGTCTGTAACTAGATTAACACGACGGCTGTCACTAGTGGAGCGAAAATTGCTCACCCTTCCGGAGCACCTGAGTTCACCCCGGTTTTTAGTGGGGTACGTGTTACTCGATCTGTAGTTTTATGTGTATGTTTTATAAATCGTTGTTTGTTCTTTTGTACTTTTGTTCTTTTGGCCATTGTGTTGTATGTTCTTCTTCGATATACGCTGGCCATCGTGTTGTATGTTCTTCTTCGATATACGGATTCTGATTACCTCTTTGGTATTTTCAAAGTCTTCTTTTATAGTAAATACAAATTTAGATTTCTTACAACATTAAGATTTTGGACAGATATAATGAGTAGAAATATATGTAATTCTCAGAAAGTGGTACATAAAATGGGACCCTTGTGTCTGCATTAAAGGGAGATAAATTTGATAGAGCGCACAATTTTGGAATCAAGTAGGAAATGTGCAAATTTGTCCATTAAGCACTACATCCTGAGTGTCAAATTGATTATTTGAGTTTGGTATATCGTGGATTCTAGCTCAGGTCGGATGAAACAATTAGCACTTGTGGGCGGTATATCGTGGACGTGGGTTCTAGCGCAGGTCGGATGAAATCAAAAACTGAAAAATTAGTATTCGTTGTGTCTTTGCTAATCATGCAAATACGAACAAATGCTGATATAAGCTCCAACAAAGCAAATATTTAGGTCTTCAGCATGTATTTGAAACATTTATCGTCTGCTATAGACGCCATGAATATGGTTATCGAGATTCTCGAGGTTTGCCATCACTAGTAAGCAACGGTGTGCTACGAATATGTATCACTTCCACTTTCTATATTTCTTTGCCACTGATATCATTGATGATTCTGTTCTACGGATCATCGTTTAGTTTGCTGAGTTGCGCTGTTTTGTGTGTGTGTGTGTGTGTGTTTTTGTTTGCTTGTTTGTTTGTTTGTGTTTTTTTACCAATATTTTCTCTTCCTTTTTTGCTTTGTATTGTTTTGTTTTGTTTTTTTGTTTGTCTTCGTTCTTTGTCTTGTGTTGCCAATATTGCAAGACTCTCTGGAATTTATAGGTCAACCTCTTAGTTTTTACTTTTATTTTCTACAGTACCACTATAATGCTATCATGTATGATAATTACCAACAGTTACGGTGTAATCTTTATTCCTGTTCAAATATTCAATGACAGATCCTGATGTCCGACCGGCTCCAAGTATCAAAACCTTTTTCTGATTCGAGCTTGTTCTCACTGAGTCGGCGGTTGAGCTAGAAGCATTTGGAAAAAAATATATGGTATGCATGTGTATATATGGGATAGAAATATAAATGTCTTTTATATTTGATTATCTTTAGATCTTTTTTCGTTTTCAGATTTAAAATTAATTACAAACTGATGAGATACTTCAATTTTCAACGATACCAAGCTTAAAATAAATATTGGACATATTCTTATGATCTCATATATCTTAGAAGAATGAATGTAGTCTCAATATCGGGGCAAAAATACCCTTACAAATCAACGACATAAGATCCTTAGTCTTTTTATGTGGCAACCGATTAAATATACATGTACCGTCAAACCTGCATTAAGAGGTCACCTTTGGTATACAGAAAGGCAGGTGACCTCTTAAAAGAGGTTCAATTCATATGACATTTTATATGGCAAGACAAGAAAAGGGTGACCTTTTAATACAGGTGACTGCTTAATAGAGGTGACCGCATGGGCAGGTTTGACTGTATATGAAATTACGGTTCTTTGATGTGTATATTTGACTTAAAAATCTTCCTAATAAATGAATGTAACATAATGTCTGAACATTTTACTACATTTTGTATTTTGCATTTTCATGATTGTCAGATGAAAATGATGTTCGGTTCATCCCTATCCCCATTTGTTTGTAGGGTATTGATCGCTTACTGGTACACATCGACATGAGAGAGGGTCTGGGTGGCTCAATGAGCTAGGTAGTTGGATTACCTAACAACTCATACAAGCCTATCACCAATACGGCGTGGGTTCACGCCCGGCTTTGTAAATTACAACAAAAAGTGCACTCGACTCGCAGCCGCAAGTGATAAAGTTTACCAGTTGCTTGCCCATGATCGGTGGTTCTCTCCGGGTCCTCCAGCTTCTGCCACCACTTAAACTGGTCGCCATGATATTGCTGAAAGTGGCGTTGAACATAATATATCAAATCAAATCAACCTCGACATGAGAGGGATCGAACTCAATGACAACAGGTGTAACAACAATATTGACCAGGGGGAATTGAAGCATTACCCTACAATCGTCAATTTCTCAATTGCAAATTCATCTACCGGTATATAAAGCAACCATTTGACGACCACTCACGTAATTGTTCTTCTACTGCCGCTGCTACAGACGGGAGGTTCACACAACGTCCTATACAATGATCTGTCAACCTGTTTAAAAGGCAAAACAGTAATGACTGAAACATTTAATAAATATTTACTAAATTGATATTGCTATGTACAATCAAACTGTATATAAAGGCCACTCAAGGGAACCTGAAAATGATGTCTTTATGACCATTTCCCCTTTATGTGCAGGTTAGAATTATATGCACTATCCAGTAACGGGAACAATGAGACTGTCCTTTATAGACAGTGACTTGTTATATACTGGTGCTCTTGACTGTAATTGATTTGTTAAACACTAAAGGCAATCTCCCTCAGCCAGAGATCAGTAACAGCGATTATGACTATCCGGATTAACCCTTTGACTGCGACGTTTCGTGTATAATTGTAACGTCGTGTGTGGTATTATTCCTGATGTCACGACCCTTTCATCATGGGGACGTCATTTTAACAGCAATGTGAGGTTACTTACCGTTTCTTATTAATTTTAAAGTGGTTCTATATGTGCAATATCTGTATCTGGCTTCAAATTGTGTAATCTAATTATAATGTATTTGAGTACCTTATTCTTTAAGAAAATAAAAATAATAGTAGATTTCTTTCCCAAGGGACATTCATATGTCCCTAGCCCAGTTAAAGGGTTAAAGTCTTTGGTGTACTTGGTCCCAAACGTTATTAAATTGTGCGGCTTATTTTGACTATCAGTGTACCTGATGAAGGTTATTCCAGAAACATGTACGGCACACTAAATTAGATATCTACGTTTTTATTACTAGCATAATTGGTTTTCCTGCTCCCAAAAGATTTTCTTAAATCATTTGGATTTCAAATATTATGCCTTTGAGTGTACCTGATGAAGGGTCTTCCAGATACAATTTAATTAGAACTAATAGGATAGATGTTGCCTGTCTTATTTAAATATATATAATAATAAATCTAGCTGCATTTAAATTTATGATTTACTGATACAATTGTATGATCCAATAAAGTTATATTTCTCATAGGGTATAATGGTTTTACAATCTTCTCTGCGGTTGGGTCAAACCAAGGACTATAAAATTGCTTGTTTCCGAATCTTGTCATGTTAAAACAAAATTTGTGTGTATTATAACATTATACCAGTT